>Ga0210394_10002879_pt1 | contig 22754 bp, 21 predicted proteins | sample IncBWC12MmetaG_FD_160121 | JGI IMG/M metagenome (GOLD analysis project Ga0210394, IMG submission 160121) | Forest soil microbial communities from Barre Woods Harvard Forest LTER site, Petersham, Massachusetts, United States - Inc-BW-C-12-M | ecosystem: Environmental > Terrestrial > Soil >... | reverse complement strand
TCCGCTCCTGCTCCTCGGCATAGATCTCCTCGTTGACGAAGATCTCGCGGCTGATCTGCCCGGAAGCGAGATCGACGAGCCCGGGGCGATAACCGGTGGTGCGTGCCGTTGCCATGCGTGCCTCCCGCTACCGACAATCGAGATTGCGTCGTCGCTGCGCTCCTCGCAATGACAATCCTTTTTTCCCGTCATTGCGAGCGACGCGAAGCAATCTCGATGAATCAAAAGAAAAAGGTCAGGTTTTTGCTGAGCAGCACGTTCTGATCGAGGATGATCGTGCGGCGCGCGATCTGCCAGCCACCTGTAGCCCGGCGCAGTGTGTCCTCACGCTTGCCGACGAGGAGATCGGTCTCGGTCTCGACCCGGTTACGGTAGACGAGGAAGCGGCATTTCACGATGACTTCGTGGGGTTCCCTGACCGAGGGCGAGACGTCGGCCACCTGCACGTTCGAGACGAGGTGCGCGATGCGCGATTGCGGCTCCTCGGCCCAGTGGATGCCGGTCTGGATCTGCCGCACCCGCCGGGTCAGCGTGTCCTTGCCTTCATCGAACCAGGCGATGTCGGTGCCCTCGCGGGTGAACTCGCGCTCACCCTCGCCGAATTTGACGTTGCGCCGCATCGGCATCCAATACCGGATGTCGTCGGCGAGGAGCGCCAGCCACTCCTCGTAGCGCCGCTCGTCGAGGATTTCCGCCTCGCGGTAGAGAAACTCGGCGACATCCTGCACAAGCAGCAATCGGGCGATCCGGTCGTCGTCCGTAGCGGCCCGAGGGTCACTCATCGCGCAGCTCCGATCTGAGCTCCACCCCCGCCATCGCCTCGAGGATGCGGGCGACGACCGGAAACCCCTCCCCGCCCCAGCCCTGGGCCTGGGCGCGTTTGTAGATGTCGGAGGCGAGGGCGCCGAGCGCTCCCGGCGCCCCAACCTCGCGCGCCAGCGCAACAGCGAGATCCATGTCCTTGGCGACGATGTCGAGCGTGCCGCCCGAGGTGAAGGCGCCGGTCAATACCGAGCGCGGGATGTTGTCGAAGGTGCGGCTCTGGCCGGCGCTTACGGGCACGATGCGGGCGAGGACGCCCAGATCGATGCCGGCCTTGGCGGCGATCAGCATGCCTTCGAGCGCGGCGATGAAATTGGTGTAGCCGAGATATTGCGTGACGAGCTTAGCGACGCAGCCCGCGCCGCTCGGCCCGACATGGAAGACATTCTTGCCGATCGCCTCGAAGAGCGGCCGCACCCGGGTGAAATCCGTTTCCTCGCCGCCGGCCATCACGGTCATGTTGGGCGGGCGCCCGCTGACCGGAGCGTCGAGAAAGGCGACCCCGAGCTCGCGGCAACGCTCGGCCAGACGGCGGATCGTCGCTGGCGCGTTGGTCGTCAGATCGATATAGGCGGCGCCGCTCGGCATCCCCCGGAGAATGCCGGAAACCGGGTCGAGCACGGCCGCTTCGACCTCGCCCGGACCGGGGAGCGAAGTGAAGACCGCATCGACGCTCTCGGCGGCGGCGCGCGGCGTCTCGGCTACCGCCGCACCCTGCGCCACCAAGGCCCCGGTCGCCGCGCGCCTGATGTCGTAGACCGTGAGGTGATGCCCCGCCGCAATCAGGCAACCGGCAATCGGCGTCCCCATCGTGCCGGTCCCGACAAAGCCTATGCGCATCGCCCTGCCCCATCATCTGCCTGGCGCGCCATCATCGGCGCCTCTCCCGACCTCCGCAAGACCCGACGCCCTGCCAATGGTCTTTGATATTTCCACCGCTCGCCCTGTACGATCCGGCCGACGAACCGCGGGGGAACCGATGCCCGAAGCATCCGATCCGGCATTCCGCAGCGCGACCGAGCTCGCTTCCCTCTTGGCGCGGCGCGACATCTCGGCGTGTGAATTACTCGACCTCGCGATCTCCCGCATCGAATTGCTTGACCCGAAAATCAACGCGGTAATCGTGCGCGACTACGACCGCGCGCGCTCGGCCGCCGAAGCTGCCGATGCGGCCCTGGCGCGCGGTGAGCGGCGGCCCTTGCTCGGCCTGCCGATGACGGTCAAGGAACAGTTCCGGGTCGCCGGCCTGCCGAGCACCTGGGGTCACCCGGATTTCCGGGATTGGCGGGCCGAAGCAGATTGCCTGCCGGTCCAACGGCTCAAAGCCGCCGGCGCGGTGGTGCTCGGCATGACCAATGTGCCGCTGGCGCTGGCCGATTGGCAGAGCTACAACGACATCTACGGCACCACCAACAACCCGTGGGATCTTGCCCGCTCGCCGGGCGGATCGTCGGGCGGCGCGGCGGCGGCGCTCGCCGCCGGGTTCGTGCCGCTCGAGCTGGGTTCCGACATCGGCGGCTCATTGCGCGTGCCGGCGCATTTCTGCGGCGTCTTCGCGCACAAGCCGAGCCTCGACCTCGTGCCGCAGCGCGGCGCCGGCCCGCCGCAGGCGCCGGCGGTGCCGGTGCGCGGCGATCTCGCCGTCACCGGGCCGATGGCCCGCTCAGCCGCCGACCTTGCCCTCGAATTGTCGGTATTGGCCGGGCCCGATGAAATGGCAGAGGGGGTCGGCTACCAGCTCGTCCTGCCGCCGCCGCGCCACGACAGGCTGTCGAAATTTCGCGTCCTCGTGCTCGACACTCACCCGCTCTGCCTGACCGGGGCCGACGTTGCCGCAGCGCTCGACAGGCTCGCAGGCGGTTTGGCGAAGTCCGGCGCTCAAATCATCCGGAGCAGCCCGAAACTGCCCGATCTCGCGGTGACCACGCAGAATTATGTCGAATTGCTCGCGGCATTTCATGCCGCCGACCTGACCCCGGAAATGCTCGACCGCATCGCGGCCGATGCCTTGGCCTTGTCGCCGGACGACCGCAGCATCGCCGCCTGCCATCTGCGCGGCTTTACAATGAGCCACGGCGATTGGGTCCTGGCCACTCGATTGCGCTCGGGGTTGCGGGGGCGCTGGCTGGGATTGTTCGAGGATGTCGACGTCGTCTTGTGCCCGGTGACGCCGACCCCGGCCTTCCCGCACGATCACACGCCGATTGGCACGCGCGAACTCGACGTCGTCGGCCGCCGGGTATCCTACGTCGACCAGCTCGCTTGGGCAGGCCCGGCGACCCTCAATGGCCTGCCGGCGACGACGGCGCCGATCGGCCACAGCGCCAGCGGCTTGCCGATCGGCGTCCAGATCGTCGGCGGCCTTCTCGAAGACCACACGACGATCGCCTTCGCCGGCATGATCGAGCGCGAATTCGGCGGCTTCACCCCGCCCCCGGGTTTTTGATTTGCGGCGCAACAGAGGGCAGGTCAATGGAACGCCAACCGAGCCGACGTTCGGTCGTCGCAGCGATCGCCGCGACCGCCGCCACCACCACCATCGCATCGGCAGGGGCAGCCGCCCGCGAGGATCCGGCGGGGTTGGCGTACCGCACCGCCGGCGAACTGCTGCAGGCGCTCGCCGACCGGCAGGTATCCTCGCGCGAACTGCTCGACGCGGCGATCGCGCGCATCGAGGCGCTCGACCCGAAGATCAACGCCGTCGTCGTGCGCGATTTCGACCGGGCGCGCGTCGCGGCCGATGCGGCCGACGCCGCTCTGGCGAAGGGCGAGCGCCGGCCGTTGCTCGGCCTGCCGATGACCGTGAAAGAGCAGTTCAACATCGCCGGCCTGCCGACCACCTGGGGCGAACCCAAATTCAAGGATTGGAAACCCGAGGCCGATGCGCTGGTCGTGCAGCGGCTTAAATCCGCCGGCGCGGTCATCCTCGGCAAAACCAACGTGCCGATCCGGCTCCAGGACTGGCAGAGCTACAACGAAATCTACGGCACGACCAATAATCCGTGGGACCTTGGCCGCAGCCCCGGCGGGTCGTCGGGCGGCGCCGCCGCGGCACTCGCCGCCGGCTATGTCGCGCTCGAATTCGGCTCGGATATCGGGGGCTCGCTGCGCTGTCCGGCGAATTTTTGCGGAGTCTTCTCGCACAAGCCGAGCCTCGATCTGGTGCCACAGCGCGGCGCCGGACCGCCGCAGACGCCGGCGATACCGGTGCGCGGCGATCTCGCCGTGATTGGCCCGATGGCGCGCAGCGCTGCCGACCTTGCGCTCGAACTCGCGGTCGCGGCTGGCCCGGACGAGCTGATGGAGGGTGTCGGTTACAGGCTGGTGCCGCCGTCGCCGCGGCACGACAAGCTCGCGGATTTCCGCGTGCTGGTGATCGACACCCACCCGCTCTCCCCGACCGCGGCCAACGTCGCCGCGGCGCTCGATGGGCTCGCCGACCGCCTCGGCAAAGCCGGCTGCCAGATCGTGCGCCAGAGCCCCAAATTTCCCGATCTGGCCCTGACCAGTCGGGTCTATAAGGAGCTGCTGTCGGCGTTTTTCAGCGCCGATCTCCCGCCCGAGGCGCGCGAGCGCGTCGAGGCCGCCGCCAAGGCGTTATCGCCCGATGATCAGAGCCTCGCCGCCTGCGGGCTGCGTGGCGTCACCATGAGCCATCCCGACTGGATCCGCGCGACCCGCACCCGCGGCGGGTTGCGGGCGCGCTGGCAGGCGCTGTTCCAGGATGTCGATGTCATGCTGTGCCCGCCGATGCCGACTGCGGCCTTCCCGCAAGACCACTCGCCGCAATTCGCCCGCAAGCTCGATGTCGACGGCACCAAAATGCCCTACAACGACCAGAGCGTGTGGGCCGGCATCGCCACGCTGAACGGGCTGCCGGCGACGACGATGCCGATCGGCCACAGCGACAGCGGATTGCCGATCGGCGTGCAGATCATCGGCGGCTTTCTCGAAGACCGTACGACGATCGCGTTTGCCGGGATGATCGAGCGCGAATTCGGCGGCTTCACCCCGCCGCCGATTTAGCCTTGTCCTAGCACTTCAGGCCGCCTGCCGCCTTCCGCTGGCGGCGGCGGAACAGGCAGAGGCCGGCGAGCCCGGTGGTTAAAATCACGAGCGACCCCGGTTCCGGCACGGCGCTCACGGGATCGAGCACGAGGTTGGCGAGCTCGTACGAATTCATGACGAACGAGCCGTCAGCGGAAAATGTAAGCTCGTTAACATGCTGCCAGAGGGGGTCGGTCGAAACGTCGTAGGAAACCAGGCCCTGGCAGACCGAGGTTCCGACGCCCGCCTTATTGTTTACTGTTGCCCCGACTACGTCTAAGGCTTCCAGCGTGCCGCCGCAGCCAACAAGTTCGAAGGATTCGACGTTGAAATACCCGCCGCCCACCAGGACGATGCCCTGCTCGGAGAAGTAGGGACCGGTATAAATTGCCGGTGGTACACCACTTAGACCCAATGCCAAATTCAACGCCGGATAATTTGCCGACAGCAGGTGTTCGATCGGATCCGCGCTATACGAATAGTCTACGATGCCGTCTTCCGTATAGCTCGCAACAGAGAGGTTGGCGCAGAACGAGCAGGGCCCGACGTCATCGTTGACGGTGCCGCTCGTGGGATAGTTGAAGTCCATTACCAGGGTGGCCCGGGCGGAAGATGCCATTGCCGCGACGGCAAAAATCGCCACCCCAACCATGCATGGAATGCGAAACGTCCTAGGCATGTTGCTACCTATAACGAAGCCACTCACCCTCCCATGCGCAGGAATCGTGCCAAACTCAAACGAAATAAATCTCAATGACTTCGAATAAAATTCGCGATCGAATTGTAAAATTTTTCGACAGCGGTTCTGTTCGCTTTACAGTCACCAGGACGCCTCTGAGCTTTCCACCGCTTACTGCAGCACCGCCATCAGCTCACGCCATTCGCGCGCCGATAAGCCGCTCGCGGCCTGATCCACCGTCTCGCCGGCCAGCATCCGCCGGATGATTGCGAGGCCGCCCGCGGAGATCAGCGCGGCGTTCATGCGGTATTCGAGGAAGGCGGCATGGGCCAAGGGGACCCAGCGCTCCATGGTCTCAAGCATCGCCTCGGCATAGGCGCGGATCTCGTATTGGGCGTGCGGATCGGCGCGCAGGCTGAGGAAATGCATGAGGTTATGGAGGTCGGTCTTCCAGTACCATTGGGTATAAAAGTTCAAGGACAGGTTCATCCGGGCCAGTTCGCGCGCGAGGCCGGGCCAGGTCGGGTCCTGCGGCGTGCCCTTGTCGTCCTCGTTGAGCAATTCGGCGTAGCCGGCATAGGCCCGCTCGGCATCGCCCCGCAACAGATCGAGCACGCGTTGCGCCGGTTCGCCCTCGATCACATCGCCGCGCCCCTGGCGGTTGACCGTCGCCTGCGTCGCCAGATGCTCGGGCGCCGGGATATAGAACTCGTTGTCGAGGATCGAATACCGCGCCGAGTACTCGTTGACGTTGGCCGTGCGGTGGCGGATCCACTGCCGGGCGACAAAGATCGGCAACTTCACGTGATACTTGATCTCGCACATCTCGAACGGGGTCGTATGGCGGTGGCGCATCAAATAGTTGATGAGGCCGCGGTCCTCGCTGACCCGCCTGGTGCCGCGGCCGTAGGAGACCCGCGCGGCCTGCACGATCGCCGCGTCATCGCCCATGTAGTCGACGACCCGGACAAAGCCGTGGTCGAGCACCGGCAGGGCCTCGTAGAGGATCTCTTCGAGCGCCGGTACGGTGGCGCGGCGCGTCGGCTGGCTTGCCCCGCGCTCGGCGGCGATCTCTTTTTCCTGCTCCGCGGTCAGCTTCATGTGCCCTCCAGGACGTCCTAAGTGCTTCGAGACGCTGTGCTCCGCACGGCTCCTCAGCATGACGAGGAATGAAGTTGCTCCACCTACGTCATCCTGAGGAAGCCGCGAAGCGGCTGTCTCGAAGGACGCGCACGATTGCGTTCGCACCGGATGCACCCTATATCTCCCGCGTCGGGCAACCGACTATGGCGATAAACGGCTTACGGAATAGGCGTTGCGGACCCGGGGGCGGTACCCGGCGCCTCCACCAATTCCCGCCGGTCTCGCGAATCGCCCCCACCCTACCCTCCCCCGCTTGCGGGGAAGGGTAGGGTGGGGGCCGCGACCGGCGGCTCATGGGGGCGAAATAGGCTCGACGCGCGTAGTAAAGGTAAAACCGTCGCTCGGCATGATACCACCGTTATCGGGTCACAAACCTAGCTGCGAACGATAACTTCGCAACAGAGGCGCTTGCGGCCTAACCCTTAACGGGGTGAAGCCAACAAGTAACTCGCGGTCCGAGGGGCACCGGGCAACAGAAGCCCCTCACTTCACCTCTGCGCGAGGGTCGCAGCGGCCAAGGCACCATGGCGGGCGAGGGGCGATGGCGCAGGATTTGTTCCACTACGAGAAGATGGTCGAAGGCGCGCTGCGCGGCGTCGTGCGCGAGGCGTTGCAGCGAGCCGCGCGCGACGGTCTGCGCAGCGCCCACCATTTCTATATCGGCTTTGCCACCCGGATGCCGGGGGTGGTCATTCCCGATCATCTGCACGCCAGATACCCCGATGAGATGACCATCGTGCTGCAGCACCAATACTGGGATCTCGAAATCACCGAGCATGGCTTTTCGGTAACGCTCAGCTTTCAGAAACAGCTCGAACGCCTGGTCGTCCCGTTCGCGGCGGTGCGCAGTTTCGCCGATCCGTCGGTCAATTTCGCGCTGGAATTCGCCGTTCCGGAGGGTACACCCGCCACCGCCGGCAGCTTGCCGGTGCTGGTCGAGGCCCCGCCCACGCCGCCGGACAAGCCGACCGACAAGCCGACCGACAAGCCGACCGACAAGCCAGCCGGGGAAGTCGTCGCCCTCGACAGCTTCCGCAAGCGTTGACAGCCCCTCTCCCGCATCGCGCCCTCTGGGCGCGCGCGTGCGCGCGCCTGTCGGGTGGCGCATCGGAGATGCGCCAGGGGTGGCGAGCGTAGAGCGAGCCGGGTGAGGGTGGCGCCACAGACCACCCTCACCCACCAGCCGCTATCGCGGCCGGTCCCCCCTCTCCCGCGGTGCGGGAGAGGGGTTTTTGCGCCCGCTCGCCCGGCGCGGCTTCGCCCCAACCGGCAGTTCGGCGGTCGGGGCCTCAGCCCGCGCCGCGATCATCGCTGCGGGCATCTCCGCGGGCGCGGTCTTGGCGCCGTAGCGGCACAGATCGGCGACGGCGCAGATCGGACAATCCGGCTTCCTCGCCTTGCAGACATAGCGGCCGTGCAGGATCAGCCAGTGATGGGCGCCGTGCTTGTAGCGCGCCGGGGTCACCCTTTCGAGGCCCAATTCGACCGCCAGCGGCGTCTTGCCGGGCGCCAGCCCAGTGCGGTTGCCGACCCGGAAGATATGGGTGTCGACCGCGATCGTCGGCTCGCCGAAGGCGACGTTGAGCACGACATTGGCGGTTTTGCGCCCGACCCCGGGCAGCTTTTCGAGCGTCTCGCGGTCGCGCGGCACGGCGCTGTCGTGCTCGTCAATCAGCATGCGCGACAGCGCGATGATGTTGCGCGCCTTGGTACGGTAGAGCCCGATCGTGCGAACGAGCTCGGCGACCCGCTCTTCGCCCAGCGCCAGCATTTTGCCCGGGGTATCGGCGAGCTCGAAGAGCGCCGGGGTCGCCCGGTTGACCCCGACATCGGTCGCCTGCGCCGACAGCACTACCGCGACCAGGAGGGTGAACGGGTTGATGAATTCGAGCTCGGTCCGCGGGATTGGCCGGCTCGCCGAGAGCCGACGATAGAATTCCGCGACCTCGCGTTTGGAGAACCGGCGCATCGCCCGGTCAGCCGAAGAGCGGGGCAATCGCCAGGTCGGCTGCGAGATGGTCGAGCGCCCGGCGCAGCGCCGGCGGGATCGGGATCCCCCGGGCCTGCCGTTCGACGATGCGGCGGTGCCGGTCTTCGCCCGGCAGGCGGATCCGCTCGAAGCCCGGCAAGAGCGCCGAACCGTGCAATTGCCGGATCACCAGATCGACCTGGCGCTTGAACGCGGCCGGCTCGGCAAACGCCTTGACGTCGATGACGCAGATCGCCTGGCCGGTATTGGTTGGGGTGGTGTCGTCCTTGTTGAAATCGACGACGTCGGCGCCGTTGGCGGCACCGTTGAGGGTCCCGGCGAGGAGGCCGAACATCAGCGCCAATGCCGCGCCCTTGTAGCCGCCGATCGGCAAGAGGAAACCGTCATCCGCGCGATCGGGATCAGTGAGCGGCCGTCCCGCGCGGTCGATCATCCAGCCTTCCGGCATTCTCTTGCCCTGTTGCGCGGCGACCTTGACCTTGCCGTACGCGGCGACCGTCGTGGCCATGTCGAGCACGAGAGGCGGCTCCTCCAGCGCCGGCACTGCGATCGCGATCGGGTTGGTCGACAAGAGCATGTCAACCCCGCCCCACGGCGGCAGGTGGTTGGCGTTGCCGACCGCGAAATAGAGCCCGATCATGTCGTGCGCGAGCGGCATCGCCGCATAGACCGCGGCGGCCCCGGCATGGTTGCCGCGGCGGACGCCAGCCCAGCCGACGCCGTTGTCGCGGGCAAGGTCGATCGCGGTCTCGACGGCACGGGCGACAACCAGGCTGCCGAGGCCATTGTCGCCATCGACCAGGGCAGCGGCCCGGGTCTGCCGGATGACCCGGATGTCGGGCGCGGTGTTGAGTCCGCCGGCCTTGATGCGGCGGATATATTGCGGCAGCCGGAAAACCCCGTGCCCATCGGCGCCGGAAAGATCGGAGGCTGCCATGAGGTCAGCCGCCCGCTCGGCTTCTGGCGCGGCAATGCCGACCGCGCGATAGGCGGCGGTGATGAACCGCGTCAACTCCGCCGCGGCGATGCGAGGCGCCGCGGGATTTTCCTCGGCCATTGGTCCTCCGCCGCTAGCGCCGCGACAACAGGGCGCCCGCCCGCTTCGCGCTACTTGAGGCGGGCCGGGGCCACCTTGGCGGCACCGGTGGTTCCGGAAAGGGCGTGCTCGATCATCGCCCGATCTTCATCGGAGAGCCCTTCGCCGGCGATCTCCTCGGGGCGCTCCGGCGCCTGCGCCTCGGCGACATACCCCTCGCTGATCGCGACGAGCGCCAGATCTCGCGCCTTCTTGATCATTCCCAGCGATCTTAGAAAGCGCTCCGTGCAGGATTTTTCAGCCTGGCCGACGGACAGGTTCTCGGCGAACCCGATGAACGCCTCTTTCACTTTTTCCGCATAGGCGGCGGTGATGAACTCCACCTCCGGAATGTGGCTGTCGTCCGACATCGGCTTCCTCGTATGATCAGGACAAAGATCGACGACGCCGCTTCAGCCATAACGCACCCGGCGACACGACCACCGGGACGGTTCCCCGCCCGCATCGGCCGGTCTCGTCATGGCATCGCGGCGAAGCCATTACGGGGGCGATGCCCCGCTCCTGTCAAGGCGGCGTCGCCCGGCCACCTCCTGCCGGCGTTCGTTCGGTTGTGGAGTCTTGTTTCCATTGCACAACTTGGCCGATATTATCCTGCCATGCTGCTCGCCTCCGTGCTCGACCGCTTCATTGGTATCGGCCGGCTCAGCGTCATCGACGCCGCCGGCAAGCGGCATGTGTTCGAGGGCTCGCCCGGCCCCACGGCAACGGTCCGGCTGCACGAATCCGGGCTCCACTGGAAGCTGCTGCTGAGGACCCGGTTATCCGTGCCGGAGGCTTATATGGCCGGCACGCTGACCGTCGAAGAAGGCAGCCTTTACGATTTCATCGAAATTTTGACAGCGAACGATGCGGCGCAGATCAACGCGCTGCCGCAGCGGCTTTGCCAGGCCGCGGGTCGCCTCGTGCGTCGCCTGCACCAGTACAATCCGGTCCCGCGCGCCGTTCGCAACGTTGCCCACCATTACGATCTCTCGGACCAGCTCTACGAGCTGTTCCTCGACCGCGATCGGCAATATTCCTGCGCCTATTTTCGCACGCCGGAGGACGACATCGACACCGCGCAGGAAAGCAAGAAGCGGCATATCGCCGCCAAGCTCCTGCTGCAGCCGGGACAGAAGGTGCTCGATATCGGCTCGGGCTGGGGCGGTCTGGCGCTCTACCTCGCCGCTGAAAGCGGCGCCGACGTCACCGGGCTCACACTATCCGAGGAGCAGCACAAGGTGGCAACGCGCCGCGCCGCCGCGGCGGGCCTCAGCGACCGGGTGCGGTTTTATCTGCGCGATTACCGCCAGGAGAGAGGCCGCTACGACCGCATCGTCTCGATCGGCATGTTCGAGCATGTCGGGCTCAATCAGTACCCGGCGTTTTTCCGCGGGCTGAGCGAGCGGCTCGCGCCCGACGGGGTTGCGCTGCTGCATTCGATCGGCCGGATGGACGGGCCGGGGACGACCAACCCGTGGATGCGCAAGTATATTTTTCCCGGCGGCTATGCGCCGGCCTTGTCCGAGGTCGTGCCCGAGGTCGAGAGGGCACGGCTGTGGATCACCGATATTGAGATCCTGCGCCTGCATTATGCCGAGACGCTGCGCGCCTGGCGCCATCGCTTCGAGCAGAACCGCGCACGCATCAGCGCCCTTTACGACGAGCGTTTCTGCCGGATGTGGGAGATGTATCTGGTCGGCGCCGAACTCGCCTTCCGGCGCGACTTCTCTCTGGTGTTCCAGATGCAGCTCGCAAAGTCGGTGGATACCGTGCCCATGACCCGCGACTACATCACCGACTGGGAGCGCGCGCACAGCGTGACGGCCCGCAAACCGGCCGGACGCGCCGCCTGACACCCTAGCCCGTTCCGGGCTCCAAACGGGACCGATTCGGCCGCGCCGCATTCGTCCCCGGGTTCCACAGGCTGTGGATCGTATAGCCCCGCCATGCGGCGACGCGGGGGTGGTATCCTTTGCCGGCATGGAAAGCACACCCACGTCGCGAGTGACGCCGCTGCGCGAGCCCGATCTCGACCGGGTGCCGCAACCGCCCTCCAACACCGAGGCCGAGCAGGCGCTCTTAGGGGCCATCCTGATCAACAACACGGCCTACGGCCGGGTCGCCGAGTTTCTTGAGCCCACGCATTTCGGCAATGCGGTGCACGGCCGGATCTATGCCGCGATCGGCAAGCTCCTGGATCGCGGTCAGATCGCCAACCCGATCACGCTGAAAAACCTGTTCGATCAGGATGGCGCGCTCGCCGAGATCGGCGGCGCGCACTACCTCGCCAAGCTCGCCGAAAGCGCCGTCACGATCATCAACGCCGAGCATTACGGCCGTACCATCCACGACCTCCATCTGCGGCGCGAGCTGATCACGGTCGGGCAGGATGTCGTCACCGACGCGTTCCGCCACGACCTCGACGACCCCGCGATCGAGCAGATCGAGCGCGCCGAGTCGAAATTGTTCGAACTGGCCACGGTCGGGCAGGCGGAGGGCGGCTTCCAGCCGTTCACCACGGCGCTGACCAGCGCGATCACGCTGGCTCAGGCGGCGTTCAAGCGCGACGGGAAGACGGTGGGCGTGGCGACCGGGTTTGTCGATCTCGACAAGAAGCTCGGCGGCTTGCACCCCGCCGACCTCGTCATCCTCGCTGGGCGGCCGTCGATGGGCAAGACCGCGCTCGCCACCAACATCGCGTTCAGCGCGGCCAAGGCCTATAGCGGCGCGCGCGGAGCGGACGGCCGGATCGATTTGAGCCGGGCGGCCGAGGATGGCGCGGTGGTCGGGTTCTTCTCGCTCGAAATGTCGGCCGAGCAACTCGCCACCCGCATTCTCGCCGAGGAATCCGGCACCTCCTCCGACCGTATCCGCCGCGGCGAGGTGCGCCGCGAGGATTTCGACAAATTCGTCGCGGCATCGCAGCGCCTCGCCGCCGTGCCGCTCTATATCGACGACACGCCGGCGCTTTCAGTCGCCGCGCTGCGCACCCGCGCGCGGCGCTTGAAGCGCCAGCACGGGCTGGGCCTGATCGTCGTCGATTACCTGCAGCTTTTGCGCCCCTCGGCGCAGGCCCGGGCGCTGGAAAACCGGGTGCAGGAGGTCTCCGACGTTACCCGCGGGCTGAAAGCGATCGCCAAGGAATTGGATGTGCCGGTGCTGGCGTGCGCGCAACTGTCGCGCGCCGTCGAACAGCGCGAAGACAAGCGGCCGATGCTCTCCGATCTGCGCGAATCCGGCTCGATCGAGCAGGACGCCGACGTCGTGATGTTCATCTACCGCGAGGAGTATTACCTCTCGCGCGGCGAGCCAACCCGCCGCCCGGAAGAGAGCGAGGACAAATTCAACGACCGCTACGACCGCTGGAAAGAACGCTGCGAGACCGCCTATGGCACCGCCGACATCATCATCGCCAAGCAGCGCCACGGGCCGATCGGCACCGTCAAGCTGCATTTCGAGGCGGAGACCACCAAGTTCGACAACTTCATCGGCGCCGAGCACCTGCCGACCGCCGATTTCTGACCGGCCCCGGAAGCCTAATCGCCATTTCCGTTTACAAACCGGGCCGCCCTTCACCGGCCGGACTCCGTTACTGGCAAACGGTTACAACTTTTTACCGAGCTGAGATTCACGGTACATCACAGGGTTACATCGGGCCGCCATTCTTCCCGCCATCGTCGAACCCCGCCCTATGGGGGCACGAGGCAAGGATGAGGTTTTCCGATGAGCGATTTCGCTCGGCTGCTTGAAGTTGAGATCCCGCGGCTGCGGCGCTATGCGCGCGCACTCACTCGCGATGTGACCCGCGCCGACGATCTCGTCCAGAGCTGCCTGACCCGGGCCATCGCCAAGCAGCATCTCTGGCAGCCCGGCACCGATCTGCGGGCTTGGCTCTTTACCATCCTGCATAACCAGCACGTCAATGATGTGCGGCGCTCGGTGCATGAGGGAATCCATGTCCCCGTCGAGGAAATGGCGCCGGTGATGATCGTCCACCCCAACGCGCTCGCCGTGCTGCAGCTGCGCGACCTCGAAGCGGCCATCGCCAAACTGCCGCAGGAACAGCGTCAGGTGATCCTCCTCGTTGGTCTTGAGGGCATGCGTTACGAGGAGGTCGCGCTGATCCTCGGGATTCCCGTCGGGACCGTACGATCGCGCTTGTCGCGCGGCCGCGAGCAGCTCCGCCGGCTGATGGATATGGGGGACGAGGCCCAGCTCCCCCCGAGCGACGAGTTCGAGCCCGACGCCGCTTCCCCGCGCCGTCGCAGCGCCATGTATCACCGGCCTGCCGCATCGCGCCGCGCCGCCTGATCGCGGCGCCGCCGCGCCCTTTGGGCGCTCCTTGGAGCAGTTCGATCACCCCAATCGTCATCCCCGGGCTTGACCCCGTGGATCGACATGGATGCCCACGAATTGGCGCCCCAATTTCCCCTTGGCCGGGCTTGACCCGGCCATCCACATCTTCCGGCCGCCGCGATGTCGCCAAAAAAAGACGTGGGTGGCTGGGTCAAGCCCGGCCACGGGGTGTCTATGATGATTGTAAATGCCATCCCGCAACCGAAATTGCTAAACCGGACAGCTGTGCGTCATGCCCGAGGATGACGGACAATAGGGCTGATTCGACTTAAACGAACTCCGCTAGGACCGCTCGCCGGCGTCGCGAGACGATCCCATCACAATTCTGAGCGCGACCATCGGGTTCATGCCCCGCGGGATCGGTGCGCTCTCTCCGGGCCAGGTGTGACACTGAGACATTCATCGCCGCCGCTTTGGGCCGCGGCGGAACGCTTCGTCATGCTACACTGCCCTCGGTTTGCGAATGCCGCGAGGCGATTTTTCGATGACTATCGCATTCGACCGGTCTGCCGCATTCGACCGGTCTGCCGCATTCGACCGGTCTGCCGCATTCGACCGGTCTGCCGCATTCGACCGGTCCGCCGGCCGAGCTGCCTCTTCGCGGATGGCATGATGATCAACGAGATCGGGCATTTCGCCTTGGTGCTGGCCCTCTGCATCGCGGCGTTGCAGGCCGTGGTGCCGCTGGTCGGCGCGGCGCGCAACGATGCGGCATTGATGGGCTGGGCGCGCCCGGCGGCGCTCGCCCAGTTCCTCTTCGTCGCGATCGCCTTTTTCGCGCTGATGCACGCCTATGCGGTCAGCGACTTCTCGCTCGCCAATGTCGCGGCGAACTCCAGCAGCATGAAGCCGCTGCTCTATAAGTTGACCGGGGTGTGGAGCAACCACGAGGGCTCGATGCTGCTTTGGGTGTTCATCCTGGCGCTGTTCGGCGCCGCGGTCGCCCTCTTCAGTCACAACCTGCCGCCGCAATTGCGGGCCCGCGTCCTTGCCGTCCAGGCGATGATCGGGGTCGGCTTTCTATTGTTCATCCTGTTGACCTCGAACCCATTCCTGCGGCTGTGGCCGACCCCCGCCGACGGCGCCGGGCTCAACCCGATTTTGCAGGATCGCGGCCTCGCCTTTCATCCGCCCTGCCTCTATCTCGGTTACGTCGGGTTTTCGATCTCGTTCTGCTTTGCGATCGCCGCGCTTATCGAGGGGCGGGTCGACCCGGCCTGGGCGCGCTGGGTGCGGCCGTGGACCTTGGCGGCCTGGTGCGCGCTCACCATCGGCATCGCGATGGGCAGCTGGTGGGCCTATTACACGCTCGGCTGGGGCGGCTGGTGGTTCTGGGACCCGGTCGAAAACGCCTCGTTCATGCCGTGGCTGGTCGGCACCGCACTGTTGCACTCCGCGGTGGTCGTGGAAAAGCGCGAGGCGCTCAAAACCTGGACGATCCTCCTCGCCATCATCACCTTCTCCTTGAGCCTCCTAGGCACTTTCCTCGTGCGCTCCGGCGTCTTGACCTCCGTCCACGCCTTTGCTTCGGATCCGATGCGCGGGGTTTTCATCCTGCTGCTGCTGAGCTTTTACACCGGCGGGGCGCTCATTCTCTTCGCGTGGCGTGCGCCGCAGCTCGCCGGCGGGGGTCTGTTCGCGCCGATTTCGCGCGAGGGCGCGCTGGTGCTCAACAACCTCTTGCTGGCGACCGCGGCGGCGACGGTACTCCTCGGCACGCTCTATCCGCTGTTGCTCGATGTCGTCGCACATCAGAAGGTGTCGGTCGGCCCGCCCTTCTACACGATGACCTTTGTGCCGATCATGATCCCGCTGTTGGTCGCGATGGCGGTCGGGCCGATGCTGCCGTGGAAGCGCGGCGACCTCTTGGCGGCTTTTGGCCGCCTCAAATTCGCGTTTATCGCGACAGCCGCGGCCCTCTTCGCAACCCTGGCGGCGACCGGCGCGCGCTCGCTCGGCGCCGCCTGCGGGCTGGCGCTCGCGGCCTGGCTCTTGGCCGCGACGCTGACCGAGCTCGCCGAGAGGGTGCGCCTGTTTACCGAGCCGCTCCCGGCGGTGTGGCGTCGCGCGCTCAACCTGCCGCGCGCCAGCTGGGGGATGATCTTTGCCCATGCCGGGATGGCGGTGGTGATCGCCGGGATCACCGGGTCCTCCGCCTGGACCGAGGAAAGGATCGTCAGCGGCCGGCCCGGCCAATCCTTCGAGATTGCCGGCTACACCATCGCGCTCGATTCCGTGAGCGAGGTTGCCGGCCCCGACTACACCGCCACCCGCGCCGACATGCGCCTCATGCGCAACGGGCGCGAGATCGCCGCGCTCAATCCCGAGAAGCGCTTCTACCCGGTCGAGAACGGCGCCGCGACGGGCGTCGCGATCCACACCAATCTCTTGGCCGACGTCTATGCCGTGATCGGCGATCCCGACGGCACCGGCGCCTATGTACTGCGCCTCTATTATAACCCGCTGGTCCCGTGGATCTGGCTCGGTGCGGCGGCGATGGCGCTCGGCGGGCTCGTTTCGTTGACCGACCGGCGCCATCGGATCGGCGCTCCGGCCCGGCGCGCGCGGGCGGCCGGCGCGGCGCGGGTCCAGGCCGCCGAATGAACAAGCGGGGTTGGATCTTCCTGATCCCGGCCGCGGTGTTCACACTGCTGGCGGCCGGGTTTTATGCCGGCCTCGGCATCGACCCGAGCGTCTTACCGTCGCCCTTGATCGACCGGCCGGCGCCGCGCTTTACCTTGGCGCCGCTGCCCGGCGAGGCATCCGGGTTTTCCTCGGCCGATCTGAGCGGGCATGTCAGCCTCGTCAACGCCTTTGCCTCGTGGTGCGTGCCGTGCCGTGCCGAGCACAGGGTGCTTAATGCGCTCGCCCATACCAAGCGCGTGCCGATCTACGGCATCGACTACAAGGACAAGGCGGATGTCGCGCTGGCCTGGATCGCCGAGCTCGGCAATCCCTACACCAGGATCGGCGCCGATGACGGGCGGGTCGGCATCGATTGGGGCGTCTATGGCGTGCCGGAGACCTTCATCGTCGATAAGGACGGCCGCATCCGCTACAAGCACGTCGGACCGCTGACCCAGGCTGATGTCGAGCGCACGATCCTGCCGCTGGTCACCCGGCTGGAGCGATGACGAAAGGTTGTCATTGCGAGGTGCCCGCAGGGCGGCGAAGCAATCTCGACCGGCTGAGCACGATTGGTGCGGGATTGCTTCATTTCGCTCGCAATGACACCCTTGGCGTTGCCGTCGGCTTCGCGATGTTTCTGCTCACCGTATCGCCGGCCCATGCCGTGCGCCCGGATGAGATGCTGTCCGATCCCGGCCTGGAAGCACGGGCGCGCGTGGTGGGAAGCGAGCTGCGCTGCCTGGTATGCCGCAACCAGTCGATCGACGATTCCGATGCCGACCTCGCGCATGATTTGCGCGTGCTGGTGCGCGAGCGCATCAAGGGCGGCGACAGCGATGACCAGGTCGTCGCGTACGTACGTTCGCGCTATGGCGATTTTGTCCTGCTCCGGCCGCCCTTCGAGATGGGGACGCTTCTGTTGTGGGGCGGCCCGCTATTGATCCTGCTGCTCGGCGGGGTGGCGCTCGCCCGGTTCTACCGCAGAGGGGAAACGACCGCACCGCCGCTGAGCGCCGAGGAGCGCCGGCGCCTCGCCGCGGTTCTCGGGGGCGAGGGCATCGAGCGGTGACGATCGGGCTCGCCGTCGCGCTTTGTGGGTTGACCGCGCTCGCGCTGGCGATGCTTTTGGTGCCGCTCTGCGTTCGCCGGTGCAGCCCGGCCTCGCGCGAGGCCTACAACCTCGCCGTCTACCGCGACCAGCTGGCCGAAATCGAGCGCGATCTGGCGCGCGGCGTCTTGGCCGCCGAGCACGCCGAGGCGGCGCGCACCGAGATCGCCCGCCGCATCCTCGCGCCGATGCCGGGCGAGGACGACGCCGGCGCCGCCTCGGCTCAACCAGTGGCCTCCCGGGCGGCGGCAATTGTCGCAATCCTGCTCATGCCGCTTGCCGCCGGGATCGTGTACTGGCAGCTCGGCTCCCCGTCCTTGCCGGATCAGCCTTTTGCCGAGCGCGCGGCCGGCACGCCGTCAGCCGCCGCACACCCAGGCGCAATCGACATGAACGAGGCGCTGGCGCGGCTGCGCGCGCGTCTGAAGGAGCACCCCGAGGACCTCACCGGCTGGCTCCTCCTCGCCCGCTCCGAGCTTAGCCTCGGCCGTTACCAGGAGGCGGCCGAAGCTTATCGCCATGCCGCCGATCTCTCCGGACAGCGTGCCGACATAGCGGGCGATTGGGGCGAGGCGCAGGTGCTGGCGGCCGGCGGCACGGTTACGCCGGCGGCGAAGGGGGCGTTCGCCGCCGGCCTCTCCGACCCGGAAACCGCGCCGCGCTCGCGCTATTACCTGGCGCTCGCCCAGATGCAAGAGGGCGAGGTGAAGAGCGCGCTGCAAGCCTGGGAGGACCTCGCGGCCGAGGCGCCCGCTGACGCCGACTGGCTGCCGCTGGTGCGGCAGCGGATTGCGGAAGCCGCGAGTGCCCTCGGGATCGATCCGGCGACGCTCAAAGGGGGGGCGGCCGGACCGGTTGAGCCGCCAGGGGACGCAGCCGTCGCGGCGGCGGCCAAGGCAGCCCTGAGTGCGTCCCCCGAAGAGCGCCAGGCGATGATCCTGGCGATGGTCGGTAAGCTCGCATCGCGCCTCGAGAGCCAGCCCGATGATGTCGAAGGCTGGGCCCGCCTCGGACGCTCCTACATGGTGCTGCACCAGCCGGAGAAGGCGAAGGAGGCATACGCCCGCGCGCTCAAGCTGAAGCCCGAGGATCCGCAGCTCACCCAGGCCTTGGCCGAGGCGAGCGCCGCCGCTTCGGGCAAAACCGGAGCGGTCGGACCCGCAGAGAAGGAAGCGCGATAGCCGATTCCCCCTCCAGCCATAATGCGGCCCGCCATCGTGGCGCATTGCTTCGGCCGCCCTGGCAAAACTAGGATGGCGGGGCGATATGCAATTAGATCCGCCCCACGGCCCGGACCGAAGGACCCACCCCATGCTCTCTCGCCCCAACACCGCGCTGTCGCAGATCCACATGCAGATCATGTGGTCGCGGCTCATCGCCGTCGTCGAGGAGCAGGCGCAAACCCTGATGCGCACCGCGTTCTCGACGCCGGTGCGCGAGGCGGGCGACCTCTCGGCCGGTGTCTTCGACAAGGACGGCGCCATGCTGGCCCAGGCGGTGACCGGGACCCCGGGCCATGTCAATTCCATGGCCGCCGCGGTGAAGCACTTCCTCGCCGCCTTCCCGCTCGCTTCGATGAAAGAGGGCGACCATTACATCACCAACGACCCGTGGCTGACCTGCGGCCATCTCCATGATCTGACGGTGGTCAGCCCGACCTTTCTGCGTGGGCACCCGGTCGGGCTCTTCGCCAGCACGGTCCATGTCGTCGATATCGGCGGGCTCGGCATGGGGCCGGACGGCCGCCAGGTCTTCGAGGAGGGCCTCGCGATCCCCCTGATGGCGCTGGCCCGAGAAGGGCAGATGAACGAAGATCTGATGGGGATCATCCGGGCCAACGTGCGGGAACCCTTGCAGGTCGAGGGCGATGTCTACGCGCTGGCCGCGTGCAACGACGCAGGCAGCCGCCGCCTCGTCGACATGATGGAGGAGTTCGGCATCGCCAATCTCGACCGGCTGGGCCTGCACATCATCGAAACCTCGCGCCAGGCGACGATCGAGGCGATCGGCAAATTGAAGCCCGGCAAGTACAAGAACAGCCTGACGATGGACGGCTATGACCGGCCGTTGACGCTGGCCGCCGAGATGACGATCAGCGGCGACAACATCCACCTCGATTATACCGGGACCTCGCCGGCAAGCGCCTTCGGCATCAATGTCGTGATGAACTACACGCTCGCCTACACCGCCTTCGGGGTCAAATGCCTGGTCGCCCCCGAGGTGCCGAACAATGCGGGCTCCCTCGCCCCCATTACCGCGAGCGCCCCCGAGGGGTGCCTCCTCAATGTGAAGCGCCCGCGCGCCGTCGCGGCGCGCCACACCGTCGGCCACATGCTGCCCGATGTCGTGTTCGGCTGCCTGCACCAGGTCATGACGGGCGGGGTCCCGGCCGAGGGCGCCTCCTCCTTATGGAACCCGCAGATCTATGGCGGCGCCGATGTCGAGGACGAGGTCGGGGCCACCGGCGAACCGGCTGCTTCGAACAACGGCGAAAGGCCACCCTTCAGCACGGTCATCTTTCATTGCGGCGGTACCGGCGCGCGGCCCGGCAAGGACGGGCTCGACGTCACCGCCTTCCCTTCGGGGGTGCGCACGATTCCGGTGGAGGCCACCGAATCGGTCGCCCCGGTGATATTCCGCCGCCGCGAGTTCCGCGAAGGCTCGGGCGGGGTCGGGCGCTTCCGCGGCGGCCTCGGCCAGATCATCGAATTGGGCGGCGCCGACGGTGCGCCGGTCGCGCTCCTCTGTAATTTCGAGCGCATCAACAACCCGGCGCGCGGGCGCGACGGCGGCGGGACGGGCGCACCCGGCCGGGTGACCCTGGTCTCCGGCAAGCCGATCCGCTCGAAGGGCCGGCAGACCGTACCGGGCGGCGATTTTGCCCGGCTCGAATTGCCCGGCGGCGGCGGCTTTGGCAATCCGGCCGAGCGCGACCCCGAGCAGGTCGCCGGCGATGTCGCCGACGGGCTCATTACCCGCGACATCGCCGAGCGTGAATACCGGGTCGCGTTCCTCGCCGACGGCGCGCTCGACCACGCCGCGACGGCGCGGCTGCGCGCGACGGTTGCGGTGGGATAGGTTACCAGACGACCTGCACCCCATAGGTAGGAAAGCGCCGGTCGGCGCTAGCGATCGGGATGCCTTCGGCTAACGCCTGCGCGATTATCATCCGATCGAAGGGATTTTTATGGTGCCGGGGTAACGTTGCAAGGCGGTGCAGATGGACGAACGTGATCGCAAGCACCGAAAACCCCTGGCTCGTAGCCATCGTCTCGACATCGTTCGGAAGAGCCAACTTCCCCAGCGATGCCTTGATGACGAGTTCCCAGAGCGCCGCCATGCTGATCAGCCCCTCGTTTGCCGGATCGGCGATCGCGTTGCGTGCAACGGCACTGAGCTTCGGATCGGCCTCGGCCCACCAAAGAAAAGCGTTGCTGTCGAGAAGAAGCCTCACAGCGGCCCTTCAAACAGCTCCGTTATCTCCTCATCGGTAAATTCAAAATCGGGACTGATCCAGATTTGGCCCTTGTATTTGCCCGGTATGCGACGCTTGGATTCGTTCGCCACCGGCACCAGCTTGACCAGCGGCTCGCCGTTGCGGGCGATGACGATGTCTTCGCCCGCGAGCGCCCGCTCGACGAGGCGCGACAGCGTGGTCTTCGCCTGATGCATGTTGACGATTTCGCTCATCGCGATCACCGCTAGCTAATCTAGCTAGGTTGACCGTTTGCCGGCCGCTCGTCAAGCCTCGGCCTGCCTTGCGGATTGAGGGCGGAGGCATCCGGAACTATGTTCTAGGGGTGACCAGCCTGCCGCGACCGCGACGACACGATCCTTGCCGCTTTCGGCCGGGTCGCGGGCCAGCGGTAGCCCGTCGTCGCTGATCTTGCCGTGCGCATCGGCCCATGGACATGGGATAAGGGGATGTTTAAGTCATGCCGACAATCGATTGCCAGGTTCACGCCTACGAACGCAACCACCCCGGCCGCCCCTGGGCTGGAACTCTCGTCGGCCCGGCGGAGGTCACCGGCGACCAGATGGTGGCCGCGATGGACGCCGTCGGTGTCGACGGCGCGCTGTTGGTCTCGCCCTTCAGCATGTACCGCTACGACGCGAGCTACGCCGTCGCCGTTTACGCGGCGCACCCGACGCGCTTCCGGTTGATCAAGCCAGTCGATACGACCGATCCCGGCGTTGCCGATACGATCGCCGGCTGGGCTGCGACCCCCGGCGCGGTCGGTGTTCGGGTCTTCCTGCGCGACGATGTTTCGAGCGATCCCGCCGACCCTGGGATCAACCGGGCGCTGGCCGCCGCTCTACGTCACAACCTGCCGGTCAACCTGGCGTGCTCGGGGCGCCTCGGCCAGGCCGCCCAGCTCGCTTCTCGCAACCCCGATACGCAGCTGATCATCGACCATCTCGGCTTGCAGCAGCCGCAAGCGCCGCCGCCGCCGCCCGAGCCCTTCGCCGACCTCCCAAAGCTGCTCGCCCTGGCCGCGCATAAAAACATCGCGGTCAAGATCAGCGGGGCCTGCACGCTGTCGCATGACCCCTTCCCCTACAAGGACCTTTGGGACCCGCTCGGCCGCATCTTCGATGCCTTCGGCTTCGATCGCTGCCTGTGGGGCACCGACTGGACCCGGGCGGTCCGATTGCTCACCTACAAAGAGGGGGTCGAGGCATTTCGCGTCACCGACCGCCTGTCCGACGGCGAGCGGGCGATGCTGATGGGGGAGACCCTCCAGCGGATCCATAACTGGCCGCTATCCCAGGCCTGACCAGTCGAATGCCCCAGCTTCCGCGCGCCATCCTGTTCGATCTCGACGACACGATCTTGTCTGCGTTCGGCCGGTCGCCGGGACAATGGCGGCGCGTCGTCGCTGCCTTCGCCGAGCATCTAGAT
>Ga0210394_10002878_pt1 | contig 22769 bp, 23 predicted proteins | sample IncBWC12MmetaG_FD_160121 | JGI IMG/M metagenome (GOLD analysis project Ga0210394, IMG submission 160121) | Forest soil microbial communities from Barre Woods Harvard Forest LTER site, Petersham, Massachusetts, United States - Inc-BW-C-12-M | ecosystem: Environmental > Terrestrial > Soil >... | reverse complement strand
GTGCCGACAGCACGCCGGCCAGCGCTGCAAGCGCTACGCCACCGCCATAGGTGGCGACCACCAGCAGCGGTACGTTCACACCCAAGGCCTGCAGCAACGGGGCGTTCTCGGTGGCGGCGCGAAGCGTCCCGCCCAGGCGGGTGCGCTCGATGACGAACCAGGTGCCAAAGCAGACCGCAACCGACACGACGATCACCCAGGCGCGATAGATCGGCAGGATCATGAAGCCGAGATTGAACACCCCCTGGAGCGCGCGCGGCACCGGGTAGGACTGGCCGGACGCCCCAAAGAACTGGTGCAGCGTGCCCTCGATGACCAGCGCCAGACCGAAGGTCATCAGCAGGCCGTACAGCGGATCGAGCCGGTACAGGCGGCGCAGGAACAGCCGCTCTACCGCCACGCCGACCAGCCCGACCGCCAGCGGCGCCAACACCAGTGCGGCCCAGTAGTTGACCCCGAATACCTGCAGCCCGAGCAGTGCCGCGAATGCGCCCAATGCGTAGAATGCGCCGTGAGCAAAATTCACGATGCCCATCAGGCCGAAGATCACCGCAAGCCCAAGGCTCAGCAGCGCGTAGAACGACCCGTTCACAAGGCCGAGCATCAGCTGTCCGAGTATCACGGCGACCGGAATGCCGAAGATGTCAGTCACGAAATTTCCAGTGGAAAGAAGCAGGGCCGCCTGGCGCGCTCGGAAGTTGCCCCGCCGCTACAGCGGGGCACCGCGGCGGCTACTTGGGTGCGAGCGGGCAAAGACCGGTAATCGGCCCGAACGCCTCTTCGCCCTTCATCACCTTCAATACCTTGTAGTAGTCCCAGGGGTATTTGGACTCCTGCGGTGACTTGACCTGCATCACGTACATGTCGTGCACCATGACCCCGTCGGCGCGGATATATCCGTCCTTGGCGAACATGTCGTTGATCTTGGTCTTCTTCAGTTCCGCCATGACCTTGTCGGAATCGGTGGTTCCGGTGGCCTTGACGGCCTTCAGGTAGGTCAGTGTAGCTGAGTAAAAGCCGGCATGATCCATGGTCGGCTCCTTCTTCATCTTCTCGAAGAAGCGCTTGGCGAACGCGCGCGTTTCCGGATTCAGGTCCCAGTACCATCCTGTAGTCAGGTACAGACCCTGCGCGGTCGAAAGGCCCAGGCTGTCGATGTTGTTGATGAACACAAGCAGCGCCGCCGGTTTCATCTTCTTGGTGATGCCGAATTCGTTGGCGGCCTTGAGCGAGTTGCTAAAATCCTCGCCCGCGTTCGCCAGGGCCAGCACCTGCGCGCCCGAGCCCTGCGCCTGCAGCAGAAAGGAGGAAAAGTCCGCGGCCGCGAGCGGCACTCGCACCGCGCCGAGCACCTTGCCGCCGTTCGCCTCGACCACCTTGGTCGCGGCGGTCTGCAGCTGGGTGCCGAAGGCGTAGTCCGCGGTCAGGAAGAACCAGGTCTTGCCGCCGTTCTGCACAATCGAGGTGGCGGTGCCGTTGGCCAGCGCCGTGGTGTCGTAGACGTAGTGGGTGGTGTAGGCAGTGCAATCTTCATTGGTCAACGACGCGCCGCCGGGACCGATGGGGAAAAAGGGTATTTTCTTCGCCGCCGCGACCTTGGCCATCGCAATATTGACACCGGTATTGGATCCGCCGAGCAGCACGTTGAGTCCGTTCTGATCCGCCCACTCACGGAACTTCGACGCCCCGATGTCGGGCTTGTTCTGGTGGTCTGCGACCAGGACGACGATCTTCCGGCCGAGCACCGTGCCGCCAAAGTCAGCGATAGCCATCTTAATGGCTTCGACCGCGCCCGCGCCGGCCACGTCGGCATAGTTTCCGGACAAATCGTCAAGGTCACCGATCACGACCTCGTCGGCCGCATGTGTGGGCTGCGCGCCCGCCATGACCGCAACGGCCGCCGCCAGTCCGATCGCCCATGTCTTCATTTTCATTTCCGCCCCCTAGAGTGGTTACTCGAGAATCAGACGCCAAGGAACTGGTGCACCGTTGTCATTTTTTTCTGAAGTTCAGTCGCGGCGAAGCCCTGGACGATACGGCCGTGCTCCATGATGTAGAAGCGGTCCGCCAACGGCGCGGCGAAACGGAAGTTCTGCTCCGCCAGCACGATGGTGTATCCCCTGCTGCGCAAGTCGTGAATGGTCCGCGACAGTCCCTGTACGATCACCGGCGCCAGCCCCTCCGAGATTTCGTCCAGCAGCAGCAGTTTGGCGCCGGTGCGTAAGGTGCGCGCCACCGCCAGCATCTGCTGCTCGCCCCCGGAAAGGCGCGTCCCCTGGGTGTCGCGCCGTTCCTTCAGGTTAGGGAACATGCCATAAATCTCGTCGATTGACATACCTTCCGTTCCGACCAGCGGGGGCAGCAGCAGGTTTTCCTCGGCCGACAGGCTGGCATAGATGCCGCGCTCCTCCGGGCAGTAGCCGACGCCAAGGTGGGCAATCCGGTGCGGCGGCAGGGCGATGGCTTCGCGGCCGTTGATCATCACCGATCCGGAGCGGTTGCCGACAAGGCCGAGCATCGCCTTGAAGGTGGTCGTGCGTCCGGCCCCGTTGCGGCCCAGCAGCGTCACCACTTCGCCGCGGGTCACGCTGAAATCGACACCATGCAGGATATGCGACTCGCCGTAGAAGGCGTGCAGGCCACTGACGCGCAGCATTTCCGCCCTCATGCGGGCACGCCCAGCTGCCCGCCGTCCGCCGATCCCATGTAGGCCTCGATCACCAGCGGGTTTCTGGACACGTCCGCATAGCTGCCGTCGGCGATGATCCGGCCGCGCTGGAGCACCGTGATCGTATCGGCAATCGTGGCGACGACGTTCATGTTGTGCTCGACCATCAGCACGGTACGATTGGCAGACGCCCGCTTGATCAGGGCGGTCACTTTCTCCACGTCCTCATGTCCCATGCCCTGCGTGGGTTCGTCGAGTAGCATCAGCTCGGGCTCCATCGCCAGTGTGGTGGCAATTTCCAACGCACGTTTTCGCCCGTAGGGCAGCTCGACCGCCACCATGCGCGCGAACGACGCCAGATCCACCGCGTCGAGCAATTCCATCGCCCGCGGGTTGAGAACCGCTAGGCTCGATTCACGCTTCCAGAAATGGAAGGTCGTGCCCAGCTTGCGCTGCAGGGCTATGCGGACATTCTCGAGCACCGTCAGATGGGGGAACACCGCGGACATCTGGAATGAGCGCACCAGTCCACGGCGCGCGACCTCGGCGGCACGTGCAGAAGTGATGTCGTCGCCCTGGTAGAGAATCCGGCCGCGAGTTGGAATCAGGAACTTGGTGAGCAGGTTGAAGCAGGTGGTCTTACCGGCACCGTTCGGGCCGATCAGCGCATGGATCTGGCCACGACGCACCCGAAGGTCGACGTCGCTCACCGCGACGAAGCCGTTGAATTCTTTCATCAGGCCGCGCGTCTCGATAATGAAATCTTCAGGCATATTCTGCGGCGCCACTGTCGTTGCGACAGCCTGGCTGGCCTACCCCCTCGCCTTACTCATGTGCTGGCCCGTTTTTGGCGGTCGCCATCTGCGCGTTGTAGGCCTGCCACGCTTGGTCGACAATATAGGCGTGAATCGACTCAGCGTCGGTTCGCGACAGCACGTCATCCCAGCGTGCCATGCCCACCGGTGCCAGTATGCCCTTGAGCACGATGTCATAGAACGAGGCATGCAGGCCCGGACTCAAGGCGCGCAGGTCAGGCAGCACTCCCGGGCCCAACTCATGGCAGCGGGCGCAGAAGCGATTGTAGAGCACCTCCCCGGCTGCGATCTGACTGGCCGTTGCCTCGTGCGCCGGTGGCGTGGGAAACACTCGCTCGGCCAATAACGGCGGCAGCGGCACAGCCCCGCCATCGAGTTTGAGGACGATGATCCTGCCCTCGTTGTTGCGCGTGTAGGCCGCGTAATTCGCGCGCAACGGGTAACCCACCATGTTTCCGCCGTAGCCGGCCAGCACGGCAACATATTGGGTGCCCGCGACCCGGTAGGTCATAGGCGCCGCCATCACGCCAGTACCCAACGGCACGTGTGCCAACTGCTTGCCGCTGTCGGCCGTATAGACGTTCAGATAGCCGGCGCCGTCGCCCTGGAATACCAGTCCGCCGCCGGTGGACAGCACCCCGCCGTCCCAATTGCTCAGGCTCGGGACCTCCCAGGCGAGTCGCTGATGGATCGGATCCCAGGCACGCAGAAAGCCGCGGCTTTTGGCTGGCGGCAAACCGCGGTCGAGTTGCGCCAGCGACGGCAGCGGCCCATACAGGCTGGCAAGCGCTTTCGGATCGTAATCCTCCGAGGGAAATGCCGGAACCGTGAAGAAGCCTTCGATCAGGCCGGCCCGCAAGTTGGCGGAATCGAAATACACCATCGGCCATTCCATGGTCGGGATGTAGGTCAATTTCGTCTGCGGGTCATAGGACATGGGCTGCCAGCTGTGCGCTCCGGCATTGGCCGGAAACATCAGCTTTGCGCCTTTCTGGTAGTCCGCCTGAGGCGCGACGATCGGCCGCCCGGTCTTCGGGTCGATGCCTTTGGCCCAGTTCACATAGGCAAAATTATTGGCCGACAGCAGCTGGCCGCTCGAGCGGTCAAGCACATAGTAATAGCCGTTCTTCGAGGCCTGCATCAGCACCTTCCGCGGCCCCTGCCCCAGGTCGAGGTCGGCCAGAATCATCTTCTGCGTGCTGTCGTAGTCCCAGCGGTCACCCGGCGTGGTCTGGTAGTACCAGGCGAGCTGTCCGGTGTCCGCGTGGATGGCCACGATCGCCGCCGTATACAGGTCATCGCCCCCCTTTCGACCGTCCTGCTTGATGTTGTAGGGCGCCCCGTTGGCGGTGCCAACGTACAGCAGCTTCAGTTCCGGGTCGTAGCTGATGCCGTCCCACACGGTGCCGCCCCCGGCCGATTCCCATTGGTGGCGAGGGTCCCAGCTCTTCACCGCATCGACCAGATGCGGTTGATCCTGCGGGCCCTCCTTGGGATTGCGGGGCACGGTATAGAAGCGCCAGCGGAATGCACCGGTCTGCAGATCGTATGCGGCGACGTAACCGCGGGCACCGTCGAAGTCGGCACCGGCGCTGCCCACGATGACCAGATCGCCGGCAATCACCGGCGCCGCCGAGAGCGTGTAGGGAGTTTTAGGGCCGCGAGCCGGCAGCGTATCCACTTTCCACAGCCGATTGCCGGTGGCCGCGTCGATCGCATGCAGATAACCATCGAGCGCGCCGACGTAGACGCGACCGTTCCAGACCGCCAGACCGCGATTGACGGCGTCACAGCAGGCGTAGCGGCCCCACTGACCGTCAACCTCGGGGTCATAGGTCCAGAGCTCGCGGCCGCTGGCAGCATCGAGCACATAGACATGACCGAAGTTGCCGACCGCGTACATCACCCCGTCGATCACGATCGGGGTAGCCTCGAGGCCGCGATGCGATCCCAGGTGATACTGCCAGGCGAACCCGAGCCGCGACACATTGCCCACATTGATGTCACCGAGCGGCGAGTAATACGCCCCGCTCGAGTCACGGCCGGGCGTGAACCACTGGTCCGGCTCGCCTGCCGCTGCAGCCAGGCGCGCGGCATCCAGAGCCCCGGCGCTGGGCTGCACCGGCGCGGACACGGACCCTGGCGCCGCACGCTTTTCGCAGCCGCTCAGCCCGATCGTCAGCGCTGCCGCCGCCAGGACCAGCGGGAGAATTGGTCGCTGCCACCGATACATCGCAATCTCCAAGGCCCGCTCGTGTGGGCTTCGTGCCGTCGAATTAGACGACATCGCCGTCGGCATTGCCATCAATCGGTGCCATCGGCATCGATTGTGAGCAATTCTTCTAAAAATCCGCCGATCATTCGCTGTCGATCGATGAAGTGAATTTCCAATATCCAGCGGCGCGCCAGGCGCGTATGCCAATGTCGGCGCAGGCCAAAGCGAGCCTGCGCCAGGCAATGAATCTCGTCGGTGAGTTCGCTTTCAAGTTTTCCGGCCCGAATCATGCCGCTGCCGACGACCTCCTCGAATAACGCCTCGGCTTTGTTCTGTGCGGCAATCAGCGACCGCGAGATCGAATTCATAATTTCGCCCTGTCGGTAGCCTGGCACTGGCCGAGCGTGTGGCGCTGCCGGCCCGGGCGCGGAAATTCTATCCCGAAGCGGCGATCAAGGGCATCATCGTGCGGGACGAAGCAGCAGATGGATGCGCAGCCATGATCGATACACGGCCGAGCAGCGCCCTGGTCCTGGGAGTCGGATCCGCCCGCGGGCTCGGTGCCGCCGCCGCGCGCGCGTTTGCCGCTGCGGGCTACCGTGTGGTCATCGCCGGCCGCGACCGCGACAAGCTCGGCCAGGCGGCCCAGAGTATCGCCGCGGTCGGCTCGCCAGCGCAGGTGGAGAGCGGCGACGTGACCTGCGCTGCCGATGTCGCGCGCTTTGTCGCCAGCGCCGAAGCCCTGGGACCCTTGAGCGTTGCGGTCCACAATGCCGGCGGAAACCGGCCTTCCCCGTTCCTTCAGGTCGACCCTAAGGTGTTCGAGGAACACTGGCGCGCCCACGCCCTCGGCGCGTTTCTGCTGGCGCAGGCAGCGCTTCCGCGGATGCTGGAGCGCCAGGCCGGCACCTTGATCTTCACCGGCGCGACCGCCAGTTTGCGTGGTCGCGCCAATTTCACTTCGTTCTCGGCGGCGAAGGCCGCGCTGCGCATGACCGCGCAGAGCCTGGCGCGCGAATTCGGCCCCAAGGGCATTCACGTCGCCCATGTCATCGTCGACGGCGTAATCGACGGCGATCGGGCCAGGGCGTTCATGGCGAACGCCGATGAGCGATTCGGCGAAGACGGCATGCTGCATCCCGACCGGATCGCCGAATGCTACCTCATGTTGCACCGGCAGCAGCGCAGTGCCTGGACCCAGGAACTCGATTTGCGACCTTGGTCGGAAGCCTTCTAGGGTGCGCTCAGGACCTCGGCCCGCGCCACGGCCGGACGTGTATCGGCCTGATAGTTCCAGGCCACGCTGTGCAGACGCAGCAGTAACGCGCGCACGAAGCGATCCTGTCGCCGCCTGGCTTCGGGTACGCGGATACCGTGATTGAGAATGGCGAAATACACGATTCCGCGGTCGCTCGTGGGGATGGCGCCGATCAGGGCACTGGCGCCATAGTCGCCAAACGTACCGGTCTTGCCCGCTACGCGGCCGACTTGCTCTGGCGCGTTCAATCGGTCTTTCAATGTACCCGCGTCTACCCCGGCAACCGGCAGGATATCGCACAGAGCGTATCCAGTGAGCGCGAGTTCCTGTGCGAGCGCGCGCAACAGTTTCACTGCCGCGCGCGGACTTAGGCGATTGCTCGGATCGGTACCCGCCCCGTCGCCCAGGGTGATCTCCGAGCGCATCGCCGCCGGCACCACGCTGCGCGCGAGACTCTCGACCGCCGCCGCACCCCCCGCCGCATCCGCCAACGGCTTGAAGATATTGTTGGAGTAATCATTCAGGGATTTCGCGAGCGACAGCAGGGGTTGCGAGCGGTGAATGAGCAGTGGCCGTTCGACCGGCGGGCTGCCGGCCACGGTATTTGCAGAGGCGGCAGTGTCCATAAACTGAACGGCAGGGGGTGTCAGGGAAACCCTCGCCGGCGCATTGGCCGTTGCAGCCTCGATCTCGCGCACGACCGCCCATGCCGCGGGAGGCGCCATTCCGGACATCGCCGCGCGAAGTCGTAACGCGCCCGGATCGCCTTGCCAGTCGAATGTCAATGCGCCGCGCACGATCAGAGTGCCCGCGACGCGTTGCACTCCCATCTCGTTGAGCCGCTCGACCACGAGCAATGCGTTCTCATCAACGAAATAAGGATCGCCATCGCTCTCGACCGACAGGTCGCCATCGAGCGTCCCGCCATGAATGGCACCGCTGGCCGCGAAGGTGGTAATGAATCGGTGTTCGGGGCCGAACTTGCGCAGCAGCGCCAGTGTGGTGGGCACCTTCGAAACGGAGGCCGGATGCACCGGCTGGTCCGCGGACTGCGCCAGCAGCGTCACGCCATCTGTCGCCTCAACATAGACACCCTGCCTCGCCCCCAATATCGAGCGGGCAGCCGCCGCCAGATCACCCTGCTCGGCACCCGCCGCGACTGCCGCGGCGGCTATGCCCACGATCGAAGTCAGGATAGGGCGAAAGCACCCTCCCTTACGGGAACTCCCTGATTTCCCCGAAGCAGGCTTGACGGCTGAGCAGCGCATCAGCGCGGCGCAGCCTCTCAAGCCTAGCAAGTGGTCAAGGTTTGAGCTGCGCGCGAATCTCACCGGGCGCATGCGCAGCGCTGTGGACATTCACGTACAGGTTGCCGGCCTTGAAGCTGGCGTATTGCTCATCTGTCAGCTTGGAGCCCGCCGGCGCCGACCATGTTCCATTCGCGCCCTTGGTCAGCGTGATGATCGGCGGCCCGGCCACGCCCGGTGCGCCCACATGGATATGGGCGACCGTGCCGTCGACACCGGTCGTTGTGATAGTAACGCTGACCGATTTGTCAGCCGCGATCGTTATCGTGCCGGTCCCCGACGCCGACGTCGTCACCGGTGGCGTCTCTTCTGCTCCGGTCAGTTGCACTTTGACATCTGCACCCACGGCTGTCCCGGCGCCTACCAGCAGCGCCGCCGCCGCGACCATCACGCGGAGGCGCTGTGTATTGAAGATCCTGGTCATGGTTCACTCCTGGATTCGACGATTTGTTCTGCGCGATCTGATGCGCCTAGAGCACGAACCAGACGTCAACCCCGCTGTGCTTGCTGCAGGCGCCCCTGCAGGCGATGCTATCACCGTGCACCCCCGGAAACGAGGGTCGAGCGGTGATCATCAGCGTGGGCCGCCTTGTTCGATCTGCAGGTCGTCGACTACCGCGCGCACGTCGGAAACCGACTGCGAGTCGAACTTGGCTTGATTCAGATCGCCTACCGAGGCGACCATCCCGGACAAGTGCACCACCCCGCCGTGCTCTGCGGTCACATTGATGTGTGCGGCATAGACGCGCTGATCGCGCGAAAGCACATCCTTGACACGCGCGGCGAGCTGCGGATCGCCCTGTCGGTCGGCGTTCGCGTCCGGAGAAGTCGTGGAACATCCGTAGGTGAGCAGCAGCGCTTGACACACCGCAACGCTGCGTACCAGTCGGCCTGCGGGTGGCATATTCATCTTCAATCCCTGGACATTGGTTACAAAAGCTAGCGCCCGGTTTGAACTTTAATTCGTAGACGAGGAAACAACTGCGCTTCCGCATGTAGGTGTGCGCTTATCGAGTCGGGGAGACTCAGGCGCGCGCGGACCGCGGTCGTCCGCGCAAGCCCGTTGCGACTCTGGATGATCCGCGATGGCGTGTGGCGTGATAGCGTGATGGCAGCTAAAGTAAAATCTTTGTATAACGTGTAACATACTTATTATGAATGATTTTATAGTCATTGTAGCTACCGGGGCGTCGATCATGGCGAAGGCGCCGTGTAGATTGGGATTGGCGCTCAGCCCTCAGTCCCCACCCCCGATATGAGTCCCGGAATTGCCAGACCGTGACAGCCCTGCCGATCTGAAAGCCGACAAAGAGCGGCAGATAACGAGCAGCAGCCTGCACCTGCCGCGCGATCAATACCGCTCCATGCCCTGGCGCAATGGATTGGGCGTCACGCGGGAAATTGCGCGCGAACCGGGCGCCGACGCCGAGTATTTGTGGCGCCTGAGCCTGGCCTCGGTCACGGCCAGTGGACCATTTTCCAATTATGCTGGCTATCGACGTTCCGTCACGCTGATCGGCGGTAAGGGATTTCGTCTCGCTATCGGCGATCAGGAGCCGGTGACATTGGACACGGTCGGTGCCACCGCCTTCTTTCCCGGCGACGTCCAGACCGGGTGTGTGCTGATCGATGGAGCCTGCAGTGACCTGAGTCTGATGGTTCGCGAACCGGGCACAATAATCTCAGTCGTCCGAATCCGGGATACCGTCGAGCGCGAGGTGCCGCTCGTGGCCGGTGCGCTGAAAGCGGTGTTCTACCTTGCAGGCGGCACGCTACGCACACATATGGCCGGTCCGATGGCCGCCAGCCAGGCGCATGCAGACATAGAACTCGCCGCGCATGATAGTGTGCTGCTGGGGCCCCAGACTGTGTCCCTGTCTGTGCCATCCTTCGCGATCGCGCCGCTTGACCTGCTGCTACTGACATGGACGGCGGCGAGCATCGAGGCGCCGCGAGACAGTCTCTGACAGTCTTTCAACAGCAATGACGCCCACTTTCGCAGCCGATATCGACCAACGCCAGTTCGACGCCTGGAACCCTGGAATCTCGTCGCGCATCCCGGATGAGCTGCGACACCTCTGCACGCTATTCCGGCCGGATTGCGTTTTTACCAGCCTTGCCACGGCGTCGGAGATCTCTGACCTCTTCGGCCTCGAAGCCGCCGAGATCGTCGCTGTCAGGCCGTCTCGCCTGGCGCTGCATGAGGTCCTCATTCGGGTTACCGCAGAATTCTCAGTCCCCGACGGCGAGCGCATCGAGGACCTCGGGATCAACTTCCGTCGCATGACGAGCACCCTGCTTGAGCGGCACATCGAACCGCAGATGCCGGCCATCACGGCGACCTACGACAGCGTACGCCGGACGGCGGCCGCGCTCATCGAACGAGAACTGGCTCGGTTGCTGCCGGCCACGACACCGGCCCCCGGCAGCATTGCAAACCCGAAAAAACCTGGCCTGTTTGCGCGCTTCGCGCGCGTGCCTGCCGCCGCGCCGGCGTCGGACGGCAGCGGTACACAGATCGCCACGCTGGTGGCCGAATGGGAAGGCCGGTCGCACTCCTCGACCGACACGATCGAGGCGACCGTGACCCGCGCCCTGGCGCGCGTCGTATCGGCACTGCTCATCAAGCACGGCAGTATCTGGGCCGGCCACGCGATGATCGCCTCGGTCACCGGCGATGTTGCGGTCAACGAGCTGGCAAGCGATGCCATCGGGCGGCTGATCGATCCATGGCTATCTGCCGCCGCCGAGCTGGAAGGCTATCGGCTGCTGCCACCGCAGCAACACCCGGTCGTGATGAACCTGAAGGGGCCGTCAGCCGCCGGGAAGAGCACGATCCGGCCGCTGCAGAAGGCGCTGGCCGGACGCATCGGCGTCGCCTGGAGTGAATTTGCCCTGGTCAGCCCCGACATCTGGCGCAAGCTGTTACTCGACTATGGGACGCTCGGAGCCGCCTATAAATACGGTGGCGCATTCACCGGCGACGAATTGCGCATCGTCGACCAGAAGCTCGATCGCTACATGGCACAAAAGGCGCGGCGTGGCCGGATATCGCATTTGCTTATCGACCGTTTCAGATTCGACAGCTTTGCGCCGGACTCCAACGAGGCTGGCAGCAATCTGCTGACCCGATTCGGGCAGATCGTGTACCTGTTCTGCGTCATTACACCGCCGGCCGCTCTGGTCGAACGCGCCTGGAACCGCGGACTGGCGGTAGGTCGGTATAAGGCGGTCGACGATACCCTTGCGCATTCGGTGGAGGCATACAGTGGAATTCCGCGGCTGTTCTTCACCTGGATTCAGCGCAGCGACAAGCAGGTGCATTTCGAATTTCTGGATAATAGTGTGCCCCAGGGTGAGGACCCGCGAACTGTGGCGTTCGGCTGGAACCACGTCCTGAACGTGCTCGATGTCACAAGCCTGCTCGCTATTGAGCGGTTTCGAAAAGTGAACATCGACGCCACGAACCCCGCGCAGCTGTTCGGCAATCAGGCGCTGCTGGCGCCCGAGCGTAACACCACATTCCTGAGGAATTGCGTCGACACCTTTCGCGAATGCAATTTTTGCAATCAGCGCACTGGCCGCATCTACCTTAAGCTGCTCGCGGGCCGGTTGGCGTGGGTTGATCCCGAGGCGCTGGCCGAGGCGCTGGCCGATACCGATACCCGCGCCGGCTTGCACGAGGTGGCGCCGACTGCGCTTGAGGCAACGAGCAGCGCAGCGCCGGCGCCGCTGTTTCTGGCGCCCGCCGAACAGCTCAAGACGGTCGGTCGCTGGGGAAGCGCCGCCTGCGTGCCGGGGTGACGCCGGCAGCCGGCCTCGCTATGCTCCTCCGCCCGGCCAGGCGCCGGAGTTCCCTACCAGCGCGTATTGCCGTTGCCTGAACGCTTGCCACTGCCCTGGAGTTCCGGATGATTCGAAGTTGTGTTTCGGCCGGCGTCGTCGCGTTCATGGTTACCGCGGCCGCGGCCATTGCCGATGATGCGCCGCCGCCGCCACCGGCGCAGGGGTGGTCCGGCAAGGGCGAGGCCGGCTATGTGATGTCTCGCGGCAATAGCGATACCGACTCCGCCAACGCGAAAATCGATCTTGCCGACCTCGTTGGTGACTGGAAGTACTCGCTGCATCTTGAAGGCCTGTACGGACGCAGCAATGCAATCACCGCCGCGGAGCGCTGGGCCGCGCTACTGCAATCCGATGTCAAATTCACACCGCGCGCATTCGGCTTTGTGGCTCTGCACTTCCTGCAGGACGAATTCAGCGGCTTTCAGTACCAGGCCAGCGCCACTACTGGCGTCGGGTACAAATTCCTCGACAGCGCTGCCAATAAGTTTACCGCGCAGATCGGCGCCGGCTACCGCCGTCTGCGGCCGGAACTGCTGACGATGGATGCGAGCGGCGCAGTAATCGCCCGGACCCCCGGCGAGTCGAGCGGCAACGCGATCGGTACCGCGGGCTTCGATTACACGCACATCTTCAATGCCAGCACCAAGCTCACCGACAAGGGACTGGTGGAGTCCGGTGCGGGCAATACCTCATTGGAGAACGATCTGGCGGTGGTCGTCAACATGTCGAAGAAACTGGCGCTCAGTGCGGGCTTTACCTATCAGGAAAATACCGAGCCTCCGGCGGGACTCAGGAAGGTCAATACCCTGACCACATTGAATCTGGTGTACGCGTTCAATCAATAAGGGGTGACTTCAGGAAAGGGGCCATTGGTACGCTAACGGCCACCGACCGCTATTGGGCGGGTCATGACCCCAAATGAGCCGGTCGCGACCGGCCGATCAAGGCTCGCCTTTCCACTCACTCACTGCAATCCAGACGGCAAGCCAACCGAAAAAGAACCCAAGGCTCAGAAACGGATGGTCCGGCGAATTGACGAACGGAATGGAGGCGAGCCACACGGTCATCCAGACTGCGATGGTCACCCAACCGCGCCAGTCCAGCGGCCGCCTACCACCCATAACAGGCCTCGGTCCGAACCAGTACCGAGGCCTATCGTCCGAGGTACTTCGTGTTGAGTGCTTACTTGATCTGGCAGTGCGGGTCATGCCAGATAACGTAGCAGGTGATAAATTACCTGGCGCCTTGCGCGATTCCAATCATGCGTGTCTGCTTTTCGGCAGTGAATAAACTGTGACGCGCGGCCGGTTTTGAGCCGATCAGCGACGGTCGGTCCGCCAATGCCGCCTGTTGCCGCGGAACTGCCGTGAGCCTCCGCCCGGCGCGTTTGAAGTAGATCCAATCGTGAATGCGGAAGCGGTTGAGTTATCCGAACAGTTCGAGCGATGTCTCTTGCAGCCCATGTCTCATGGCTGCTCAACTGCTCAATGTTGTGGGCAAAACCACCGGTTTTCCATGCGGCGTGTGTCGATAGGCGTCAGTCCAGGCGCTTTTTCGTCTCACCAGCGCAGTGCTATCGGTTAGGCCTTTCGCGAGGACTAGCCGCTCTAAGGCAGCGAGCCAATGCTCGTAGTATCTTGACCCATTGTCGCTCTCGCCACTCACTGCGGCGCCTGTTAATTCTTGCGCAAGCGCTTGTGTCCATTCAGGCCAAGTAAAGTAGCCGCGCTTGGAAAGTTCGATGACGAGCGCAAATGCCTGGGCCTGCCAAGGCTCTGCAAACACTGGCTCGAGACCTTCGCGAGGCAATCGCGGCAAGGAGCCGATGCGGTTCGAGTCGATCGTCGGCTCATGCGGGCTCAAGGTAGGACTCCCACATATCCAGATACACCGAATCCTGCGCTCTTGCCTGGGGGCCCCAAAGTTCCTGCGCGCTAAACCGCACGGAATAGAGCTGTCGTGGCTGCTCGCCCTGAAAGAGCGCATTGGTGTCGGGATAGACGAACACGCCATGATCGCGCACGATGACTCCGGCCTTACCACGCGCATAGCGCGGCAGGCGGGTATGCCCTTCGGGATGGATGTTCCTGGCTCGCACGGGTTGACCCGCCTGGAATCGAGGTTCGGACGGCACGTCCCGATTTGCGGGAGCGCCACGGGCAAGCAGGGGCCAGACCTTGTCAGGCGTGAGGGCGGGCACGAGCTTGGAGGCTCCGGGAGAGGGTTTACCGGACGTGATCTCTTCGTGGGTGACAAGTCCGGTTTTCACGAGCAGCGCCACGAGACCCTCAACCCAGCGCTCGTAATAGCTCATCCGCAGGTATTCCTCCGGCGGGATGAGCTCGCGCTGAAACCTCGACGCATCCAGGTTCCATTTGCGCCAGGCGCCGGTGCCACGATTCAGCGCAAAGATGCGGCCCTCCCAGCGCTCATGAAACACCGGTTCGGTCTTTTCGTAGGGGATGTACCCCATGTCCTGCATACCGCCAAGGTCGTGAATGCCGTTCATCGGAGCGCTTTCCCTCCTACTGTCACCGCATCGCCTAGGCGACTCTGGCGACTCCGATCATTGAGTCGCGAGTCACGCGCGCAGCGAGCTCTTCCTCGCTGAGGTGCTCGGTCCCCGCGGGCCGTTCCGGCACCACGAGATAGCGAATCTCCGCTGTGCTGTCCCAGACTCGAATCTCGACCTCATCGGCAATCTCCAAACCTAATTCGCGCAGCACTCCCCGCGGGTCGATGACCGCACGGGCACGGTACGCCGGTGACTTGTACCAGACCGGCGGGAGGCCGAGCACCGGAAAGGGATAACAGGAGCACAGGGTACACACGACCAGGTTGTGCACCTGAGACGTATTTTCGACGGCCACCATGTGCTCTCCCTGGGAGCCCGAGAAGCCCAGTGCTGCGATCGCAGCAGTCGCGTCGGTGAGTAGTCGTTGCCTGTAGGCCGGGTCGGTCCAGGCCCTGGCGATGACGCGCGCGCCGTTGCGCGGACCGATCCGGTGTTCATAGGCTTCGACTACGGCGTCGAGTGCTGCCGCATCGACCAACCCCTTTTCCACCAGGAGCGATTCGAGCGATTTAACGCGCAGCGCGGGGTCAGACGGCAGCTTCTGATGCGAGTGGTCATGGTCATGATCGTGGTCATGACCGGTCTCGGCGCTGGTGATGGGGGGTGTCATGGCGGCTGCACCTGCGGTCAATGCTGCGGTCAGCAACTCCCGTCGGGTCGTCGTCACCGGAGCCTCCGAGTCTGTTCACATGCGGAATGACACATCCGATCGACGAGCCGAGTATAGCACCAGCAAAATTTGTTCAGAGCCATCCCAATAAGCGCGAACGCTCGCCGCTATCCGGCCGAGGCCGGTAGCGGCTGCACGGGTTGAGGCGCCTCGACCGGCGCGGATCGGCCATTGGCCACAGCGGCCAGTCCCAGCACGCCGCCGGGGTTCATGCTGTCGACCATCGATGACGGAATGAGGATGATCGAGCCGCGCTCCTTGGTGGTCTCGTAGATGATGTTCATGGCACGCAGTTGCAGTGCTGTCGGGTTCTGCGCGTAAATATTGGCGGCGTCGAGGAATTTCTGCGCCACCTCCTGTTCTGCCGATCCCAGGATGATGCGTGCCTGCTTCTCGCGCTCGGCTTGAGCCTGACGGCTCATGGCGTCCTGCAACTGCGCCGGAATGGCCACATCGCGCAGTTCGACCGACACCGCCGCGATGCCCCACTCGGCGGTCTTGCGCCCAATATCCTCCTTCAGCTGCTGGTCGGCAGCCTGGCGCTCCGAGAGAATCGCGCTCAGCGGCGAGGAGCCGATCATCTCGCGCAGCGTGGTCTGGGCGACGCGCAGAATCGCCTGTCGATAGTCGGTGATTTCCAGCGCGGCACGCTCCGGATCGTGGATCTGCCAGAACAGGATGGCGTCGATATTTACCGGCACCGTGTCCCGGGTAAGCGCCTGCTCCGCATTGAACGGTGTAGTCTGGATGCGCTGATCGATCCAGGCCGTCACGCTATCCACGAACGGCACGATCATGAACATCCCGGGTCCGCGAATCGCATGCAGTTTCCCGAGGCGCAATACCACCGCCCGCTCCCACTGCTTGGCCATCAGTAGCGACAGGCGAACCAGGATCGCGCTCACGAACAGTAGCGCCGGCACGGCATAGCCCGTCAGCCATTCCGAACCGAGGTTCATTCGAAAAATCAGCAGTGCTGACCCCAATAGCAGCACCGATATCACGCTGGCCGGAGCATTGGTGCCGGAAGCATTCATTTCTTGACTCCTTGTCGCTTGCTGATTCGGATCACTTGCTGTGCCACATCGCCAGGATCGAGCCCTGCAGCAACTGCCAGTGCAACCACCTGGTGAGCCAGGCCCTCCACTTTCTTCGCCTGCCGCGCGCTGTCCAGCGGCGGGGGCTTGTCCACGACATACGTCCCACGGGCCCTGACGATGACGATGGCACCGGTCTGCTCGAGCTCGTCGTAGGCATGGCGGGCAGTGTTCAGATCCACCTTCAGCGCCACCGCCACCTCACGCATGGTCGGAAGCCGCGCCCCGGGGCGCAGCAGCCCGCTGCCGATGGCGCCCAGAAACTGATCGCGAATCTGCACGTAGATTGGCACGCCATTGTCTTCGATTCGCAGGGTTGAAAGCACAGGGGTTCCGTGTATTATCGTATGCATACAGTCATACAAGGGGCGTTGCTTGTCAAACTGGCGGCGGCGCCTGGCAGGCTCTGGAGCTTGGCTACGCCGGGTTCGCGGCGAACCCCGGAATGGAGTCGGCCTTGGCGAGCAGTGCCTGCGCCATGCGGATGCTGGCGATGTCGATCAGCCTGCCGTCCAGGGAAACCGCGCCCCGGCCCTCCTTCGCCGCTTGTGCCATGGCTTCGATAATGCGCCTGGCCCTGATCACTTCGGCTTGCGACGGGCTAAAGACCTGGTTTGCCAGTTCGATCTGCGAAGGATGGATCGCCCACTTGCCCTCATAGCCCAGGACGGCCGCACGATTGGCCGCGGCGATATAGCCGTCCGGGTCGTTGAAATCGCCGAACGGTCCATCGATCGGCCGCAGGCCATAGGCCCGGCAGGCGACCATCATGCGGGTCTGTGCAGCGTGCCATGGATCGGACCAGAAGTACTGCCGCCGATTGTCGCCATCCTTATCGGTCAGCACCCCGGAATCCTTATGCACACCGCCGATGACCGTGGTGCGGGCGCGGGTGGAAGCGGCATAGTCGGCTACACCGAAACTCATGGCCTCCAGTCGTCGCGATGACTGCGCGATTGCCTCCACGTTGGCCATGCCCAGAGCGGTCTCGATCAGCACCTCGAAGCCGATGCGTTTCTCGCGCCTTTTCGCGAACTCGATCTGAGTCACGAGCACGTCCACGGCATAGACGTCCTGAGGCACGCCGACTTTCGGGATCAGTATCATGTCGAGCCGTGGACAGCCTTCGACAATGTCCACCACGTCCCGATACATGTAGTGGGTATCCAGTCCGTTGATACGCACCATCATGCTCTTGCTGCCCCAATCCACCTGGTTGAGCCCGTGGATGATGTTGCTGCGAGCCCGCTCCTTGTCGTCCGGCGCCACGGCGTCTTCGCAATCCAGAAAAATGATATCGGCGCTGGATTTCGCCGCCTTGCTGAACAACGCCGGATTGGTGCCCGGCACCGCCAGTTCGGAGCGGTGCAACCTCGGGTTAGCCTGCTCGATCGTGGTGAAGCTCATTTGTAGCCTCGATCAGGCCGTGATGCGGCGTCCGGGATTCTTCCTGAGCACCTCGGCGACGGTGGACCCCAGTTCGCAGGCGCTGGGCGCGACCGTCAGGCCGTAGGCTTTCATGGTCTCGGCTTTCTCCAGGGCGCTGTCGCCGCTGGTGGAGATGATGGCGCCGGCATGACCCATGCGCCGCCCCTTGGGTGCGGTCAGCCCGGCGACGTAGCCGATAACCGGCTTGCTCATGTGCTCCATCACCCATCTGGCAGCCTCCGCCTCCTGCGGGCCGCCGATCTCGCCGATCATCACGACCGCTTCGGTTTCAGGGTCCTGCTCGAACAATATCAGGTGGTCGAGGAACGAACTGCCGTTGATCGGATCACCGCCGATGCCCACGCTGGTGGTCTGACCGATGCCGATGGCATTCATCTGCGCCGCGGCCTCGTACCCCAGGGTTCCGGATCGCGAAACAATGCCGACGTTGCCGCGCCGATAGATGTGCCCCGGCATGATCCCGAGCATGGCCTTGCCGGCGCTGATGATGCCGGCGCAGTTCGGACCCACGACCATGGTGCGCTTGTCCTTCGGATAGCGCATCAGATAGCGCTTCACCCGCATCATGTCCTGTGCCGGTATGCCATCGGTAATGGTGCACACCAGCTTGAGCCCCGCGTCTGCCGCTTCCATCAGGGAATCGGCGGCGAATGCGGGTGGCACGAAGGCGAGGCTGGTGGTGGCGCCGGTGGCCCGCACCGCCTCCTTGACGGTATTGAACACAGGACGACCCAGATGCTGCTGGCCGCCTTTGCCGGGTGTCACGCCGCCTACGACGTTGGTGCCGTAGGCGATCATCTCCCTGGCGTGAAACGTCGCCTTGTCTCCGGTGAAGCCCTGAAGGATCACCGGCGTCGTCTCGTCTATCAGAATGCTCATGCCATGATCCTTAAGCAGACCGATCAAGCCGAACGGGCGGCAGCCACCGACTTTCGCGCCGCGTCGGCCAGCGTCTCGGCGCCGATGATCGGCAACCCGCTGTCGAGGATGATCTTGCGACCTTCGCTCTCATTGGTACCCGCCAGACGCACCACCAGCGGCACCTTGATGCCGATGTCGCGCACCGCCTGTACGACGCCGTGCGCCACCCAATCGCAGCGGTTGATACCGGCAAAGATATTCACCAGGATGGCCCTGACGTTGCGGTCGGACAGTACCAGCTTAAATGCCTTCGTCACGCGTTCGGGCGACGCGCCGCCGCCCACGTCGAGAAAGTTGGCGGGCTCGCCACCGGCGTACTTGATGGTGTCCATCGTGGCCATCGCGAGCCCGGCGCCATTGATGATGCAGCCGATGTCGCCGGTAAGGCCGACGTAACTCAGATTGTCCTGGGATGCCTCCGCTTCGCGCGGATCCTCCTGCGACGGGTCGCGCATCTCAGCCACATCCGGGTGCCTGAATAGCGCGTTATCGTCAAACGACATCTTGGCATCGAGCGCAATCACGCGATCATCCCGGGTCACCACCAGCGGGTTGATCTCCACCATGCTGGCGTCGAGGCTGCGAAAGGCACGGTACGCGCCGAGAATGGCCGACACCGCGCGGCTCACCTGCTTGATGTTGAGACCTAGTCCGAACGCGAGCTCACGGGCCTGAAACGGCTGCAAGCCCACCGCCGGCTCGACCATGACCTGCAGGATCGACTGCGGCGACGTCTTGGCGAGCTCCTCAATTTCCATGCCACCCTGGGTCGAAGCGATGATGCGGACGCGTTCCGCTTTTCGGTCCAGCACGATGCCGAAATACAGTTCGCGTTCAAATTTCTCCGCCACCTCGACATAGACGCGCTGCACGATCTTGCCCTCGGGTCCGGTTTGGCTGGTCACCAGCCTCCGGCCGAGCATGCCCTTGGCCGCGTCCTGGACTTCATGGTAGGTCTTGCAGAGCTTGATTCCGCCCGCCTTTCCCCGCGCACCGGCATGGATCTGCGCCTTGACGGCCCAATGCCATCCGCCCAGTTCCGATGCGACGAATGACGCCTGCTCGGCACCGTAGGCGACCGATCCACGCTGGATCGGTACGCCAAAACCGGACAGCAGTTCCTTCGCCTGATATTCGTGTACGTCCAATTCAATCCCCTCGTGTCCGAGCCGTTGTCTCGACCTGCAGGAGCGCCTGCCAGGGCGGCGCTGTGCGGGTGCGCGTAATGCGCTAACGCGCCGGCAGGCGCAGTCGCCAAGTATAGGCCGGTGTTTAGACTTGTTGAGCGGCTTGCGGTGCGGCAGCGGGCCGGCGCCACGGCCCACACTTCACGACGAAAGCCGCGTGGCCGTCGCGGTTGCCAAGCCGGGCGGCTTCCCCGAACATGACCGTTGCCACACGGAGATCTCATTGGCACCTCAGCTGCGCTCGCTGATCGGTCTGGATATCGGCGGAACAAAGATCGCCTGCGTCGAGGGCACTGGTGCCGGCGACATCCTGCAGCGGCGGGAAATACCCACCCAAGCCACGCGGCCATTCGAACAGACTCTTCCCGGGATCCTGGCGCTGATCCATCAGCTGGTGGCCGCGGCGAGCGTCGCGGGCCGCGAGATCGTCGCGCTCAGCGTCTCGATCGGAGGTCCGCTGCGCATTGACGCCGGCGTGCTGCACAATCCGCCACATCTTCCGGGCTGGCACCACACGCGGCTCAAGGACCGCCTGAGCCAGAGCATGTCCGGGCTGCCGGTCTACGTCGAACATGACGGCAATGCCGGGGCGCTGGCCGAATATCACTTCGGGGTCGGCCGGTCCCGGACCGGAATTCGCCACCTGATCTTCCTGACCTTCGGGACCGGCCTGGGCGCCGGATTTGTCGTCAATGGGCAGATCGTGCACGGCGCCTCGGATACCGCCGGCGAAGTGGGGCACTGGCGCCTGTCACCCGAGGGTCCGGAGGGCTTCGGCAAAGCCGGGTCGTGGGAGGGGTTCGCGTCCGGCGCCGGATTGGTGCAGCTTGCGCATCGGCTATTTCCGCAGCGCTGGAGCGCGGACACGCCGATACGGGAACTGGTCGATGCGATGCTGAACAACGAGAGCGATGCGCTGGCGGTGGCCGAAGCCGCCGGCAAGCGCATGGGACAGGGAATCGCCCTGCTGGTCGATGCGCTCAATCCGCAGCTCATCGTGCTCGGATCGCTGGCGGTCGCACTCGGTGAGCGAATATTGGCGCCGGCGCGCCAGGTGGTTGCACGCGAGGCACTGCCCGAGGCGGTGGCAGCCTGTGAGATCGTGCCCGCGGCGCTCGGCACACGAATCGGCGATGTCGCGGCGCTGATGGCCGCACTCACCGCACCCCCGCTGCTACAGCTTATCCAGGATCCGACTTGTGCGATGAGCTGACAGTGGTCGCGCCACGCGGCGGCTATTTCGCGGCGGCTACCAGGGTGGGCTGGCCGACGTAGAATTGCGGCAATTCGCGCTTCAGATTCGCGATCTTCGGCAAGTCGTTGTAGACGATGTACGGGTAGCGCGGATTTCTGACGAGGAAATCCTGGTGGTAGCCCTCCGCGGGATAGAACCCTTTGAGCGGATCGACACGCGTGACGATGCGGTGGCCAAACACGTGGGCTTGATCCAACTGGGCGATGTACGCCAGCGCCGTCTTCTGCTGTGTTTCGTCGGCGAAGAAGATCGCCGAACGATATTGCGTGCCCGTATCCGGACCTTGCCGATTCAGCTCGGTCGGATCGTGCGCCACCGAGAAAAAGATCTGCAGGATATCGGCGTACGAGACGACCGCAGGATCAAAGGTAATCTGGATCGATTCGGCATGCCCGGTGGTCCCGGTACTCACGGTTCCATAATCGGCCGTCGCTTTCTCGCCGCCCGAATAGCCGGCCAGCACCTGCCGGACGCCTTTCACATGTTCGAATACGCCCTGGGTACCCCAAAAGCAGCCTCCGGCCAGCACCGCGGTCTGCAGGGAACCGGCAGCGCTCGGGATGCCCGCGAGCGAGGTTGAGGCCGAGACCGGCGGTTCTGCGGCGCTCAGCGCCCAGACCTGTACGCCCAGGGCGATCGACGCGGTGACGACAGAAAGCTTCAGGCTGCTCATGGAAATCTCCGTCCTGTCACTACAGTTTGTCCGTCAGGCGCGCGCTGAAAAGTTCAGCGCTGCCGAGTTCATGCAATAGCGCAAGCCGGTTGGCTTCGGGCCGTCGTCAAACACGTGGCCCAGATGCGCGTCGCAGCGTCGGCAGGATACCGCGGTACGGCGCATACCGAGACTATTGTCGCTGTTTTCCAGCACATTGTGCTTCGATATCGGTTGCCAGAAACTCGGCCAGCCGGTGCCCGATTCGAACTTGGTGCGCGAGTCGAACAGCGCCGTCTGGCAGCAGATGCAGTAATACAGGCCGTCGGCGTGCTGGTTCCACAAGGCGCCGGTAAATGCCTGCTCAGTGCCTGCCCGTCGGGTGACATCACATGACACCCCCGACAGCTGCTGGCGCCACTGTGCCTCGGTGCGCACGATCTTCGGCAGCGCGCTGACACCCTGGCTCTGACCGGCAGGCGAGAAACTCTCAATCGCCACCTCGCTTACCTCCGCGGCCGCGCTTGCCGGGTCATTCCCCGTCACGGCGATCGCTCCGATGACGCCGACGGAGGCCAGTGCGCAGCACATCATCCGGCGACGGGCCAGGTCCACGCACTGGGTTTCGGGGCTGTGGGATTGACCGTGACTGCCAGGCATAGGGGGACTCTCCTGCCCTTCCCGATTCGGATTGAGGGCTCACACAGCTTAGTTCGCAGGAGCCCTGGCAGTGGTTACAGCATTGCAAAACTTCTGCGCTGCATGGCCGTCAAGGTGCTCAGTTCAACCCCTCCGACGCATGGTAGGACTGCAACAGTGCATCGATCTCGGGCTTGTCCTGCTGCAGGATCCTA
>Ga0210394_10002877_pt1 | contig 22770 bp, 16 predicted proteins | sample IncBWC12MmetaG_FD_160121 | JGI IMG/M metagenome (GOLD analysis project Ga0210394, IMG submission 160121) | Forest soil microbial communities from Barre Woods Harvard Forest LTER site, Petersham, Massachusetts, United States - Inc-BW-C-12-M | ecosystem: Environmental > Terrestrial > Soil >... | reverse complement strand
CACGCGGCGTCGCTGCATCAGGCTTTCGCCCATTGTGCAAGATTCCCCACTGCTGCCTCCCGTAGGAGTCTGGACCGTGTCTCAGTTCCAGTGTGGCTGGCCATCCTCTCAGACCAGCTAACGATCATAGCCTTGGTGAGCCGTTACCTCACCAACTAGCTAATCGTGCGCGGGCTCCTCCTTCGACGCCTTACGGCTTTGAATCCATTGACGTTAGTCATCGGAATATTATGCGGAATTAGCCCCGGTTTCCCGGGGTTATTCCCCATCGAAGGGCAGATTGCCCACGTGTTACGCACCCGTGCGCCGTGCGCCATCCCGGTCTTGCGACCGGAACGCGCACTCGACTTGCATGTGTTAAGCACGCCGCCAGCGTTCGCTCTGAGCCAGGATCAAACTCTCGTTTGAAACTGGTAGCTTGGCGAAAAAAAATCCCGGGATTTGCATCCCAGGCAGCCTGCCAAGCAAATTATTGTCGCTCGATTTACTCAGACCATTCAGGCTCGAAAAGCGTGAATGGTTTCGAACGGATTCTGGCACATCGTATCGATTGTCAAAGAGCAAAACCTCCCTGTCCAGCAGAAAGGCATACGCACAACTTGAAGAGTATCTCAGGAGAGGCCAGTATTGTCAACCAAATCCCGGCGCGTTTTCCACAGACTTTGCAAACTTCCGCTGCTGGAAATGCTGCTTCTGAGGTGTACTGCTTCTGAGTGGTAAGATGCGCCTTGGGGAGCTTCGGGTGGCACGCCTGGCGAAAAAATTAACCCCAATACTTGCAAGCAGTAAACAGCTTTCAGAGCGGCTGCAGAACGCGATTCAGCGGAGTGGCTTGATTCGCGAGGGCGATCGCGTGGGCGTTGCTGTGTCCGGTGGCGCGGATTCGGTGGCGCTGTTGCTGCTGCTTGTTGCGGTCAAAAAAAAATTGGGGATTGCGCTGTGCGTGCTGCATTTCAATCACAAACTTCGCGGGGGCGCTGCGGACGGCGACGAAAAATTTGTTAGCGCTTTGGCGAGCAAACATAAATTGCCGTTTTATTCCGCTGCGGCCGCGGTAAAAACCATCGCAAAAAATGAGAGGGCTAATTTGGAAGCGACTGCGCGACGTCTGCGTTACGCTTTTTTTTCTGAATGCGCTAGCGAACATCGACTGGACAAAATTGCTGTGGCGCATACTGCTGACGATCAGGCTGAAACGGTCTTGGCGCATATTTTGCGGGGCAGTGGACTTGCCGGCCTGGGCGGGATTCATCCGCGGGTCGAGAAGATTGTGCGACCGCTTCTATCGGTGTCGCGCGCCGATTTACGTTTGTATCTGAAAGCGCACAAACAGAGCTGGCGCGAAGACACCACCAATCGCGATACCACCAAAACGCGTGCGCGCATTCGCAAAAAATTAATTCCATTGCTCAAAAAAGAATTTCAGCCGCGCATCGTCGAGCACCTGGCCGCGCTTTCAAGCCACGCTCGTGAAGACGACGCCCTGCTTAACGATATTGCAGATGAGCGTTTACGGAGTTCGCTCGAAATAATTCCCGGAGGCGCGAGCATCCGCATCGCCGAACTGCTGCCATGTACTGTTCAAGAAAACGTATTCGCGCGAATGGAAGATCGGTCTCCGGAGCAGGCGGCATCGACAGGTTTAAGCGGCCGGCTGGTGCGATCGATTGTTAGCCGCGTCAAGCGTGCACACGCCGGGAATGCAAAAAACACTTCGGCAGTTGGCGAGTTCAGCGCTCTGCACGTCAGGCAGGTTTTGGAGCTCGCCCGCCACGGTAAAACTGGATCGTCGCTGCCTTTGCCGGGGAATATTGAAGTGCGCCGCCACCGCGATGCTCTGGTGTTTTGCGTCAAAGAAGCGGCGAAGCTCACTCCCCGGGAATATGAGTACAAAATCGATTCTCTGCCCGAGCTGAACGGCATCCGCGTTCCAGAACTGGGGTGCGTTTTCCGCTTCACAGTGATTGACTGGCATGGCCAGAGAGGGGAAACTAGACTCCTAGGGGAAGTGTTGGATGGAGCGCGGTTGAATTTCCCTCTAACACTGAGAAGTTGGCGATACGGCGATCGCTTTTGTGCCACCGGGCATAGCAAGCCTGAGAAGTTGAAGCGCTTGTTCAACGAAAAAGGGATTGATCGTTGGCAGCGCGCTGGGTGGCCCGTGGTCGTCACTGGCAAAGACTTGGCGTGGTCACGAAGTTTTGGCGCGTCGGCCAAATTCGCGGCCCACGATGGGACCAAAACGGGGATTGTGATCGTCGAGGAAAAGTTATTATGAGCAGCCGCAAGGCGGCTGGCTCTAAACGTGGTCGCCAGGCGATCAAAGCAAGCGCGAACGGACGGAGCGCCACGATTTCCGAGTCGCGAATTGCCGGACGGGTGGCTGAGTTGGGTAAGGACATTTCGCGTGCTTACCACGGCCGGCGCCTGGACATTGTGGTTACCATGGATCGAGGGTTCATGTTCGCCGCGGATCTGATTCGAGAGCTGGATGGTACGGTGGTTTGCCACTTTGTTCGCGAAGATTTGCGGGACGTAGAAGACGGTGGGCGCCCGCGCCGGGAAGTCTTGTTCAGTGCGGCGCCGGACCTGAAGGGCCGGGATGTTCTTTTGGTTGATGCAGTTCTGGAGAGCGGCGTGACCCAGGAATTTCTGCTGCGGCGCTTGGGTGAAAGCGCACCGCGGTCGTTGCGCCTGGCGGTTTTGCTGGATAAGCCTGAAAAGCGGCGCGTCGATCTTGAGTCGGATTACTTTGGGTTCAAAACTGCATCTAAGGAAGTATGGGTGGGATATGGGTTGGCAGCGCCCAACGGTACCGGTCGCAACCTTCGGCAACTGACTAACGGCACAAAGAGCGCGGGGAAAGCTGAGCATCGCAAGAAATAAAGTTGCTGCGGCAAAAGCTGCGTAGATTTTCTTGGGGATCTAAGTGAGGGCAATGTGAATTCTAGTTCCACGGCAAAGACCATTCTTTTTTGGATTTCTATCGTATTCCTCGGCGTGATGCTTTGGAAGCTGGTGTCCGCCAACGGCGCGCAGGCACGCGAAGACGAGCCGAGCTACAGCGAGTTCATGGGCAAGGTCGATTCGGGTGATGTCAAGGAAGTCACGCTCTATCTTTCGCCCAATAGCTACGAGCTGCAAGGGGAATACAAAGTCCCGACCAATCATAAATTTCATCTCACCGTTTTCAAGGAATCCGCTCCCGACCTGGCCAAGCAGTTGCGCGAAAAACAGGTGCCGATGAAAGTGAAAGAAGTTCGCAGCGGGGACTGGGTTCTGATTCTCTTGAACGCTGCTCCGCTCATCTTGCTGGTGGGCTTTTGTCTTTTCTTGATGCGCCAGATGCAAGCTGGCGGTAACAAGGCTCTGAGCTTTGGCAAATCGCGCGCGCGTTTGCTTTCCGCACAGCAGAAAAAAGCTACTTTTAAGGATGTGGCGGGAACCGACGAAGCTAAAGAAGAGCTGCAGGAGATTATCGAGTTCCTCAAAGACCCGCAAAAATTCCAGAAACTGGGCGGCCGCATTCCCAAGGGCGTGCTGCTCGTCGGACCTCCTGGAACGGGCAAGACGCTGCTTGCACGCGCTATTGCAGGCGAAGCTAACGTTCCGTTTTTCTCCATCTCGGGTTCGGACTTCGTGGAAATGTTTGTCGGCGTGGGCGCCAGCCGCGTTCGCGATCTGTTCGAGCAAGGTAAAAAGAATGCTCCCTGCATCATTTTCATAGACGAAATTGACGCTGTCGGACGCCATCGTGGCGCCGGACTTGGCGGTGGACACGACGAGCGCGAGCAAACTCTGAACGCCCTGCTTGTCGAAATGGATGGATTCGAATCCAACGAAGGCGTCATCTTGATTGCCGCGACTAACCGCCCTGATGTTCTTGATCCTGCTTTGCTACGCCCGGGCCGTTTTGATCGCCGAGTGGTGGTGGCCCGTCCGGATGTGAAGGGCCGCGAAGAAATTCTCCGCGTGCATACTCGTAAGGTTCCCATCTCTGATGACGTGGAGCTCTCCATCATTGCTCGCGGCACTCCTGGTTTTTCCGGCGCCGATCTCGCCAACCTGGTGAACGAAGCGGCGTTGTGGGCCGCACGCCAGAATCGCAAGTTCGTCATGATGGTGGACTTCGAAATGTCCAAGGACAAAGTACTCATGGGCGTGGAACGCAAGTCCATGATTTTGTCCGACGAGGAAAAGAAAAATACGGCTTATCACGAAGCGGGCCACGCGCTGGTCGCCGCCATGACTCCAGGCGCTGACCCGGTTCACAAAGTCACAATCATTCCTCGCGGCATGGCTCTCGGTCTCACCATGCAGTTGCCCGAAGACGACAAGCACACCTATACGGTGAAATATCTGGAGTCCATGCTGGCCGTGCTGATGGGCGGCCGTTCTGCTGAAGAGATTTTTCTCGGGCACATCACCACCGGCGCGGGAAACGACATCGAGCGCGCTACTGACATCGCGCGCAACATGGTTTGCGAATGGGGCATGAGCGAACTCGGTCCTCTGGCCTATGGCAAGAAAGATGAAGCGATTTTCCTTGGCCGCGAAATCACCCAGCATCGCGACTATTCCGAAGACACCGCCATCCAGATCGACAAAGAAGTAAAACGCATCGTGAACGGCGGCTACGAGCGCGCCAAAGCCATCCTCTCCAATAATAAGGAGACTCTGGAGCGCATCGCGCTGGCGCTACTCGAACGTGAAGTTATCGACGCTAACGAAGTGAAACTACTGATGGAAAACAAGCCGCTTCCGGAAAAGCTGCGCACTCCGCCGCCACAGCCTCCGCAAGCAGCGCCTAGCGCCGATCCGAAGGTAGTGCGACCTGAACTGCGCCCGGCCCCTGGTTTCACTCGCGGAGAAAACCCAGCAAAAGCTTAGGCCCAGATAAATCTCAACCCCTGCAGGGCGCGATTTAAAAGTCGCGCCCTTTTTTTGTCAATAATCTCTATGAAATGTCGTGGTCTCGCGCTGAAAAGTGGCGGGAAAAATAACCCACCCGAGGGCGTAGCCAGCTCTGGGATTCGAATTGGAACGCGATGCGAAATAAAGCTCACTTACAAACTTGACTGGTCCGGTTTGCGCTTTAATCGTCCACGTGCCGCGACAGTTTGCTTCCGATTACTTCCGAGAACGCTGTCTCGGGATAACTTCAGAGCAGGGGACAAACCACCCACAATGCTCGGAACCCGGAAAGGAATCCTCATTGCAAAGCAGGTGTGTCCATCAACGAAATCTAGGCAGCCACCCGTAGCCAATCTCTACACGGGTATGTGTTATGCGTCGCTCAGCCAGATGGCTCTGAAGAGCGATCGATGTCTTCCAGAGCCTGCGAAGTTTATTTTTTATCCCGATCACCTTTATCTGAACTGCGAACGATGCGAACTACGCCGTGGATAGGCTGGCCTCCGAAATGCGAAGTCGCAGGACCCGTTAACACCAGGGTCACGTTCGAAAACTGGACCTCCGTCCCCCCGTTGATGCAGACCTGCAGGGTGGATGACCCCTTAGCCTCGAAGGACGCGGAGCTCCCGTTGCCGGTAATGCTCACTGGGCCCGTGACCACAAAACCAGGGACGGTAGTAGCAGGGCTGTTGGCGGGGCAGACGCTAGTGTCGTAGCTAACCAGGGCATCCGTCATTGTGACGTGGTGAGTATGGGGACTACGCGTTCCGGGATTGTCAACGTTAGGAGAGGCAGGAGGAGTAATCGGGTGTTGCAGAATCCAATAATCGGAATGTTCCATGGTCATGAAGGCAGAGAAATCGGCTTTCCCGGAATCTCCTTCCAGCTTCAATGACCACGTGCCGTGCATTTCCCATGGGCCAGCGACGCCTGTTGCGGGGGTATAGTCATTGAACACGCCGCTGAAGTGCTTAGGCGACGGAGCCTGAGCCTGTACGGCAGTGCCCACCGCGAGTGCCAGGATCGCGATGGCGCGTAGCGTCCACAAGCTTACTTTGTTGTTCATAATGAGAGACCTCCAAACTTGAGATTTTTGCGTTTGTCGCCAAGAGTTTCTGGGCAGCTGGGGACGTTAAGACCTGCCGGCCATTTACCGCCCAAAAATTACATTTCGTAGATTTAACACTTGAGACGTGCGCACACGATGGGATAGCTAGGTGGGTGTCGTCAAACGGCAAGGCGCAGAATCGCGTCCGTTCCGCTATTTGCTGTCGAATGCCGCGGATTGCCGTCGCCTGACGGAGCCGGCGGGCGTACAATTCGGGCCCCGGGCTCGCGGCAGCTGCGGCCCTACCAGGAGAGCGCGATGGGTGAACCATCCTCTGACACGCCGCCCTCTGTGAGTCCGCCCGAAGATCGGTTGGATTCATGGAAGGAAATCGCTGCCCACCTCAATCGCGACGTAACGACGGTACAGCGGTGGGAGAAGCGGGAGGGAATGCCCGTTCATCGGCACCTTCATGACCGGTTGGGTTCGGTCTTCGCTTCGCGGGCAGAGTTGGACAGGTGGGCGCGCAGTCGCAATCTTCGAGCAGCGCCGGAGAACTTGGACGATACCCCCTCTCCCGATCCCCCTGCACAGCGGCCGCACCCGGCGATATCTACCCCTCGTCCCAGATGGAAACTTGTCGTAGCGCTGGCCGTGGGAGTCGCGGTGGCAATTGGCGCGGGCCTCTGGTTTCAGAGGACGGAGTATTTCTGGCGAAACCCCATCGCTGACGCGCGATTTCAGACCCTCACCGACTCCGAAGGAGTGGAGCAGGCGGCTGCGGTATCGCGCGACGGTCAGTTTGTGGCGTTTCTGTCGGACCGTGACGGACAGACAGACGTATGGGTTACGCAGGTTGGATCTGGGCAGTTTCACAACTTGACTCGCGGCAGCGCGCAGGAACTCGTCAATCCATCGGTCCGCACCTTGGGATTCTCTCCTGATGGCTCTCTCGTAACGTTTTGGGTTCGCAAGCAAGTCGGCCCGAGTGGCGGCGACATCAGCATCTGGGGAGTGCCCATGCTGGGTGGGCAGCCAAGGCCTTACCTTGAAGGCGTGGCGGAGTTCGACTGGTCGCACGATGGTTCCCGACTTACCTACCATACCCCCGGACCAGGGGACCCGCTCTTCGTTTCAAACGGCGACCGGCGATCGGAGGGCAAACCCATCTTCACCGCGCCTGCCGGGCTCCACAGTCACTTTCCCTTGTGGGCGCCCGATATGGCATTCATCTACTTCGTCCAGGGCTCCCTCCCAGACAAATTGGACATCTGGCGAATCACTCCAGCCGGCGGCACGCCTGAACAGATCACATCGCAGAAAACACGCGTGAGTCATCCGGTCCTTTTAGATCGGCGGACGCTGATGTACCTCGCCAGCGATCCCGACGGTTCGGGGCCGTGGCTCTATAGCATGGACGTCGAGCGCCGCGTTCCCCACCGACTGACCTCTGGCCTTGACTGGTATACGTCGCTAGCGGCAAGTGCGGACGGCCGCCGTCTGGTTGCCACCCTCGCGAGTCCGAAGACAACACTCTGGCGTTTGCGGATCACTGATTTACCCGCCAAGATTTCGGCGGCTCGAATCTCGCTGACGACCAGCACAGGGTTCTCCCCGCGACTGGGTCCAGATTATCTTCTGTATGTTTCTGCGACCGGCGGGAGCCAGAGTATCTGGAAACTCGCCAACGGAACTGGGACGGAATTGTGGAGTGGTCAGGGAGCCCAGCTCATTGGAGGCCCGGCAATCTCGCCGGACGGACGTTCTATCGCATTTTCCGTCCGGCAAGGCGGGCAGACACTCTTGTACGTGATGCACGCCGACGGTACGAACGCGCGGATTGTGACCGATTTGCTCGACCTGCAGGGCGCTCCCGCATGGGCGCCCGACGGCCAATCGATCAGCACGGCAGCGACCGATCACGGCACGCCACATCTATACCGTGTACCGGTGGACGGTGGCACCCCTGCTCTTTTTGTCCGGGAATACGCGGTCGATCCCGCGTGGGCGCCCGACGGTCGCCTGGTTGTGTACTCAGGACCCGACATCGGCACGACGTTTTCGGTGAAAGCTGTCACGGCTGATGCCGTAGCGCATCCTCTGCCGACCCTGACCCTGACTCGGGGGGCCCGGCGCCTGGCCTTCCTACCTGGAGGACGGGAACTCGTGTTCCTGCGCGGAGGGATTCAACATAAGGATCTCTGGCTGATCGACCTGCAGACGGGAGCGGAGCGGCAGTTGACCAACCTGCCTGCCGACTTCGACGTTCGCGACTTCGACATCTCCGCAGATGGCCGTGAAGTTGTCCTTGAACGAGTGCAGGAACACTCTGAAGTCGTGCTTCTGGATCTCCGGCTATAACCAGGCTCCAACGCTTGCTTCAGATTGCGGGAGGTAAGGTCCGTTTTTTGCAATGATCAGAGCTAACTTTCGAAGATTTTATCCAGAAAGTTGACTAGCGGGCGGAAAACTATATAGACGATGACGAGGCACGCGGCCAGTTCAATCCATTGATAAATGTTTGTTGGCATAACTAAATAATAGTTTGAGGCGCATTCGGGAGAAGCATTTAGCCCAATATGGTTGTCGTAATTAATACCTGGACCGCAAAGGTATCGGAGCCCGGACGATAGGTAACCTATCTGGCAGATAGACACCAGGACAAGCTTGGAACTCTCATTAAAGGAAAACGCCGCGGAGGTGTCGTTAGAAAACCTTGAGGAGTTTGATTTTGCGCTCTACTGAATGTCGCCGGCTGGACCGATCTGGACCAATTCCGGTGTCCGGGGAGCATGATCCATGGGCGTGGGTTTTAAATTTTGCGGGTCGCGCCAATTATCCAGGATGCCGACCTGTTGTACGCAAGAAACGGTGCATCGCGGGGCGCAGAATTTCTCTGTGGAATATTCGCGGTGGCGCATTTCCGGCGAATATTGCGCCAGCGGAATTCCTGGATACCCGCGCTGTTGCGAGCACCAGTGCACCAATCCTCGCTCGCAAATATATAAATATCTCGACCCGGAGCGGCAGCGCCAATTGTGTTCACGGCCGCGCGCGACGTTGTGCTGAAATTCGTTGAAGCGTGAGAATGAGCGCTTGCCCAACTCCATAATTTCTTCAAAAATACTTTGCTCGCGCTCGCCCAGGGGTTTCAATTGCCCGTTGTTGTCGTGGATAATTCCGACGGTACTTGTAAATCCCAGGTCGACGGCGCGATGGGCGATTTGCAAGGCGTCTTCCGGATTCTTCACGCCGCTGCCCAACACCGAGTTGATATTCACCTGGAAAACGGCGTGCTGCGCGAGCATTTCCAGGCGGCCATCCAGTGTCTTAAGACTCTTTTTTGAGACTTCATCCGGCGTGACGTTATCAATGCTAATCTGCAGATGTTCGAGGCCGGCGCGGTTCAGGCGCTCGATGCGCTCCTGATTCAGGAAAAATCCGTTGGTGATCATTCCGGCGATAATTCCGCGGCGCCGGATGTGGCGGATGACCTCATCGATCTCCGGGTGAAGCAGAGGTTCGCCGCCACTGATGGTGATAATCGACGTACCCATATCGGCCAAGAAATCCAGGCGGCGCTTCATCTCGTCCAGAGGCACGGCCGTGGAGACATCGTCGAATTCATTGCAATAGGTGCAGGCCAGGTTGCAGCGGCGCATGGGAATGATGTGCACCAGGATGGGGTGTTTGGTTGAAACCAGCGCCTTCACGATCATGCGCAATTCGCGCACACGGGTCCGCGCAAACCGCGCCGCACGACGCAACCGCACGGCTGGCTTAGCTGCTACGGCCTGCTTTGCCGCTTTAATTTTGTTCTGTGGCCCCACGAAATGAACCAATGCCCCTACCAAGATTATACACGAGGCCTAATGCCACCCGGCGCGCAGCATCACCATTAGTAATGAGAGGCAAAGCGAAATAGAGTCAAAAGCCCCACCCTAAAAATCGAGGGTGAGGCATCCTCAGAGTGGGTTGAGTTTCGGTGGTTTGATGACGACGTTTTACTAGTGTGCGTGTGAAATGAATGAGCGTGAAACTATTCGGTATCCGGGAGTTCGCGAACCCAGATATTTCTGAAGCGCACTGGGTGATTGTGGTCTTGGAGTTCCAGGGGCAATTTTGCGGCGTGGGCTTCATACGGCTTTCCGGTTGCGGTGGGGCCGTGGATTTCCACGTTGTCCTGCACCAGCACACCGTTTTGAAGAACGGTTACATGCGCGGGGCGCAATAATTTTCCGGTGGCGTCGAAACGCGGGACGTGAAATGTGATGTCGTAGGTTTGCCACTGGCCGGGCGGACGAGCGACGTTGACGAGCGGCGGATACTGGCCATAGACAGCGCCAGCTTGGCCGTCGGGATAGGTTTTGCTCTGGTAAGAATCGAGCACCTGAATTTCGTACAGGCCCATGATGATTACGCCGCTGTTGCCGCGATCCTGATCTTCGCCGACGGGCGGGGCGGGCTCACGAAATTCGACGTGCAATTGCATGTCGCCAAAGGGCTGCTTAGTAATGATGTCCTTCGTCTTGGGAACGACTTCGAAGTAGCCGTCGGCAACTTTCCATTTTGCGGGGCTGCCATCCTTTTGCGTCCATTGGGAAAGATCTTTGCCGTCAAACAGGACAATGGCATCCGAAGGGGCGCGTCCTGCGGAACTTTCCGTTCCGGGCATACCCGGATCCACGGCTGGGGGTGCGGGACGATTACGGTCGTGCGGTTTCCATTTTTGTTCCGTTTGTGCGGCCACGGAATGCCCCCATCCGATCATGAAAAATAGAAGCGGTAGCATTTTTATAAGGACGCGAGAACATTTCTTCATTAATGTTTCTCCAGGTGATGTGCGATCTAGGACTTCAGGGGCTGAAGTCCCAACTAGCTCCAAGTCTGATCGTCGCGGCTAAAGCCGCGACCTACAAACCGCAACCTAGCGACCAACAAGGCCGCGACCTACAAGTCGGCTACAGACCGCCACCTACAAACCTTATATTAAGCGCTTTTGGCTGGCGGCGAATTCCATCCTTCGCGATATTCGCGGCGCAGAAAATCATTGGCCTGCGGCACGTTGGTGATTCTCATATTTGCGCCGTCGTAGTTAATTTTTTTGCCGGCCCGCAGCGCGACCACGCCCAGCAGCATGACCTCCGTTAGCCGCGCCGCATATTCGAAGGGACACGAGGCCTCCGCATTTCCTTTGGCGGCATCGACCCAGTTCATTTCGTGGTCTTCGCCGGGGATGCGCGGCAGCTTTTGCGGCGGCTTGCCGTAGGACTCGTGCAGCGACTTGGGCAGGAGCCGCGGCTTCGCTCCGTAGGTGTCATGCAGCAATTTTCCTTTGCTGCCGATAATCAGCGCGCCGCCGCCCTTGTTCAATTCTTCGTCGCCAAGTTCTTCGGGTTTACGCGGCAGCAAGCCGCCGTCATACCAAGTCATGGTTACCGGAGGCATTTTGCCGCGCGCAGGAAATTCGTAGAAGGTTTGGGTGGCCAGCGGATAGGATGCGCCGTTGAAGGGCGTCGAGACGGTTTCGACACTGGTAGGAAATCCCAAATCGAGCGCCCACATGGAGTGATCGATCAAGTGCGCGCCCATATCGCCGATTGCGCCGACGCCCCAGTCCACCCAGCCGCGCCAGTTGAAGGGATGATAGATGGGGTGATAGTCGACTCGCGGTCCAACGCCCAGAAATAAATCCCACGCCAAAGTGTCGGGAATGGGATACGAGCCGGCAAAAGAATTGGCGATGCGGGCGTTAATACCTGGACCATTCCATTTCAATGTGTCGAGCGGCTGTTTGAGGGGCTCGGGACGCGGCACGCCCTGCGGCCAAAATCCTAGTGGCCGATTCGTCCATATGTGCGCTTCGCGAACTTCGCCGATGGCACCGGCGCAAATATATTCCACGGTGGTGCGGGCATCGTTCAGCGAATGGCCCTGGTTGCCCATCTGCGTGGCGATTTTCACTTCTTTTGCGCGCCTGGCCAGCCTGCGAGATTCGTCGATCGACCAGGTCAGCGGTTTCTGCACGTAAACGTGCTTGTTCAGGTCCATGGCCGCCAGTGCGATTGGCGCGTGCATGTGGTCGGCGGTGGCTACGACCACGGCATCGATATCTTTCTGGCGCTCCAGCATCTCGCGGTAGTCCTGATAGTGCTTGGCTTTCGGCCAATGCTCGGTTTTTAGCCGAATCATTCCGTCGAGGCGCTTTTGGGCTTTGACGCGATCAAATTCCACCGGCGGAATGCCGGGGACAGGCTGCGGATCAGGATTGTCGAGTCTGGTCTTCAAAGCTTGAATGTCCACGTCAAGATGCTCAAATGCTTTGCCGGCGTAATCCCAATCGACATCGCAGAGCGCAACGATGTTCTGGCTGGCCAGTGCGATGAGGTTGGCGCGACCTATACCGCCAACTCCGACACTAGCGATGTTGAGCGTGTCGCTGGGAGGGGTGAAGCCGCGACCAAGGACGTGTCGCGGCACAATTGTGAAGGTACTGGCAGTGGTCGCGGCCCCGGAGACCGCGGCTGCAGCGGCAGTGGTGAGAAATTTGCGGCGTGATAGTTTGGTTTTTGCGGTCATAGGGCCTCGTTGCGACTAATTACTGTAGCTTGAAGGTTCGGATCAAAGAACGGAAATTTTTTACGGCGCGTTCGGCTAGCGTGGCTAACTTATGGCGAATTATTCGGAGTGGAGACCGGCGAAGAGAGATTCCTCCACTTCGCGAGCCGACTCCTTCGCTGGAGCTAAGGAGAAGAAAAAGCGTCGGCTCGCTGCGGTCGGAATGACTGCGCGCTTGAGGAGTTGAGAAGTAAAGCGGTATGGCAGAGGACAACTTGTCTTAACATTTTGGGCTGGCTTAGCGCGCTCTGCGCGTCGAATCCCAATGCTGAAATGGACGTCAAGCCTTCGAGGTAGCGAAAAGCTTAAATGAGGTCGCGAGCCGGAGTGACGCACTGAGGCTCATTGGCTTTTCGCGCGGGAATGAGCGAAACTTTTTACTCCCAATCAAAGCTCTGGTGAGCAACTTATTTGGAGAAGCAATGCATTCAGAAAAGGATTTGTTGCGGCAATTTAAATTTTCGGGGACATGCCTGCTACTTATTTTTTTACTGGGGCCGTGGCAGCCTTTGATTCGCGCGCAAGATCATCCCGCGCAGGACAGTCACGAGGGCCAAGGGGGAATGAGCAACGATATGCCCGGAATGGACATGACTCCGACAGCGCCGGACCCGATGGCGGCGATGCGGACGCCTGAAAAATTGGCCGCGGACAAACGCGAAAGCGAATTCAATCATCACCTGGCCGGGTTTTTTGTGGTGCTCGCGGGAATTTTTATTCTTGCGGAGCCTCGGCTAAGCGCCCGATGGCCAAGTGTTCGTTATGCTTGGCCGGTATGTTTTCTTCTCGCGGGGATCTTCGTGCTCGTTTACAGCGATACGGAACTGTGGCCCTTCGGGCCGCAATCGTGGTTCTACGGGCTGTCGCAGCACATGGAAGTTCGCCAACACAAATCATTCGCGCTGATTTTGCTGGCCGTGGGCGTGATTGAATTTCTGCGCGCTCGGGGCACTTTGAAAGCGGCGTGGTCCGGTTGGGTTTTTCCGATTGTGGCGATAGCGGGTTCTGTTATTTTGCTTTTTCACGAACATCGCGGCGGCATGCACGGGGCGGGACACATGGAGCGCATGGCGCGCATTCAGACCGAGCATCACACATATACGGCGGCGGGATTTGGGATTGGTCTCACGAAAGGCTTGTCCGAAATCAAGACCAATTGGCAGCCGCTTTTTAATAAGCTGTGGCCGACCATCATGATCGCTTTGGGTGTGGGGCTGATGTTTTACGTGGAATAGCTCCGGAGTTTAGGTAGCTTTCTGTTTTTCAAATTCTGAATCTTCTCCACGCGCGCTTAATTTAATTCAATCTCCAGATCTCAGGCAAAGCCCGCGCGGCTCAATGGCAATTCGCGGACGCGCTTGCCGGTGGCTGCAAAAATCGCGTTGCAGAGGGCGGGGGCGAAGGGCGGCAGACCTGGTTCACCGATTCCCGCCGGCGGGGCATCGCTTGGAACAATGTGAATATGCGTTTCGCGCGGAGCTTCTCTCATGCGCGCCACCTGGTAATCGTTGAAGTTGGATTGCTCAACGGCTCCATCTTTCGCGGTGATCTCGCCGTAAAACGCGAGAGAAGTGCCCATCACGGCCGCGCCTTCAAATTGTTGGCGGGCCATTTCTGGATTTACCAACGTTCCGGCATCCAAGGCGGTATCGACACGTTTGATTTGTACTTGGCCGGCGTCGTTCACCTGCACTTGAACTACAGTCGCGACATAGGTCAAAAAACTGCGGTGCATCGCGATGCCCATGCCAAATCCGTTACCGGATTTTTGTTTGCCCCACCCGGCTTTTTCTGTTGCCAGCGATAAGACCCGGCGAAATCTGGCGGTGTCGATGGGGTATTGCTCATAGGCGCCGTCGTAATTCGAATAATCCTTTGGCAATTCATCTTTAGGAATGATGCGGTCGGGGCCGAGAAGCTGCAGCAAATAGTCGAGCGAATCGCGTCCCGCGGCGTGGGCCAGTTCGTCGGCAAAAGAATGTACCGCAAAGGCGTGATAAATATTTGCGACCGAGCGCAGCCAACCAATGCGCACGTGGGCGGTTGCGGGGCCGTTTTCGACGCGGTGATTCGGCAATGCGAAGGGCACATCAGTAAATCCGAGGCCCAATTCATCGGCGGCGGAATAATTTGTTTTGGGATCAAAGGTTGAACCGATCGGGGGAAACACGGTGCGTTGCAGCCAAGCTTCGGGCTTGCCATCGGCGCCGAGCGCGGCTTTCATGTACATCGCGGCAACTGAGTGGTACGTATCGAATTGAATGTCGTCTTCGCGGCTCCAGACCACTTTCACCGGCTTGCCAGTTTTTTTCGCGAGGACTGCGGCTTCGATGGCAAAATCTGGGAACGATTTGCGGCCGAAAGCGCCGCCCAGCAGAGTAACGTTTACAGTGACGTCTTCTTTTTTCAATCCCAGTGCGCTGGCGATGGCGTCTTTCGCGCCTTGGGGATTTTGCGTGGGGGCCCACACTTCGGCTTTACCGTCGTGAAAAACGGCTAGAGCCGCGGGAGGCTCCATGGAGGCGTGGGCGAGGAGTGGGGCGTAATATTCGGCTTCCACGATTTTGCCGCCCTTGGCAAAAATGGAATCCACGTTTCCGTTTTCGCGCACCACTTTTCCAGGCTTGCGCGCAGTGTCCTGCAATTCTTTTTTGTAGGAGTCGGAGTTATAAACGCTGTGCGGACTTTTCTCCCACTCGATCTTTAACTTTTTCTTGCCTTGCATAGCTGACCAGGTGTTGTCCGCAAGGACGGCCACGCCGCCCAGGGTCTGGTATCCGACCGGGGGCTTGAATCCTTCAATTGAGGTGGTCTGCTTGACGCCGGTAACAGTTAGTGCGGCCTTATCGTCGACAGTCTTCGCGATGCTGCCGAACACCGGCGGGTGCGCGACGCTGGCGTACAACATTCCATCCATGCGGGTGTCTTGGCCGTAGACGGCTTTGCCGTCACACATATCTTTCAGGTCGTAGTTGGGAGTGCCTTTGCCGATGTAGCGCCATTCAGTGCGGGCTTTAAGCTTTACGTCTTCTTCTTTCGGGACTTCGAGTTTGGCCGCGAAGGCCGCCAGTTCGCCGTAGCCAAGTTTTTTGCCGGAAGGCGCGTGGATTACTTCGTGGAGTTCGGTGTGGCATTCCGTGATTGGTTTGTTCCACTGCGCGGCGGCGGCCTGAACGAGCATCAAGCGCGCTGTTCCGCCGGCTTCCCGCAAGGTATCGAAAAAACTGCGCACCGAGTGCGAGCCGTCGGTATCCTGATCACCATATTTTTCATCGCCGGTGGCTTGCACAATTTTTACGCGCGCCCAGTCGGCATCGAGTTCGTCGGCTACGATGCGCGGGAGAGCGGTCTTGCTGCCGCTGCCCATCTCGGAGCGGTGCGCGATGATGTAGACGGTCCCATCCGTGTCGACGGCGAGATAAACGTTAGGATGCAGCGGGGCATTGGCCATCGGGGCAACCGCACTGGCGCTTGACGAATCGGTTGCTGCCGCGAAAACGGTTTGCGGCGCCCAGCGAACGCTCAGTACCAGAGCGCCGGAGCTGAGCAGTCCCTTCAAAAATTCGCGGCGGCCGGGTGCAACAATATTTATAGAGTTATTTAAGGACTCGACGGTGTTCACGGACGCGTGGTCACGGAGCATTCTTGAAGGTCTCCCGATTTTCACGAGCTAAAGGACTTCTGTTGCTAGGCTACATCGTACTGCCATTCGGAATTCTTGCAAATGCGGACGCACTGCTTTGAATCATGGTGATAGAATTCGCTCGAAATCCGGAGGAGTGCGAACATGAAGGCGACGCGACGCGAATTTGTAAGCACCATGGCGCTGGCGGCGCTGGGAGCGCGATATGTTCGTGCAGCGGCGGCGCAATTGCCGCTGGCGTTTTCAACGCTGGGGTGTCCGGGGTGGACCTGGGCGCAAATTCTGGAATTTGCTGAGAAGAATGAATTCGCGGCTGTGGAGTTGCGCGGGCTGCTTGGCGATATGAATTTGCCGGCGCGTCCGGAATTTGCTGCGGATAAGATTCCGGCGGTCAAGCGGGACGTCGCGGCACACGGGTTGAAGATCGCGTGCGTGAGCAGTTCAGCGGAGATGCACGTGGCGGACCCGCAAAAGCGCGCGCAACAACTTTCCGATGCGCGCAGTTTTATCGATCTGGCAGCGGCGCTGGGCGCGCCTTACGTGCGGGTCTTTGGTAACAAAATCGAGGGGCCGCGAGAGGAAGTTATTGCGCGGGTCTCGACCGACCTACATGAGCTGGGCGAATATGCGGGGCCGCGAAATGTGACCGTGATTATCGAATCGCACGGGGATTTCACCGATTCGCCCACGTTGAAAGATGTATTGACGCGCGCCAATTCCGAGCATGTGGCGTTGCTGTGGGATGCGCACCACACGTTTGCAACTTCACACGAAGAGCCGGAGTTCACCGTGGCGCAATTGGGGAAGTGGATTCGGCACACGCACTTGAAAGATTCGGTGCCGGATGGGAAAGACCGGCATTACGTGCTGACGGGAAAGGGCGATGTGCCGGTGAAACGGCAGGTGGAGGCGTTGGTCAAGATTAATTACAGCGGTTTTTATTGCTTCGAATGGGAAAAAAAGTGGCACCCGGATTTGCTTGAGCCGGAAGTCGCGTTTCCGGATTACGTTAAAGTCGTCGGTGAGTATTTGCGCCAGGCACGAGCCAAAACGTGATTTCTTCTGTGCCACGAGGCCGCATCTTTTTCTGAAGCCAACGCTTGCTACGTCATGTCGGAATCTGGTGCAGGCTGGTTTCTGCATACCAATACGACTAAAAATCTGAGAATCTTCTTTCCTATGAGGTAATCGGCCTTGGGACGAGAGCTGTCACATTTAGATTCCACGGTTGGCAGATACAGAAGCCTCTTGGTGAAAAACGATTTCTTAGACCAACAGTTAGCACTGCTGCCAGGCCCTGTTCTGCGCAAATTGCTCATTAGTGGAATTCTATTCCTATGCGTTGTTCTATTGTATTTTGTTGATGTTGAACGGGGCCTATCACGACTTTTCTACTTTGCGTTTGCGACGACAATTTTCATTACGTGTCTGCTTCGATTTAAGCGGGAGCGCGCAATCGTGGGTGACTGCGGCAAGGCAGTTGGAACCGTGGTCATGCACACAAGAGTGGAGGGGAGGAGGCGCGGAGCCCGCATCAAATACGCATTTTTGTCGTCGGACAATAAGCTCAATGTTGGTGACGTCAGCGGAACAGCGTTCATGCCGAACGAGGGACAATCGCTGCCAATAGTATTCAAACTCACCGATCCCTCAATTAGTCTTCCACTATCAACTTTCTGGCTTTGCGAATTTCCCGATTGAGTTTTTTATCTGATAAAGTCTCCTCGCTTCGTTGCGTATAGAGGCCGGAAATGAAACGTGAGTATCACCGCTGGTATTCTTCACGGCTGGGAATTGATCTGGGCGTGGTGGTGTACGGGCATTGGGGACCGCCGATGATGGGCTTCCCTACCAGCGCGGGGGATGAGTGGGAACTGGAAAATCAGGGGATGATTGGCGCGCTGGGCGATTTTATCGATGCGGGGAGGATTAAGTTTTTCTCTGTAAATTCCGTGAATCATCAGGGGCTTTACAACCGGGGGGCGCATCCGTTTCATCGCAGCTATATGCAAGCGATGTTCGACGGGTATCTGCGCGAGGAAGTGGTTCCGTTCATCTGGGACAATTGCAAATCGTCTGTGGCGATTTCCACGATGGGGGCGTCTTTCGGCGCGTATCACGCGGCGAATACTTTGTTCAAGCATCCCGACGTGTTCAAGCGGTGTTTCGCGATGTCTGGCGTGTATGACGTTAGAAATTTCATGGATGGGATGTACGACGAGAATTTCTATTTCAATAATCCCGTGGATTATCTGGCGAATTTAAGCGACCCGTGGCTGCTGGGGCAGCTGGCGTCCTGCGACATTCACATCATTACTGGTACGGGACCGTGGGAAAAGAGTGGGGTAAGCTATCGCTTATCGGAAATTTTATGGAGCAAGGGCATACGCCACTCTTTGGACGATTGGGGGCCGCAGGGCGGTCACGATTGGCCGTACTGGAAGAACGAGATGCGCGAATATGTTTCGCGGCTCTACTAAGGACTATTGTAAACGCCCACTGACGAAATTTTTGCGTGCGCTTTATTTAAAAAGCGAAGTGCCCGGGAATCTGGCGGTGCCGCCGAGTTCTTCTGCGATGCGCAAGAGCTGATTGTATTTTGCGATGCGATCGGTGCGGCTGGCCGAGCCGGTTTTGATTTGTCCCGCGGCGGTGGCTACGGCCAGGTCGGCGATGAAGGTGTCTTCCGTTTCGCCGGAGCGATGAGAAATGATGGAGTTGTAGCCGGCTTTGCGGGCCAGCTCGATGGCGTCGATGGTTTCCGTGACAGTTCCAATCTGATTCAGCTTGATCAGAATGGCGTTGGCCACGCCTTCGGTGATGCCGCGGCCGAGGCGCTGAGTATTAGTGACAAAAAGATCGTCGCCCACCAACTGAATTGATTTTTTCCCGGCGCCCTTGCGGCCAACTTTGTCGGTGAGCTCTTTCCAGCCGGCCCAGTCGTCTTCTGCCATGCCGTCTTCGATGCTGACGATGGGATATTTTTCCACCCAGCTGGTCCAGTACACAGCCATCTCGCTGCTGGTATGCGCGGATTTGTCGGACTTCTTGAAAATGTATTTGCCGCTGGTTTTGTCGTAGAACTCGCTAGATGCGGGGTCGAGGGCGATGCGAACTTGGCCTCCTGGTTTATATCCCGCCGCGGTGATGGCTTCCAGCACGATCTGGATGGCTTCTTCGTTGGACTTGCAGCTTGGAGCGAAACCGCCTTCGTCGCCGACGGCGGTAGAGTAGCCGCGCTTTTTCAAGGCAGCTTTCAGCGCGTGGAAAATTTCCACGCCCCAGCGCAGAGCTTCCGAAAAATTCGGCGCTCCCACGGGCATGACCATAAATTCCTGGAAGTCCACGGAACTGTCGGCATGCGCGCCGCCATTGAGAATATTCATCATGGGCACGGGTAGAAGATTGGCGGAGGAATCCGTGGAATAGCGGGAAAGATATTTGTAGAGCGGCTGTTTCAGCGCGATGGAAGCGGCGCGCGCTGCGGCCATCGACACCGCCAAAATAGCGTTGGCGCCCAAGCGCGATTTCGTGGGAGTGCCATCCAGCGAGATCATTTTATGATCGAGTCCGCGCTGGTCCGCGGCATCCAATCCGGTCACCGCTTTGCCAATTTCCCCGTTGGCATTCGCGACGGCTTTCAAAACGCCTTTGCCCAGGTAGCGCGACTTGTCGCCATCACGCAATTCCAGAGCTTCGTGCTCGCCGGTTGAAGCGCCTGATGGAACCGCGGCGCGTCCTACCGCGCCCGACGTCAGCGTTACATCCGCCTCCACCGTGGGATTTCCTCGCGAATCGATAACCTGGCGCGCGTGTACTCGTATAATTTTCGTGGACATTATTTTGGTGAGTCTCCTTGGAGTGAATGGAGATTTTACAGAAAAGAGAGAAGAAGCGCACGCCGCGTATCCGGAGTACACTTCCGCCAAGACAGTTTCAAGGGCCCGACCTCCAGTCCATGTTAGGAGTCCATTGCGAAGGAGAAGAACTCCTTGCTCGACTTCAGGCGTGTGCTCTTCGCAGTCGCACTGTTTGTCGCATCGACAGTGGCAGCCGCAGGGCAGACGATTCCCGCTGCTTCAACCAATGACAACCGCGCTCCGGCCGGCACGCTCGCCAATGGCGTACTAAGCCTTCATCTGGAAATGCGACCGGCGATCTGGTACCCAGAAGAGGATGGCAAAGCGCATTTGATCGTCAGTGCCTTCGCCGAGGAAGGGCACATTCCCCAGATTCCTGGTCCAATGATCCGGGTCCCGGGAGGCACGGAAATCGCAGCCACCATCCGCAACCTGCTCGACCACACAATTTACGTCCATGGACTGGCGCCGCGGTTGGACGCAAACGCAAAGCCTGCGGCAGCACAGCTCGACCCGACAAACACCAGCGATGGCGCGAATACGCTCGAAATTCCCACAGGCACCGTCCGCGAAGTCCGCTTCAAATCCGGCGCACCCGGCAGCTACTACTATTGGGCCTCGAACGATCGCCAATCCCTCCTGATGCGAAATGGTCCCGATTCGGTGCTTTCCGGCGCGTTCCTCGTGGATCCTCCCGGCGCGCGCTCCAACGACCGCGTCTTCGTGATCAACACCTGGGTACCGGTCGGCGGCAATGCTTTCAACACTCTCCCCACCATCAACGGCAAATCCTGGCCGTACACCGAGAGCTTTACGCTGCAGGTCGGCGAATCGGTTGAGTGGCGCTGGATCAACGCCAGCGACTCCGATCACGCCATGCATCTTCACGGTTTTTATTTTCACGTGAACGGCGTCGGCGACCAGGATCACTTCCTCGCCTACAGCGGTTCTGAACAGCAGACCGTCGTCACTCAGGAACTTCTCCCCGGCGGCACCTTCACCATGAACTGGGTTCCAGAGCGTCCCGGGCACTGGCTAATGCACTGCCACATGACGTTCCACATGATGCAGCCCGAGTCGCTACCCGGTTACTCGGGCTCGTCAGGCTACACTTCACAAAACGCCGGTATGGGCGGCCTCGTCCTGATCGGACGCAAGCTAATTGCCATGGCCGAGGATTTTCCGGAGGACAAGTACGACTTCAAAGCAGCACCTACCGCGCGCACTTTCGCAGAGCGATTGATTCACGCCGCCGCAGCCAACTATTACTTTACAAATCTCGCCCTCGGCCAAAAACCTCCGGCTGACGAAGATCCGCCGCGCACCCAGTTCAAAAATAAAGCGGCTCTCGTCGCTTACGTCAAAAAATCATTTGCCGAAGGCGCAGCCGCAATCAAAGCAAAAGGCGACAAAGGCATCTTGGAATCTGTCGTCGATCCCTTCGCCCAGGACAATCCCAGCCAGGCTGGCAAGGATCAGATCCGCCTAATAGATCTCGCCCATAGCATCAACGAGCATTCCGGCGAGGTTTACGGCCAGCTTTCGGTTTACTACCGTGTGGCCGGTTTCATTCCACCAGAGTCACGTCCGAAGAAATAGGTGTGGCTGCATTTTTCGCTGCACGAACCAGGAATTTGGCGGTATACCAGGTGCCGTGGCACCTAGTGTCGGCGCAGGAGAAGAGCACGCCGAGTGTGATTCGACGTCTGTCAGTGTCGGTCGGCAAGGCTGTTTGACCCTGCAAAAATCATTTGTCGGTAACGCGATTGCGCAGGAGTTACGGCCGTGGCACCTTCGGCGCAGACAGAAGTCGGCGTCGCGATATGCTGTTAGTCTGTCGGATATGACAGCGACAAGATGTGGGGCAACTCCGTGGGTCCGCGATAGTGGAGGCCTGCGAGAGTGAAGGACGATAGGATTTCCATTCGTCAAGCTTTCCAGATCGCCTCGCCTATCTTGAAGAAACGTTTCGGACTCTTTACAGCAATTCTCTTGACACTCTTCGGTGCCTGGGTCGCCCTGGAAATCGTAGTGATTGCTGGTCAACGATTTGGCATTTTGTTATGGGCCGCAGCCCACGTCGCGTTCTTAATCTTTGCTGCGGGTGTAGAGGTCGGCTTTCTCCGAATATGCCTTGCCCTATGCGATGGGGGGGAGCCGAGATATGCCGATGCCTTTACGCAGTTAACCCTGGGTCCAAAGTTCCTAGCTGGCCAAATGCTCTATCTTCTGATGATGGTGACTGGCCTGCTCCTCTTGGTAGTCCCAGGAATATATCTTGGTGTTCGTTATGCCCTCTTCGGTTTCTGCCTGGCCACCGGTGAGACCAATCTAATGCGCAATTTCCAACACAGCGCGATTCTGAGCATGGGCTCGAAGACCTACCTGTTGTGGATTCTTGTTTTTCTTCTAGTCCTCAATGTGCTCGGTGCAAGCCTGCTCGGGATCGGCTTATTCATCACAGTTCCCCTGTCAGTCCTGATGATGACAACGATCTACCGACAATTGAACACGCGCTCACGCGTCGAATCGAGTGGCATTTCACTTGGATGATAAACGTGGTGCATTCGACAGGTCGATGCAACACCATCTGGTGTAAGTCAGCTCGCGAAAGGTGGTGTTGGTATGAGACCTGGGATGCGGTTTGGGCTTTCTGAGGTCGAGAAGCGTGATGTCTGGAGTCGTTG
>Ga0210394_10002876_pt1 | contig 22774 bp, 31 predicted proteins | sample IncBWC12MmetaG_FD_160121 | JGI IMG/M metagenome (GOLD analysis project Ga0210394, IMG submission 160121) | Forest soil microbial communities from Barre Woods Harvard Forest LTER site, Petersham, Massachusetts, United States - Inc-BW-C-12-M | ecosystem: Environmental > Terrestrial > Soil >... | reverse complement strand
TGGCCTTCGCCGCGGGCTTCGCGGTGCGCCCGTTCGGCGCGCTGATCTTCGGCCGGCTCGGCGACATGATCGGCCGCAAATACACCTTCCTGATCACCATGAGCCTGATGGGTATCGGCACCTTCTTCATCGGCGTGCTGCCCGGTTATGCGACCTGGGGCATCCTCGCCCCGACCGTCCTCGTCGGCTTGCGGCTGGTGCAAGGGCTCGCGCTCGGCGGCGAATATGGCGGCGCGGCGATCTACGTCGCCGAACACGCCCCGGCCAACAAGCGCGGCTACTACACGTCGTGGATTCAAACCACAGCGACGCTCGGCCTGTTCATGGCGATCCTGCTCATCCTCGGCATCCGCACCTGGATGGGCGAAGCGGCATTCGGCGACTGGGGCTGGCGCATTCCGTTCCTGCTGTCGGCGATCCTGCTCGCGGTCTCGATCTGGATCCGGCTCAAGCTCAATGAATCGCCGCTGTTCCGGCGCATGGTCGAGGAAGGCAAGCAATCGAAGCGGCCGCTGACCGAAGCGTTCGGCCAGTGGAGCAATGCCAAGATCGCGCTCGCTGCGCTACTCGGCGCCACGGCCGGTGAAGCTGTGGTTTGGTACGGCGGACAGTTCTATGCACTGTTCTTCCTGACCCAGACATTGAAGGTCTCGGGTGTCACGGCGAGCATTCTCATCGCTACTGCGCTCTTGATCGGCACGCCGGGCTTCATCCTGTTTGGCGCGCTGTCCGACAGGATCGGCCGCAAGCCGATCATTCTCGCCGGTTTTGCCTTGGCGGTCGCGACCTACTTCCCGCTGTTCCAGGGCATCACCCACTTCGCCAATCCGAAACTGGAAGCGGCGCTCGCCAATGCGCCGGTGACGGTCATGGCCGATCCGGGCGAGTGCTCGTTCCAGTTCAATCCGACTGGCGTGCAGAAGTTCACCACCGGCTGCGATACCATCAAAGCCGCGCTGGTCGGTCTGTCGGTGAACTACAACAACGTCGCCGTGCCGGCAGGCACCACGGCAAGCGTGAAGATCGGCGATCAGACCATCGCCGCCGGTACGCCGGACTTGGCCAAGACGATCGGCGCCGCGGTTAAGACCCACGGTTATCCGGCGAGCGCCGATCCGAACGACATCAACTATACGATGACGATCGTGCTGCTCGTCATCCTGGTCGTCTATGTGACCATGGTGTACGGACCGATCGCGGCGTGGCTGGTCGAGCTGTTCCCGACCCGGATCCGCTACAGCGGCTTGTCGCTGCCGTATCACATCGGCAACGGCTGGTTCGGCGGCTTCCTGCCCGCCACCGTGTTCGCCATCGTCGCGACGACCGGCAACATCTACTCGGGTCTGTGGTATCCGGTAGGCGTTGCGGCAATGAGCTTCATCATCGGGCTGATCTTCCTGCCCGAGACCAAAGATCGCGACATCACAAAAATGTAAGCGAAATGCGGGACGGCGGCTTGCGCTGTCCCGCTCCTCGTCTTGCCCTCCCCCGTCAGGCCGTGCCGCGGGGGAGTTTTTTTGCTTATGACAGTTCGGGCCAGATCAGCCGTCGCGCGATGAAATTGCGCAAGGCCGTCGCGCCCGCGCATAACAGCGCAAAGCCCAGCGCCACGCCGACGATTTCAGGAACGCTCGTCGCGATCGCCTGGTGCGAGAGACCCAGCGTCTTGAACGATCCGGCGCCGGCGCCGAGCAAACCGCCATACGCCGCCGCGCGCGCAACATTCCATTCGCGCGGCTTATCTCCCGAGACGTAAAGCGACGGCAGCGGCATCCTACTCGGCGGCTTCGACCCGAACCGGCCGCTGCGCCTGCAGGCCGGAGAGATCGGGCAGCTTAAGCCGCACGATCTGGGTCTCGTCGCGCGCCACGATATCGGCCTCCTCGCCGTCGTCGACATGCAGCGCGGTATATTTCAGATACGGCGCGTCATAGGCGATACCAGATCCCGACAGCACCAGATAGACGCTGCGTTCGCCGGCGCGATAGGTCGAGCCGCGGGCGAGCTTGATGATCGATGCCCCGCATTGCCGCTCGGTGAAGCTGCCGAGCGGCTTTTCGGAGACACCTGGCATGCCGTCGACCGGCAGCCATTCGTAATTGGCAGGATCGAGCATGATGGGATCGCGATAGCGCGGTTTCGGATATTCCATGCGCTGGCCGTTCATGTGCTCCCAAATCGCCTGATAGCCGTCGGTCTGGCGGCGGCCCTCGACGTCGTCATTGCGGCGGAAGATGCCGCCCTCGAAGGTGCCGAATTTCTTCAGCTCTTCGGTGCCGGCATAGACTTCCTCGCGCGACAGGTAGCCGGAGCCGCTGGCGCTGCCGAATTGCAGCACCGCGGTGACCGACGTGCCCTCCGACCTCTGCGGCCCATACGGCGCGCCTTCCGGGAAATAGCCGACGCTGCCCGCCGCCATCTTGCCGTTGCGGTCGAAATTCATCGTGCCTTCGAGCTGGATGCGAAATTGATCGAAATTGTGCCGGTGCCGCGGCGAGGCGAAGTCGCCCTCGAGCTGCCCGATATTGAACTGGAAATTGCCCAGCGTGCCGGGCGTGCCATTGAGCAGGTGCCGGTAGTGAAACGTGCCGCCGCGATGCTGCAGGCCGCGTTTCCATTCGACGTCATCGTATTGCACGATCTTCATCGCGGGCTTCCTTAAGGCTGACGTTACGATTTCGCAATCCTAGTCCGTCTTCACCGACCTGTCAGGTGGGTTGCGGCGGCGAACGCGCTGCGGCGCCCCGCCACGCTGGCCCGCGCCGGAATAGTCCACTAACATCGCCCCGGTCAGCGTGGGGGCAATAAGGCTCATCAAGGCCGATTGCGTGTGCCGGCACCGCCTGCGGCAGTCTGGCGTTCGTTACAGTCCCGCCAGCGAGGAGCGTCTATGGAAACGGACATGCTGCATTCCGCAGCGCATGCCCTGCTCATTATCCTCGACCCGACGCGCTTGATGTATCTGTTCGGCGGCGTGTGCATGGGCCTGTCGCTCGGCATTCTGCCCGGCATCGGCGGCATCGCCGGCACGGCGCTGCTGTTGCCGTTCACCTACAATCTCGATCCGCCGACGGCGTTTGCGCTGCTCCTCGGCCTCGGCGCCACCACGACGACCGCCGACCCGATCGCCGCGATCCTGTTCGGCGCGCCGGGCCATGCTGCGTCCGCGGCCACCACGCTTGACGGCTATCCGATGACGAGGCGCGGCGAGGCCGGCCGCGCGCTCGGCGCCTCCTACATGGCCGCCCTGATCGGCGGACTGTTCGGTGCGTTGCTGATGGCGGTCGCGCTGCCCATCCTGCGCCCGATCATCCTTTATATCGGCTCTCCCGAGCTCCTCGGCGTCGCCGTGTTCGGCATTTCCATGGTCGCGGTGCTCTCCGGCAATGCGCCGCTGCGCGGGCTCACCGCCGCCTGCTTCGGCATGATGCTGTCGATGATCGGCACCGACCCGCAATCGGGCACGCTGCGCTGGACCATGGATACGCTTTATCTGTGGGACGGCTTGCCGCTGGTGCCGCTCACGCTCGGCATTTTCGCGCTGCCGGAATTGTGCGACCTCGCCATCGGCCGCATGGCGGTGGTCCAGCAAGGCATGACGCTCGACACCAAGAGCGGCATGCTGCTCGGCGTCCAGGATTGCATGAAACATTGGTTCTTGATTCTGCGCTGCTCGTGGCTTGGGGCGGCGATGGGCGCCATTCCCGGCATCGGCGCGTCGGTGATCGACTGGATCTCCTACGGCCACGCGCTGCGCACCGAGAAAGGCGCGTCGGAAACATTTGGCACCGGCGACGTGCGCGGCGTCATCGCCGCGGAAAGTGCGACCAATGCCCGCGAGGGCGGCGCGCTGGTTCCGACCGTGGCGTTCGGCGTGCCGTCGAGCGCCGGCATGGCGATCCTGCTCGGCGCATTCCTGATTCACGGCCTGGTGCCGGGGCCGGAAATGCTGACCAAACACCTCGACATCACCTATTCGATGGTGTGGAGCATCGCCATCGCCAACATCCTCGGCTCCGGGCTCTGCTTTGCCTTCTCGGGCCAGCTCGCGAAGGTGGCGACGCTGCGCTACACGCTGTTCATGCCCGGCGTGCTGAGCCTGATCTATATCGGCGCGTTCGAGGCATCGCGGAACTGGGGCGATATATTCTCGCTGATGTTCTTCGGCATGCTCGGCTGGGCGATGAAGCACTTCAAATGGCCGCGGCCGCCGCTGGTGCTCGGCTTCATCCTCGGCGGGGTGATCGAGCGCTACATGTTCATCTCGATCCAGCGCTACGGCATCTCATGGATGCTCCGCCCGTTCGTGGTGGTCATGTTCGTCATGGCGGGGCTGTCGTTGTTGCGGCCGCTGTTGGCGGACATCCGCACCCACGGCGGCGTGAAAAAGATGGTGTCGCAATGGGGCCATCCGAAGTTTTCGCCGGAGAATATTTTTGCCGCTGGGTTGTTATGCCTGTTCATCGCCATGATCGCGGCATCGCTCGATTGGTCGTTCGCCGCCCGCATCATTCCGACTATCGTCGGCACCGGCGCCATCCTGTTCTGCTCGTTGAGCCTGATCAACGACGTGTTCGGCCTGCACGAGCGCGACGGCGGCGGCGTCATCGCCGAAAAATCGAAAAAAATCCACATGGATATCGCCTCCAAGACCGCACACCTGCCCGCCAAGATCATCCTCACCCGCGGATTTTTGTTCTTCGGCTGGATGGCCGGCTTCGCCGCCTGCATGGCGCTGATCGGGCTTATTCCGACCGTACCGATTTTCATTACCGCGTTCATGCGCCTCGAAGGCCGCGAGCCGTGGCGGATCGTCATTCCGATGGCGGCCAGCGTGGTGGCGCTGATCTACGTGGTGTTCGACCAGCTGCTGGCGATTCCGTGGCCGCCAACGCTGGCGGGAATGCTATTCCCGGTTCTGCACGCGATACCCAGCGTGTGAGACAATCCGCGTCACTTCAACCGGTCGCGAATTTTCTCCAACCCAGCTTTGGCGCAATTGTCATCGAGGTTGCCGCCCGGCGCACCGGCGGCGCCGATGCCGCCGATGACTTCGTCGTTCAGCTTGATCACCACGCCACCGGGAAAGAACAGGATATGCGGCAGCTTGGCGAGCGGAGCGATCGGACCGTCGGCCTTGGCGCGGTCGGCCAGAACCATGGTGTCGTTCTTGAAGGTGACGCTCGTATAGGCCTTGTCGTGCGCGCTATCGAGGGTATGGATGCCGGCGCCGTCGCCGCGCACCGCTGCGATCGTGGCGCCGTCGGCGTCAACGACCACGACAGTCTCGGTGTAGCCGCCCTTGGCGCACGCCGCGACCGCCTCGCTTGCCGCTTCCGTCGCAAGCGCGGCGGGAATGCGATGGGTCGGCAGCGTTTGCGCCGAGGCCGCCGCTGCGCCGAATGCGCTCGCTGCGATGACCAGCGACATTGTGAGTGCGTGAGTCATGGTGTTCCTCCCTCGATGACCGGTTTTGCGCTACCGTTGTCCCCACCGATGCTATACCGGGTACGCAATCCTCGAATAGACGCTGTTGGCATCGATCCGATGAATGAGCAAACCGCGCTGCCGCAGCCGCCCGAGACCGTGACGGGCGACCGTAAAGCCATCGACCATCTGCTGTTGTTCTTCGCCCTGGTCTATGTCGTCGAGGGTCTTGGCCAGATCGGCGGCCTGATCGCGCAGCCGCTGAATTATTACCTCAAAGCATCGCAAGGCTGGACGCCGGTGCAGATCACCGGCTTCATCACGCTGTTCAACCTGCCCTGGATCATCAAGCCGCTTTACGGCCTGGTTTCCGATTTCGTGCCGCTGTTCGGCTATCGGCGCAAAAGCTACCTGTTGCTGGTCAACGTCGCCGCCATCATAGGCTTCATCTGGGTGACGCAACTCACGGCGCCCGGCGACCTCTTCATCCCGCTCATGATCACCGCTTACACGATGGCGATATCGAGCACGCTGTGCGGCGCCATACTGGTGGAGAACGGCCAGCGGCTGCACGAGAGCGGCGCCTTCGTCAATCAGCAATGGCTGTGGTTCAACATCGCCGCGATGGCGGCCGCCATCATCGGCGGCCAGCTGGTCCAGCATCTGTCGCCGGTCGGAGCGCTGCACAGCGCCGCCGCGATCATTGCGGTCGCGCCTTTGGCCGTCATCGTCGGCGCTTGGTTTCTGGTGCCCGAGCAAAAAGTCTCGGTCAATCTTCAAGGCATGAAAAATACGCTCGCCGGTCTCAAGACGTCATTCCATAGGCGCGAGCTGTGGCTCGTCGCCGCGTTCATGTTTCTCTACTATTTCAGCCCCGGCCTGAGCACGCCGCTTTATTTCACCATGACCGACAGCCTGCATTTCTCGCAAGGCTATATCGGCATTCTCGGCTCGATCTCGTCGGCGGGTTGGGTGCTCGGCGCGCTGCTCTATCGCCGCTTCCTCGGCGAATTGACATTGAAGAACCTTCTCAACCTCAGCATCGTGCTCGGCACGCTGACCACCGCGGCCTTCGTGTTGCTGTCGAACGAAGTTGCCGCCGCAGTCATTTATTTCTGCTCGGGCTTTTCGGCGATGTTGGCGACGGTGGCGACGCTGACGCTCGCCGCCGACTACTGCCCGCCCCGCGCCGAAGGCTTTGCCTTCGCCGTGCTGATGTCGATCATCAATCTGGCGTCGTCGGCCGCCGACAATGTCGGCTCCTTCCTCTACACCCACATGTTCGACCACAATGTCAGGCCGCTGGTGCTGATCTCGGCCGCTTTCACCGCGTTTGCCTTCGTGCTGGTGCCGCTGCTACGCTTGGGCGACAAGCGGCAGGGTGAGCCCGCGCCAGGCCTCAATCCCGTGGAACCGTCTCACCCCTAACGCGTTGACCCTTGCCTACCGTTGAGGGCGCTGTTTTTTGGGTGCCTGACCATGCGGAAAATCAGTACGATCGTTACGATTGCCGCGCTTGCCGCAGTCGCGCTATCGCCGTCGCCAAGCGCGGCCTTTGGTTTGCGTATCGGGCCATTCCATATTGGCATACCGTTTTTCGGCTACCGGCACCGTCACCACGCGCTGCGCGATGAGGCGAGCCTCAAGGCGGCCGCGCCCTCGCAACCGGCGGCAGAATCGCAAACGGCAGCGCCGCAAGGCCCGATGTCGCCGCTCATCTACCCTGCCCTCGCTCTGCCGACGGTCTATGACGAAATCTTTTCGCCGCCATCGTCGTCGCCGTGGCCGCTCAGCTATGACGCCATTTTGCAGACCGCATTCGCCAAAACCGCGGCGGATCAGAACACGGCGGCATGTCCGCGACCCAATAGTCAGTCCGCCGTCGCCGAGCGAATTCGCGCCGAGATCAGGCCGACCGCCAATCAAATGCAGCAGATGCAAAAACTCGGCGGCGCGCTGGGCTTTGCCTCGGACTATTTGGCCAAAGCCTGCCCAAGCGAGATTCCGCAAGATCCCGCCGCCCGCGTGCAGCTCATGGAATGGCAGGTGGAAAAACTTGCCGAGGCGCTCGATTTTGTCCGCCCGCCGTTGCAGGAGCTCGAGCAATCGCTGAACACCACGCAACGCGCCCGCTTCGGCATGCCGCTTTCGAGGACGGCTGCTCACCCCGACCGCCTAAGCAATGCCGCGCCGGCCTGCGCCGCCGCGCCGACCAGGGTCGACGCCTCGATCGAGCAGATTTCGCTCGCCGTGCAGCCGACCGACGCCCAGCGCGATGCGATGGATGGTCTCAAGCAGGCCTTCCGCAGCGCGGCCAACGAGCTCGATGCCAATTGTCCGTTGTCGTTGCCGGGCGATCCGCTGGCACGATTGGAAGCCATCGAAGCCCGCCTCGACGCCACGTGGCGCGCACTGGTCTCGATCCAGACCGCGCTCGCGGATTTCGAAACGAAACTCAGCGCCGAACAGCGGGTCCGCTTCGACGCCACGGATTTCGCCGCGGCCCAATAATTTCAGGAAGAGCACAATGCCGCGCGCGATCAAAGAAGAAGACCGCCCGACCGAAGACGACATCGCGCGCGAAAAACTTGGGCCCCGCGGCGTGCCGGGTGAGCCGAGCCCCACCAAAATGACGCCGCAGCAGCAAAAAGAAACGCCGAAATCCGGCGACTTCGACGGGCATACCGCTTAGGCGGTATGTTCTATCAGTTCTGGAAATACCGGTTCGTAGGCCGCGGCAGGCCCAAATTCTCCCGCAGCGTCGCGCCTTCGTATTCGCGGCGGAACAGTTTTCGGCGCTGCAATTCGGGAATGACCAGATTGACGAAGTCGTCGAGGCCGCCCGGCAAATACGGAAACATGATCGTAAAGCCGTCGGAGCCTTCGCTCTCGAGCCATTCCTCCATCTCGTCGGCAATGGTCGCCGGCGTGCCGACCATGGCGAGGCCGGAATAGCCGCCGAGCCGTTGCGCCAGCTGCCGCACGGTGAGGTTCTCGCGCTTGGCCATCGCGACGGCGCGCTCGCGTCCGCTCTTCGAGGCGTTGCTTTCCGGGATTTCCGGCAGCGGTCCATCGGGATCGAATTTCGAAGCGTCATGGCCGAGCGCGATCGATAGCGAAGCGATGGCGTTGGCGTAATTGACGAGACTGTCGAGCTTGGCGCGCTTGCCCTTCGCCTCCTCCACCGTATCGCCGACCACGACGAAGCACGCCGGCAGGATTTTCATGTGATCGCGCGAACGGCCGAGCTTCTCCATGCGGCCTTTGACGTCGGCATAGAATTTTTGGCCGACGGCAAGATCGCTCTGCGCGGTGAACACCGCTTCGGCCGTCTCGGCAGCGAGCTGGCGGCCGGAATCGGATGCGCCGGCCTGCACGATCACCGGCCAGCCCTGGATCGGGCGGGCGATATTGACCGGGCCGCGCACCGAGAAATATTTGCCCTTGTGATTGAGCACGTGCATTTTCGCCGGATCAAAAAAAACGCCGTCCTCGACATCGCGCACCCAGGCATCGTCCGCCCAGCTGTCCCACAATCCGGTCACGACGTCGTAGAACTCGCGCGCGCGGCGATAGCGCTCGCCGTGCTCCATGTGCTCGTCGAGGCCGAAATTGAGCGCGGCGTCCGGATTGGACGTGGTGACGATGTTCCAGCCGGCGCGGCCGCCGGAAATCCAATCGAGCGAGGCAAAACGCCGGGCGATGTGATAGGGCGCGTCGAAGGTGGTCGAGCCGGTGGCGACAAGCCCGATGCGCTCGGTGACTTGCGACAAGGCCGACAACAGCGTGAACGGCTCGAACGAAGTCGAAGTGTGGCTGCGTTTGAGCGCATCCATCGGCATGTTGAGCACGGCCATATGGTCGGCCATGAAAAACGCGTCGAACTTCGCCCGCTCCAGCGCCTGGATCGACTGCTTGATATGGGCGAAGTTGAAATTCATGTCCGGCCAGGCGCCGGGATAGCGCCACGCGCCGGTATGGATCGACGCCGGCCGCATGAAGGCGCCGAGGCGCAACTGCCGTGCTGCAGCCATGGATGACCTCAGTTACTTGCGCTTCGACCGGGTTTTGCGGGCGGCATAGCGGGCGTCCCTGCCGGCTTTTTGTTTGGCTTGCAACGCCAGTTCACGCTGAGCGCGCTCGGCCTTGTCGCGCTCGGCCTGTAGCGCGGCATCGCGTTCCGCCTTGAGCGCGCGTTCGGCGTTTTGCGCTTTGGTTTCGGCTTTTTCGGCCTGGCGAACAGTTCTGACCGCCTTGCGCTCGGCGGCATCCGCTGTTCGCGCCGTCAGCCGTTCGGCAAGCGCCGGATCGGCGGCCTTGGCGAGAAACTTCTGCAGCGCGGCCTTCCTCGCCTTGGCGGCGGCCTCCTGGCGCTCGAGGAAATCCGGATTCTTAAAACCAGCCATCGCTCTCGACCTCGCTTGTCCCGCCGCCGATCGGAAGGCTCAAGTGCACCAAATTACCCTTTAACGCGCGCGCCAGCCAAGCACCGTTGCTTCGATGGGGGTGCTCGTCGCCACGCTTTGCCAAGCACCGCTCGTCCATCGGCACGGGAACGGAACCACATAGGTGCCGACGTGATCCTCGCACAGGAGCTCGAGGGGCTGGTCCGCCGGCGGCACGCCATCATGGGTGAAGGCGCCGATTCGCTCTTGCCGTGTCGCCATGCGATCCTGATGATCCGTGCCGCTAAGACTTCGATGCACCCAATTCGATGCAACTATATGGTGCTGCGACGGCATCGCAGGATGCATATATAACTCCCACCAAGGCGGAATCAACCAGCGAGCGTCCCATGGCATTCAAGCCGAACTACGGAAGAGATCGCGCCGAGCGCGCAAGAGCGGCACGCACTCGCAGCGAGGAAAAACAGCTCAAGAAAGACGAGAAGACCGCGCTGCGAAAGGCCCGGCGCGCCGAAATGGATCCCGCACCGGACGACACCAATCCGCCACCGGATGAAACACAGAGCTGACGTGTAAACCGCCCGGTACAACAGCCAAAACCTTGGAGCTTTTTGCAATGGCCACTTCCGCCCCAGCGGCGACCCATGCCGCCGCCGCGCCGCCGGCCGATCGGCGCAGCCCGCAGCGCGTGCGTCACGAGCCGCGCCGCCGCACGCTGACGATCAGAGAGGTCGAAAAGATCGCCGCTCACATGATCCGCGTCACGCTCACCGGCGATCTCGAAGGATTCAAAAGTTTAGGCTTCGACGATCACATCAAGCTGTTCTTCCCCGACGGCACCGCCAACGCCGAAGGCGCGCCCAACATGCTGGGGCGCGATTTCACGCCGCGCCGTTACGATCCGGTCAAGAATACGCTCGAGATCGACTTCGCCATTCACGACGCCGGGCCGGCGACGCGCTGGGCCGCGCAGGCGCAGCCGGGACAAACGCTGGACATCGGCGGCCCGCGCGGCTCCTTCATCATCCCGACCACATACGATTGGCATTTGCTGATCGCCGACGAGACCGGGCTGCCCGCCATCGGCCGGCGGCTTGCCGAATTGCCGGCGGGGGCGCGGGTCGTCGTCGTGGGAGAAGTCGACGGCGCGGCCGACGAGATCGCTTTCGAGACCAAAACGAACGCGACCGTCACCTGGGCGCACCGCAACGGCGCCGCGGCCGGCGCCAGCGACGTGCTGGCGAAGACGTTATCGACGCTGCAACTGCCGGCCGGCGATTACTACGCCTGGGTCGCCTGCGAGTCGCTCACCGCCAAGGCGCTGCGCCGCCAGTTGATCGCCGACCACGGCGCCAATCCGAAATGGACCCGCGCCGCCGGCTATTGGCGCCGCGGTGTCGTTGCCGTGCACGAAGTGCACGACGAGTAAGGGCCGCCCGGTTTGCCGAGCGGCCCTCGCGCGTTCATCGCAACGTTGCGGCATCGGGCGATCCGATTAGCCCCAGCGGATGGCGATGGCGCCGGCGATCGAGCGCGGCCGGGTGCGGACCCGGTTGCCGTCGTTGCCGGACTCGACGATCCACTCGCCACCCTCCTGGCCGACGATTTTGCCGACGTGGTGCGGCCAGACCACGACCGCGCCGACGCCCGCCGGTCCGGCCTGTCCCCAACGCGCCCAGTTGCGCGCCAGGTTGAACGCGGGGCCCGGATCGCCGGACACGAGCTGCCGCATCTCCCATCCGCACCACGCCGCCGGACGCCCGCCGATATGGGCACCGATTTGCCCGCCATAGGCGCTTCGCTGCGGATAGATTTGGTCTGAATAATTTTGGCTCGAGTAATTTTGGCCGAAATCGCTTCGCGCGTTCTCGGCAAACATGTTTTGCTCGGCATATTCGCCGCGTCTTTGATCACCAAGTCCTGGCGACGAATAATGCCGAGCGAAATGCGGGGCATAATGCCGATGATGGCGATAATGCTCGCGCGCTTGCGCCGATTGCGCAAACACGAACGTGGCCGCAACGGCGACCGATATTGTCGTTAACTTCATACGCTAGACTCCTACTCGTTACTTTTACGACGCCCCGCGCGGCCTTCATTCGCAAATGAAAACCCCGCCAAACCGTGAGGTGATGGCGGGGTCAAGCAACGCAAAGCGAGAGGCGTCTTAGCACCGATGGAGTCATTCACACGGCCCGGGATTGCATAGCGCGTATCAGCAGAGCGGCCGGGTGGGTCTCATTTTGGCCCCTTTGTATGATCCGGAATCCGTTGTGTAAAAGTTCCAATCACGTTATCTACGCGACATGCCCTGCGCCGGGTTAGCTCAGCGGTAGAGCAGCGGTTTTGTAAACCGTTGGTCGGGAGTTCAATCCTCTCACCCGGCACCAACAAAATCAGGCACTTCTTGCATTTTTGGGAGCGCCAATCTTCCCAGAAATCGGATTTGGGAACCGTGTGGGAAGATTGCAACAGGTCGTCGAAATCGGAGGGATTTTGCTCATGAACGGTATCAGTCCTAATCGCATCAACAAGGCTCTGCAGAAGTTGAAGGAAGCAGAAAAGGAATTGACTGACGCTCTTGCCGAGGCGGAACGGCCTACACCGGACCCGCGGCCGCAACCGGCCAAAATGCGCCCGCGGCATCGTAAGCGCCCACGGCTATGACACTATGCTCCGATGGCCCGCCGCTTCCCGCCGCCCTGGTCGATCGAGGAAGGCACGGAGTCCTTCACGGTGAGGGACGCCAACGGTCAGGCGCTTGCGTATCTCTATTTCGAGGATGAACCGCAGCGGCAGATGTCGATGAAGCGGCTATCGCGCGACGAGGCGTTTCTGATCGCGGTGAACATTGCCAAGCTGCTGAGCGTGCCACGGCAGGTATTGAAGGACATTCCGAGGCCGCCAAATTCGGCCAGCCGGGATGATTGAGGGGACACCCTCCGATGTCTATCCTGGCGAACGCTCAGGCACAGGGAGGCGATCATGCGCGGGTGGACCATCCTACTAGCAGTGTTGGCGATCGGTGGATTAGCGACTAGCGCGGCTGCACAAGGAAAAACCCGGCTAGCGCAAACCTCGGTCACTACGACTTGCATGATGACTTGCAACAGTCAGTACGCACTTTGCCAGTCCTCATGCTTAGCGAGCGGCACGCAGGCACAATCCACTGCACCCGGCACGATAACCGGTGCGAATGTCAATGCGAACCAGAGTTGTCTGGCAAGCTGCACAAACATACAGCTACAGTGTCAGATAAACACTTGTGCACGAAACTCACCGTCGCAGTAACAGCGTAGCCGGAGCTGCTCCGGGCGATGTTCGATGTCGGCTACTTCCCGCCGAACGCGCCGCCGCCGGTCGAATGATCCATAATGGAAAACATTATTGACAAGGTTGTAGCTCGGGCAAAGACTTTGAATGGGCTCAGGAGAGTAAGGGAGGGCGAAATGCTGCGAGCGTCTTTGATGGCCGTCGTGATAGGTTTGATGTGCGGACTAACTCCCGCACAGGCTCAAAATGGTTGCTTCGAATTTTGCCGCACTAGCCGTTGCAATGGAGGGATGATGACTGGAGCGTGCATGAATAAATGTGTGGCGGTTTGTCAAAGTAAACAAACTAAACCCAAATAACGCCCTACAGCCGGCAATCAAAAAAAGCCCCGGTGGACATTACCGGGGCTAAGCTATGCCGCTTAAAACCATCAGTAAACCGACGCGCGCAGCACACGAGTAAGGAGACGCTGCATCGGCCCGACGGATTGGCAGCCACTCTACCACGCGCAAGGACGGCGCGGGCCAAAAAAGAGGCCCCGGCAACCTTGGAGGGGGCACACGGGGCCTTAGGACTATGGGCGGTGTCCGCCCGGATCTAGACTACGCTCGCGCTATTGGCCAAGCAAGCGGGGCGAGCATTCGGCCGGCCTCGCGCCTGCTCGGTGCGGCGGCTACGGGGTACAGCGAATAATCTCGGACACTAGCGCAGTCAGCATGAGCCGGTGCCGGTTGTCAGCCGGCGTGCCGTTCATGTCCAGAACACAAAACATTTCCGATAGGACCCGAGCGCGCTCTTTGATTTCCACTAAGGTTTGCGCGGGCGTTCGCAGCAGTTTCCATTCCGCAGCTCCGATGGCGTCACATTCGGCGGCGGCGTAATCGTCCTCGTCGCTTGGAATTGCCGTCTTGCGGGCGAGAGCAGCTTAGCGTTCGCCCACTCGGCCATCGCGATTGTGAACGGCGAAGCCTCGTCGGAGTCGCGGGACCTGAGTTGCTTAATGTTGCTCATGACCGCACCGCCTTCGCTGTCCGGCCAAGAATAGCAACCTTCCCCTTCGCCAATTTCGAAAGATGTTTTCCCAGGCGGGACGGATCGCCGTAGATGAGCCAATCAACGCTCACGTCGTATTTTTCGACAAAGCCCAAAAAATCATTCCTTAGCGGCTGCCCGTTCTCGTATTTGCGATAGGTCCGCACAGTGACACCGTATGCGTTCGCGGCTTCCTTTTCTGTGCCACCGCACGCGAGCCGTGCTAGCCGGAATCGTTGACCGATTGCGCGCCAGTCTAATTCACGTATTTTTGTGCTGCGCTGGGTCATGACAGCACCATGCCAAGATGTTTGGCCAAGTCGATGCCGGTGACGGCGCAAACAGCCTCCATTAGCGACCGGGCCGCCTGTCCGTCCTCGTCTAGCTCGTCGAATGGCTTGTCCCAATTGTAGGAATCTGTCGCATGAATTGACGCCATGACCTTTACCCGCAGGCCGGCCAATGTGTGCGACGGAATTTCAATGATCTCGGCGACAACTTCTGACACCTGATCGTCGATCGCGCAGTACCTAATCTCTTCCGGGCGCCCGTCGGGCCCACCCGATTCGTTGAAGGCGTCGCGTGCTGCCAGAAACTCAGGCCACAATCTCAAAAGCTCGTCACCAAGCGCGATCAGTTCGGCGTCGGGATGGTTTGGGCCGATGGCTTCGGCCGCAAGACCCGGCACGGCAAGCGCCGGCAACGCGGCTGCGGTGGTTACAAGGTGGCGACGCGATAGGTTAGGCATGGCTTAGCTCCCATTGGTTTGTGTGAATAGCCACAAACGCTCTGGCAGGAGCCGCGCAGACTCATGATATCTCGGGAATCGGTCATGACGCGCAGCGACCCTGTGCGTTGTGGCAAGTGGCCCGGGTCGGTGATCAGACCGATCCGGGCTGCGCACGAATCATAGTCGAGAATGAGACAAGAGGGAATCCCCCACCATGGCATTATTAGAGACTGCCGCCGCGATTGGTGCTCTGAAAAACGGCATCGACATCATGAGGCAGGCCTGGAACGCGCTTTCGCCCGGCAAAGAAAAAGATGATCTTGCCGCCAAGATTGCTCAAGCAGAAGAACAGATCAAACTCGCCGAAGGTTCAGTCGCAATCGGCGCTGGAGCCTTTGCCGAAAGCGGAGGAGTGGCGATTGGGTCTGGCGCGCGTGCTGGCAAGAATAGTGTCTCGATAGGTTACGGTGCAGGCGGCGGCTGGCCTCCGCGAAAGAGTTAAGTCTGTCTGCGGCGCTCTCACGTCGTCAGACCGATCAAACCCAATACGACCCAAACCAGGATCGCCGTCCAGCCAAATGATCTCACGGGAAGTGTGCTGATGCAAAGTCAACATCAGCACCATTCGTAAAGGTCATGTCGCAGGTGAAACTATGGCCGCAGCCGGTCGCGACAGTTAGAGGATCGTGGGGAACGCTCAAGTTATCGAGTTGAGCAAACAAAGCGACGTTGGTGGACTCCAGGGAGTCAGAGTCCCCGACCGTTGCATGGAGTGGTATCGCAGCGGCCACGAGCGCGTTTTGATTCGAGACCGTAAGTCCCCATACCGCCATCGGGGTCCAGTTGGCAGCGATGCTATTGAGCATATTCGCATAACCACCGGGCTCGTTGGCTTGGATGTTGGCGCTAGTGTCGTCGACGGCCGATGCGTAGCAATATGCCGACGAAAACATCTGCGGAAACTTGAAAACTAATCTATCGCAGACCTCTCCGCCGCCTGAAAAACCCGAGAGCGCCCGTCCCGCCTTGCTGGCGATCGTGCTGTAGTTGGCATCGATATACGGGATCAGCTCGTAAATGATGGTGGCCTCGGCCATATAGGCGCCATAGGCGGGAGCGCCCTGTACCGCGTTCATGCCTTTCCATCCCGTAGCTGGAAAGACATAAATCATCGGCTTCACTGTCGCGGCAACTATCTTGCTCTGCACATAGGGTTGCACAATAGGTGGATTGACGTTCTCGCTCGTTGGATCGCCGTCGAAGCTATAGACCACGGGGTAGTGTGTGGACGTGCTGTAGCCGGGCGGCAAATAGATATTGAAGCCGATATCCTGGTTCATGATGTTCGAGTGATAAGAACCGTGCGAGACACCGGTCAGGGTCGGCGCGCCACCGGGATTATTCCACGTGTTGCCATACCAGTTTGCCGCGGTGTTTGCGTAGTAGGTAACTGGCGCCGCATTGGCCCAACCTTGACCATTGCTTACACTGATTGATTTATTACCGGTCGAGGCAGCACTGTAGGTGAACGTGAAACCACTGGCCCCTCCCGCTGGCGTCACCGTGATCGAGTTTGTGCCAGGCGAGCCTACTGACGGCGTGAAGGTGCCTCCCTGCGAACCATCGCTGATCGTTACAGTCTGACTGCCGTTGAACGTGCCAGAGGGAAGCGAGACTGTGAATGGATACGACGGTGAGGACGTGACTCCTGCAGGGACAGGCTGGCTAACCGTAACAACAATTTGACTGCTGCCGTGCGTCCAACCAGCGAGGATTACACCAATAATTAATGCTGTAAAACGCCGCATCGCATGCGCGCCCTTTCTTAGAAATTCCAACCATTTGTCGAGCTGTGCATGTTGGTGTTCATGTTGCCGTACTGGGTCAAGTCGGCAGCGCAATGAAAAAAGTGCGAAGGGATTTCCTCGTTAACAAGGAGAACTCCCTATTGCCCCGAGTGACACTAGATAAGCACCAAAAGCCCGACACGCATTTGTTTCGTCAGTTGAACTCATGGCACTCCCGAAATGCGAAATGGCTATAGTGACCGTTGCTGGAGCGAACGATCCATTGGACTCAAGCAACTGAGCGTTGCCAGAGCCCACACCCGTCGTGGTCGAGTTTGGTGAACCGACGAGTGAGGCATTTAAGTAAAGACTATCCGCTGATACGCCGGTGCGATTTCCCGAGAAGTAGCCCACCACGGCGCCAGTAGCCGGCAAGTCAGCCGATGATGTGGCCAGACGCAGCTGAAAACCACCAGAGTTCGCCGCTGCGCTGAACGTACCCGAGGAATTTTGTCGTCCCCACAGCACGACGACGCCAGAAGGCGCAGTGCCAAGCGCCCAGCCATTAAGATGTGCAGAGTTCTGCGTCAGTTGCGTGAAGCTGCTATAGCTCGTATTCAGCGTCAGAGCACTTGATGAACCATCAGAAAAAAAACCGTATCTGTCGTGAATGTTGGAGAGCCAATGTTGGCCAACGTCGTCGTGCCGGGGTTCTTCCAGTTTATCGACGCCGCTTGGCTGTCTGCCGCAGCCATGACATAAAGCACGTCCATTTTGTCCCACGTGTCCGTGCTGCCGTTCAATAGCGCGTTCACTAATGTATTGATAATAACTTTTCTCGACGTGGTCGGCGGCGTCGTGAACGCGGCAAAGATGGCGCAGGATTGTGTTAGATAGCCGCAGCGGCTGGCTGGCGTTTGGCAATTAAAAACGCCCAGCATATTGCTGCACTGTGCCGCCGCTGGCGTTTGCATTTGCCACGCAGCGAACAACACTCCGCACAACATGAGCCAACTAATTGCTATCCGGCGCATGATCTTTCCTCTTGCGTCTGAAATTTCGAAAACGCGGGAACGCCACACACATTCATTAATCCGCCGGCTGCATCTCGAGCACGGGCATGTCAGCCGGCAACGCTCGTTGTGCGGGCGCATTGAGCATAATCACGATGCCGCCGGTCTGAATGCGGCGCGTTGGTTCGGCGCGGCTCTCGTTGTTCAACTCCTCTAAAGCCAGCGCCGCACGGACGGCCGCCGCAGCATTCTCGCTGTCCATGAGACCGGAAAGCTTGAGCGGAACGCGCGTGCTCAGTAGCTCGATAAACTTTTTCCGTTCCTCGCGTCGATAAGCGACCACGTGCGGCTTGTGCAGCGCCCGGAATGCTCGACCGCGTTTGAGCCCGACGCTATTGGCGGCAAGTTGCCAGCTTACGCCCTCTTCGATCATCAGGCGCACGATTTCGCGGATCTGTTTGCCGACGTAGGCGCCGTCAGTGCGGCTCGCGGCGTATTGCTTCGCCGCCATCAGTAATCCCCTCTCCGGATCGCGGCGCGCCGGGCTTGACGTGACGAAAGGCGACGCGGCTTAAATTGCGGATACGCTCGCAGATAAGCTTCGCGGCTGCTTTCCAGTGGCGCTCGCACTTCATGGCGAAACTTGAAACTCGGATAGCCATAGAGGTTCGGTGGGGTCTCGAAATCCGCAAACGGCTTGCTCTTGACGAGCACCTCTGAATCGCTGAGCGCGATCGGATATTTCGGGGATTTGGTCATCAGCCCATGATCCTTCGCAATGTCCGTTGCTGCGGGCGCATCCGCGCCGGCTTAAGTTCGTTTGCGGGCGTGAGGCCGATCATGGAGCGGCCCTCGCCCATGGCGATTGCCAGATACTGCAGCGCGTCGGCCAAATGAGAGAAGCGGTTCTTGGCGGGCTCTGTCTTTATCTCTGCAGAGCGCAGCTTGCGCTCGTAGCAATAGCCGCCCTCCATGCCAGCGATCAGCGTCCGGCAGTTCGGCGATATCTGCAGCCGCGGCCGGCCGTCGTAGAGTTGCCCGAGCAGGTAATCGACGGCTTCGACGCGAGATCGACCAAGTTCTGTTTCACCGGTGACGGCTTCATGGGGATGCCATTGGCAGCAAAGATATCGAAGGCTGTTCGTTCGTCCGTCTGCGTCTTGTCGGCACCCTTGGGATCTCCGTAGGCAACAAAGGTATGGCCGGGATATTTTTGCTCTAGCCTTCGCTTCACCTGCGGCGCGAACTGCACCGCCGAGGTGTTGAAACCCTGCATCTCTTCAAGAATGATCACGCGATTATTGATGGTCTGGCCGAACAGGACGCCCGGGCTGCGGCCGAAGTCGGCACCGATCCATATCTGATGCCCGGGCACCGGAGCTAACACGTCCTTGGCAACGTGAAGCTCGCGGCGGAATGCGGGCCACACCGGCTCGCCGTCGACCACGAGAGCTACTTGATTGAGCACGAGGCTTTTGATCCAAGCCCGCGTCTTGCCGGCAATCAAGTTGCCGTAGTAGCCCTTCGGCAGCCATTTGAGGTTTTCAGCGGATGGGTTGTCGTCATAGCCCATGACCACGCCATCAGCGCGACGGCATTCCAACAGCCCGGGCGGCTGCATGAAGAAGTCCCAGCGCACCGGCCAGGTCAGCGCAATGCGATCGTCTTCGAGCAAGCCCTCGGGCAGCGGGACGAGACCGCGCATAATGCTGGTCCAGTGGTCCTGATCGGCGATGTTCATGTCGGCGATGACGCCATGCCAAGTCGGGCCGCCGTCCTTGATCGCAGGATATCGGCCGGCGCGCGATGTCATTTCGTCGAACAATTCCTTGATCAGGTATTGAAGCTCGTTGACATAGAACGCCGTGTATTCGCCCGATCGAAGCTTTTGCACGTCGGTCTGGTCATCGAGCGCAAGAAAGTCGACCTGCATCGCCACGTCGCCCCACGTCACGGTCTGCGTCGGCGGCTGGGTCCACTTGAGCGGCCCATAAATGTGCTCGTTAAACGTATCGAGCCAAGTGCGAATCGTCGTCGTGCGCAATTCGGGATACGTCGTCCGCACCACGGCCATCCGCGTGCGACGAATGTCATCTGGGCCCGGCTTCTGCGCGTTGGCGATCGCCCAAAGTTTCAAGTTGCAGGCTTTGGATTTCCCCGAACCGACCGGGCCGCAGATTATCTGCACCGGTGCCGTCGACAGCATAAACGCTTCGAGCACTGTGCCGTTTATCTCATACACGGTCTGCCCATGGCGATCGGTGGCAAGCTCGCTCATTGCGCCGACTTTGCTGTCGCCGCGGCCGCGTCTTTGCGATGCCGTTGCGCGACTTTCGGTTCTCGCCATCGCGCGAGCGCAGCATTTCGGGCCGATGCCGAGCGGCGCTTCGCATCCATCGTGTGCATTCGAGCGCGACCGCCCTTTTTGCCAATTGTCTTTAGGAACTTGCGACTGATGCTGATTGTGATTTCGCCACCATGGGCCAAGTTGCCGTTGCGTTTTGGAATTCGCGAGCCGTATTTCTTGACCGCGTCCGGGTCCTCAACCATCTGTAACTTTACGCCTAAAATTCCGAGCACAGGAGCAAGCGACAAAAATCCGATCCGCCTCACAGTCTGGACGTTTTGAAGGGTCCTTAAGGACAAAATCTGCGTCAGCCGCCGATCGCTTAGGCCAGCCACGTGAGCGGCTTGATCGCTCGATATGGCGATCTGGCGCTCATTGGCGCGAGCCCGCATGGCATGGAGAAAGCTGGGGTAATCAGTTATTGTGGCCAGCACTTTCGTCGCCGGCGAAATAACATCCGAAGAGCAGACGACATCGTCCGAAATGGTCACGCCCGCGCTGCTCATTTGCGCTCGACCACATCCAGAACGCGTTGGCGCTTTTCATTCCCCAATTTCGGAAGATCGGCCCGTACATCCGGCGAAATGCCGACAGCGCACGGCGCGGCGTAAGGGCCGCGCTGATCCGCGATGTTATTTGCGCTGTGGTCTATTTTGCTGTCCATGATTGCTCCTATTCTCGCGGGTCTTTCCACGCCGGCTGCGGCACCGGTTTGTCCGAACGCGGCAGCCGCGCAAAACGCTCGGAGGCGGTTTCAGGCCGCTGCACATTAGCGCCGCCGGCAGTGACTGACGGCGCACCTTTCAGCCAATCGTCGACGACTTTGGCGGCCGCGGCGACTTCGGGCGGCGGTACGGCGCTCATTGCCCAGCCCTCGCACGCTGTGACCGAGCCGGCCGCGACCGGGAATGCTCCAACGTCACATCAGGCGGCATTCCGTTTTGGAAATCGGGATCTGGGTAGATTTCCTGTCGGCCCTCGTCGTCGTCCTGGGGCTGGTCGATCCCGTAGGCGCGCTGGGCCTTCTCAAGCGCCGTGCCATTCTCCGGCTCACGGAAGCCCGAGCGGACCTGTTCGTCCTCGTCAACGAATTTCCAACGTTGCTCGAGCTTGTAAATGCGCTGCTCGCGCTCGGCGATGCCGTACTCCTTACGGGCCGCCGCATCCATACGCGCCTGGACGCGGTCGGCCTTCGTTTGGATTCTCGCGAGCTCCGCCGTCTTGTGCTGCTCAAAGGCCGCGCGCGCCGTCGCAAGCTCCGCATGGCCGGTTGCCAGCTCGGCCTTGGCCGCCACTGCTGCCGCCGTCTCGCGCCGGATTTCACGAACGCGCCTCTCGCACTGCCGGGCGGAATTAATCATGGTCAACATTGAGCCCAGCAGTTCAAGCGGATCCGCCTGCGGTGGTGCCGGCATTGCCTCGGTCACAGCCTGATCGTCGTCGTTCATTGGATTTTCCCTTCTTGGCGGAGTTGATTGTGGATCCTGCGGATTTCGTCGGGATCGACGATCCGCCGCCCGCGATTGGCCGCGCCGAACGATCCCTGAAGCCGTTGAAGCTTCCGAGACTGCAAGCCAGCCACCCGATTTGTGCCGAGCCCGGCAAATTTTGTGATGTGCTGCTTGGCGGTCATGCCGCGGCCTCGCTGTTCTGCTCGAGCGCACGACGGAGCCGGTTGCGGATAAAGCCCGCCATCGTTCGATCCTCCGCCGCCGCAGCCCGCTCAATCGCTCGCCGCAACTCGGCAGGGACCGGAATCGTGATCTGATCGCGGTGTTGTTCCTGCGATGCCATTGCCGTCCTCAAAGTTTCACCCTGCAAATCATGACGCAGTCTGGCGCCGCCCTGACTTAGCGCGCAACGCACGGTCAGGTGGGGCACGGTTTATTTGGTCCAGAATTGCAACCAGAGCGGCGCCAAAACTATTTGGAAATGCAAACCGGAAAATCTCGCTGGAAAACCGCCATCCGCCGCGCCAACTCAAGCGGAATGCCGCGCGGTTCGTAGGAAAAACAGCCCCAAAATCAATTGGTCCGGCATCTTTGGACGAGGGTCGAGCCGCGCCTCGCGACGCATTTTTTCCCCGGCACCCGCCCCGCACTCGATTTGAGGAGGGCCAGGCGGCCGGGGATGGTCGAGGGCGCGGCGCGCGCGGGCGCGGATAATAAAGGGTTGCTGATCACACCGGATGCCCCGCAATCGAGTCAGCGTGGCCGCTGGTGCGTGTTTCGTGTGAGGGGTGCGGAACGGCGCTCAATGCAATGGCGCCGCTACGGATGACTCGCGCAATGGCGCTGATGCCGATGCCGGCCATTCGTGGCCGTCTTCCCACAGTCTTCCCAGATAGGCGACAGACCATGAGATGACGCCAATAACCGCGAAAAACAGGCATTTCAGCGGGAAAGACCAACAGACATAGAAACAGATGCCGCGTCATTCGGGCGCAATCGCATTATCGGTGATGAAGTCCATCGCCGTGGCGATCATCAGCCGAAAGCGGCGACCGATGCGGCAGTTGAGAATTACCGAACGCCTCGCATGCGCTCGCAGTACCTAATTTGCTCTGCCCGTGGCTGGACGGTGGTGGTGCTGCCCGCCGTGGTTTCTATCTGTCGATACTGTGCAGGGGATTGGCTGGGCACTGGTGGTATTGATCTTTGATCGAGGCATAGCGTTTCAACGCGAGCGCAGCGTCAGCGCAGCCGCGTTGGAATGCGGCCAGCTTTCGCCGCTTCCAACCTTGGGGGGTTATAGGGGGG
>Ga0210394_10002875_pt1 | contig 22778 bp, 25 predicted proteins | sample IncBWC12MmetaG_FD_160121 | JGI IMG/M metagenome (GOLD analysis project Ga0210394, IMG submission 160121) | Forest soil microbial communities from Barre Woods Harvard Forest LTER site, Petersham, Massachusetts, United States - Inc-BW-C-12-M | ecosystem: Environmental > Terrestrial > Soil >... | reverse complement strand
ACGGGAACGCTCTCGGTGACCGTCACCACCCCGCTGGTCGCCGCAGCACCGCTCGCGTTCGATACCGTCACGGTGTACGTCGCTCCGCCCTGACCTTGCGTGAAACTATGCGTGTGCGTCTTGGTAATGCTCAGCGTTGGCACCGTCAGAATCGTAGTCGAGTCGGCCGGGGCATTGCCTGTCACCGAGCCTCCGCCCGACACGCTCGCGTTATTGCTCTCCGGCGTGGTCGCAGTCAGCGCGACGTTCACCGTTACTGTAATTGTCGGGTAACTCGCTCCGGCCGCCAAGGCATCAGCCCGCGTGCAGGTGGGCAACGCAGCGCACGTCCACCCCCCGTTCGCTGCCCCGGTTCCTACCATCGACACCAGCGTCATGCCTGCGGGAACGGTCTCGGTGACGGTCACTGTCCCGCTGGTCGTTCCTGCACCGGCCGCGTTCGATACGGTTAGTGTGTAGGTCGCCCCATTCTGACCTTGTGTGAAATTACCAGCATGCGAACTGGTAATGCTCAGTACCGGCGGATTGCCGCCACCGCCACTCTTGCTTGATGTCGAGCAGCCGACCGCCATCAAGGCAAAGGCGACAGCACAAAGTCCAAGTTTTCGGCGCAACAGACCAGCGAGCGGGCGACCGTCCATGTGAAGTACCCTCCAAGCGGTGGCGAGCCGGGGCGAGCGGCGAGACAAGCGAGCAGCCCCGACGGGCAAATTGTGAATTGGCACGACCGGGATTGTATATGAACGGACCTATAAAAGTCGGAAAAAATCGGTTAATTGTCGTAAAGAGAAACCAAACCGTCACGCGATCAAGAAGGCGGTCACACGTAGGATGCTCGCGGCGGCCTGTAGAACAAGACCATATCGCCCAATCCAGTTATAATTCTCGACTATGAATGCTCCGCATTCGGGTCGCCAGCGGCCATCCATCTCAGAAATCTACCAAAACCAAGCAGAAGCTTTGAAACTTGAAAGTCGCAGCGAGTGGGAGCGGTCATTGGCGAAGTGCCGCGAAGCGTTGGCAGAAAATAATCGCGACTCGGAAGCTTATATCGGAGCAGCGTATGCTCACAAGAAATTGGGCGAGCACGAAGCCGCGATCACCATCATCAAACAAGGGATCAACCGATGTGCCCCTTCGGTTGGCTTGTACCAGTGGAATATTAAGCTGCTTGCGGAATGCAATCGTACCGAGGAAGCGATAGCGGATGCACGCGAGGCGATGCTTGCTTTCCCTAGCGACGTCTTGCTAAAGCTGAAAGAAGCCCTTCTCCTGCCAATTTTGTATGACACGACCGATGAGATTGGTTATTACCGCCGCCGGTTCACGGCTTGCTTACAGAGGATTACGACGACCATTTCCCTAGATACACCCGAAGCAAGGCGATCCGCCCTATCGGCGATCGGAAACCACACCAACGTGTTTTTAGGCTACCAAGGCCAGAATGACCGGAATTTGCAAATGCAGTACGGCCAACTGGTACACCGGGTCATGGAGGCAAACTATCCGCAGTGGGCAAAGCGCCTGCACATGCCGGCAGCGCCGACTAACGGGCTACTGCGGGTAGGCTACGTCTCCTCTCGTTTCCGAAATCTAAGTGCAACGAAATACTTTCTTGGATGGCTGCGTCAACACGCCCCGGAACGGTTCGTCGTCTATGCGTACCATGTTGGGCGTAAGCAGGACGCCGTTACCGAAGAAGTGCGTCGGGTTAGCCGGTTCTTCCGGCAGTTGTCAAGCTCTCTAGAAGAGACGTGCCAGGCAATACGGAACGACGAACTTCATCTGCTGGTGTTTCTTGACGTTGGCATGGATCCAGTGACGACTCAACTCGCAGCGCTGCGTCTTGCCCCCGTCCAGTGTGCTGCCTGGGATCACCCCATTACCTCCGGCCTCCCGACGATCGATTATTTTATTTCGAGTGTGCTGGCCGAGCCGGAGGAAGCGCAGGATCAGTACTCGGAGACGCTCATTCTTCTCCCAGGCGTCGGCGTTTGCTACCAAAAACCGATTATCCCCACCGTGCTTCTCAATAAGACTCGCCGAGATTTTGGGATCCGAGAGAACGCTATTGTCTACCTGTGCTGCCAATACGCTTTCAAATATCTGCCGGATCAAGACAGCATTTTCGCGGAAATTGCCAAACAGGTCCGAAACTCCCAGTTTGTCTTCCTCACAGAAAACGCCGCTGTCGCTAGTAGCCTGAGTAGGAGGCTCGACCGCGCTTTTTCTGCCATGGGTCTTTCGGCCGGAGAGCATTGCGTGCTATTACCGGCAGTGGACCGGTTTACCTACTGGAACCTCTATCTGATCGGCGACGTTTTCTTGGACACAATTGGGTGGTCCGGGGGCGTTTCAACGTTTGAGGCAATCGCCTCCCGCGTACCGGTTGTGACCTTGCCGGGACGTTTCATGCGCGGCCGCCAATCGTACGCGATACTCACGCAACTTGGCGTGACGGACACGATATCCCATAACAAGCAAGAATACGTAGAAATTGCTGTGCGACTTGGCTTGGATCGAGCTTGGCGAGATGACGTAATCCGTCGAATGACCCGGGGTTTCGCATCGCTTTACTCAGATAAGACGTGCGTCCGCGCACTCGAGTACTTCTTCGAGCGGGCCGTGCACGAAGGAGTTCCGGGCGCAACGATCAGCTGCGCAGGCCGATCACCCAGCTAGGTGCCTTGGGCTTAGGGCAACGGTTGAAAGGGAAGTCGGCGACCGAGGTGTTGGGCGATACCGCCGCGGCCGTCCTCAGTGGGTGCGGCCTCCGGTAAGGAAATCGTCGGTTTTGGGTCCCAAAGTCGCTACGGTATTCGTGATTTCACGCAGATTACCGTAAACCTGGAGTTGAGGCGCGTTATACGGTTTCTTCGGTGATTCCTGCTGCTTGTTCGGGGACGGCTTCATTCAGGCAGTCCTCCCTACCGGCATTCTGCAACTTTTGGGGTAAACATTGCAACCAGTGATTCAAGCTTCGGACACGTAAGTGTCCACCGAACTCCCACATGTCACCACAGACGGTATTAGGCAAGTGTTCCGCGTCTACATAGGAACTCAGACCCTCAGTCGGGACGAGCGGCGTCAGGCCCGAGCGCCCCACCCGATCCATGACCGCCGCACAGGCCACGCCCGACTTCTGGCGGCCAAGTACGGGCTTTGGTAGAGCGCCCAGCATCGCCCGACGTATCAGGTGCTTTGATCGACACCAAGGCAGAGCGGGGACGGCCAACAGAAATCGCAGCATGCGTAGATCGATGAACGGGTACCTGACTTCGAAAGCAGCCGTAGTCCAAGCCGGATCGTAACGCTCGAAAACACCTTGCCATAACGGAATATGGAGCGATGCGTATGCCTTTGGGCGGAGAGGATGCATCGATCGTGGCGGGCTGACGAGCTTCCGCCATCTGGCGGACAACTGCAAGCGCGATTCGAGGGATGGGTTAAGCCAGTTTGGAAACGAAGCAGATTCCGCGTGATTGCGGGGCCGACGGGCTCTCAATTTACGCGAAATCCTACCCCAAAACGGGGGACGCCGCTGGGTGACGACAGTCGAGCAGAGATCGCGAAACAAGCGTACGTAACGCCGCTTGCGGACCAAGTAGGAGACGTAAGGTCGCCATTCGAAATGGAGCGCGTTATCTGGGCCTTCTCCGTAAAGGAACACTCGACTACACGGGGCGATTTGCCGGCAGTAGTCTTGGTACGCCAGCACCTGCCAAGGCGTAGCGCTCGGCTCTGGAGTGTGCAGGGGGATTCGCTCCCAATTCGGATTCACCGATCGGTCGCCCCAATCGTCATATTGAATGGCAATCCCGAGACGATCAGCGACCAATCCGGCATAGTCCTGTTCACCGGGGGCGTATGGATCGGTTCTCGTAAAAGCCCGCAGGTCGAAGTTGGCGGACCGCTCCCGCAACAAATCGTGAGCGGAGACCGTAAGGGTTGTCGAGTCCAAACCGCCGCTCATGAAAATTGCCACTCGGTCGGTGCGGATCCGGTCGCTCACCACTTCCCGAAGGAGGCTCCTAAAGTGATCTACATAATCGTCTGCGTGCTTGTAGAAGATCGGTTCATCGACCGGCATGGTCCAATAACGAGTTACGCGAGACCCTGACTGGGACCAGGTGGCGCGATGCGCCGGCGGCAGCCGATGGATGTCGGCAAAGGAAGTCGTGCCGGGGTCCTGGTTCACTTCGAGTAGAAGAAAATCGGCGATAGCCAATTCATTGAGTCTTTCGGACACATCGGGATGCTGCCGAAGGCAATCGAGAGTGTTGCTGAAGATGACGCGTGCGCCCACATGAGCATAGTAAAAGGGTTTAACTCCCATGTGGTCGCGTGCGCAAAACAGGCGCTGTTTAGGCTTATCCCATATCCCGAAGGCGAAATCGCCCAACAGGTGTGCGACGCAGTTTTCGCCCCAGACATCATATGCGCGCAGGATGAGCGAAGCGTCACTGGCGCTTTCGAGGTTGTCGTAGCCATATGTATGCAGTTTAGCGGTCAGGTCCTGCCGCCCATCCACGCGGGCATCGGCGACGATCCAGACATTGCCATCCAAACTGAACGGTTGGCGCTCGTGCGCGGACCCTTCCGCAGTTTTGAGCAGGGTGTGGCCGAAACCGATGTGGCCATCAATCCATACGTTTTGTGCGTCGGGACCGCGGAATGATTGAAAACTCGTCAACCGCTGCAGCAAGCGAGGGTCGACCGGAGCTTGATCAAGCTGGAGGATACCGACGATGCCACTCATTCGGTCTTTCTCCTGAGCCCAACCTCCGCCAGACTGGCCGACCTGAACCCGTATTCGCCGGGTTCGAGAGTGGCGGCAACGGGGGCCGGAAAGGACAAAAGCCTAACGCGTTGCATCCCACCCCAGCAGTGAAGTGTAGCGATTCGTCTGCGGACCACCGATCACGACCTGCTCCCCGACGGCCAGCCACGCGTGCGCTTCGAAGCGGCCCTCTTCATCCTTCGCCACGCCGATCTCGACCCGGGACCCGTAGCCGAATTGAGCCAACAATAGCCGGGCCGCCAGGGCTTGCGTTAAGCAGGTTGAACCGGGCAGGCAGCGGCTCGCGCTCTTGACGGCCCACACTAGCTGTTCGACACTGTGAAGCCCTGTCGATGTCCGGATTTTGGCAGACGCAAAGCGCAGCACCAACGAAAACGGCAACAGCCACAGACCCATACGAATGAGCCCTACTAGGGCCGCGGCTCGCAGCAGGAGGGATTGCTCCTGCCAGGAAAGGCCCGCAAATCGCTTTAGGCGCCGCATGTGGTCTTGTGCCCATCCAGGTCGTGCAGAATTGCTTCCCGGACGGCTGAAAGCAAGCCCGCTTGTCGTGGGTAGGAAAGACTCTTCACGGGAATTATGGTTGCCAATCGTGCAGTTTCGGCGAATTGCCGCTGCAAGCGGGAGGGGTCCAGGATGACATAATTGAACGTGTTACTGAGCAACGTTAGGAAAGATTCCCGTGGCGATAGCGGCTTGATGCGAACAGACTGCTCGCCGGCCTGCTCCCCTGGCGACAGCAGCGTGTACACGACTCGCAGGGGCACCGGGCTCCCACAAGTTCGATTCGAATCCAGGGGAATGACCAGTTTTCGCGTTCCCGAGTTCATCGGAACGCTGTTGACGGGCTCGCCTATGAACCGTCTGGCCATCTCTGGAAAAAGCTTGATGCGCGGGGGGCCGGGATAGGCCGTGAATCCGTCGTCACTTTTCTGAAGCGTGAGAAGGTCATCGGTGAGCAAGCGGTGACCCATCTGCAGAAAGCTCGCCGCCAGACTGGATTTTCCGAAACCGCTGTCACCCAGGAACGCCACGGCCTGACCCCTCACGATAACGCAGGTAGCATGCAAGGGTTCAAATCCGTTCTTGACAAGCGCAAAAGAAAGAGCCTGGCCGAGGAGATAGACCTGGAAAGATTCGAGGGCCTCGGTAAAACGGGCACAGGTGATGCAGCGCCCGTCCCTTGAGACCAGAAACTCTCCGACGCCCTCCCACCGAGCGTAGGTTGACCCGTCCTCCAAATGAGCATATCTGTAGGAGCCCCATGGGCTTTTCTGCAACTGTACGTCTTGAATCGCAGCGGAGGGCGATCCCACTAGTAGTTCGATCTCTGTGAATCCAGTGTGCGAATCCGCAGGCAGCGAGAGCGGGATCTGGCTGCGCAGGGATATGCCGTATACCCCGTAGCGAAAGAAGGACTCCGTTGTGGGCTGGATGCAGCTCTCCGCCATGGCACCTTCACCGGAAACTCTTCTGCTTTCCATAGCTGCGGTGAGGGGGGGCACCGATGTTGGCCACCTAAATGAGTCTGCCTACTGACTTAGGCCGTGCGCATTCCGACCGAATCTACCATGCTTGCGGAGCAAGAGCAACGCGCGGCTCGTCACACGTTACCCCGTCGGAACTCACTGATTCAGTTATTCACGGGCACACGGCTGGAGCCGAGTCGCAAGTCGAAACGTTGTGAAAGGCTGCCTTTTTGGAGCAGGTCTTGAGCGAAAGCATCATTTGCTCACGGAAAGCAGTACGCTTAAACCGGCAGACCGGTTCCGGATCACGGTTCGACGGTGCGGCAATTAATGCGAGCCATTGCCCACATCCCTTCGCGTACGGATGGGGTGCCGGAAGCGCGGCGAACTGCCTTTATGGGGCTCCTAGAGAACGGCGAGGGGCGTATTGCTCGTTTTCGGCACCGCGATGCTTCCTCGTTGCCGTGCTGCGGATAAGCCGTTACAATCGCGCCGTCGGGCCGGAGATCCGGCTGCGGGCTCGGTCCGGATTTGCGGTCTGCAGAGCCGGAGCCCCCGGCGGTTGTGACAAAAGGGAGGAAAACCGATCGGATGGTCGAGAACCTTTCTGGTCAGTCTATCGTAGTAGCCGCCAAGGATCAGGTGTCTTGTGACTTGGGCGGCGAAGCGGCCATCCTGAATATGAAGAGTGGCGTTTACTACGGCCTAGATCCGATCGGGGCGCAGGTATGGAATCTCCTCCAGAAGCCACATCGGGTGGCTGAAATCCGCGAGGCTGTGGTTCGCGACTATGACGTGGAACCCGAGCGTTGCGAGCGCGACGTGATTGCCCTGCTCGAAAGCCTCCTCGCCGAAGGCTTGATCGAGGTGCAGAACGGTTGAGGCAGCAGGCGGGAAGCTATCCCGCAACATCGCGCATTGGTATGAGGCAAGAATCTCCTTTCGTTCAGTCAAGGTTCGTCGGTCACGAAGTTCGTCTGGATTGTCGTCAGAAATTAGGCCATGAACCGCCCAAACCGAGCCTCTCTCCTGTCTCCTGAGTGGAGGCTCATTCTCGCCTGTTCGCGCTCTCGCCTTCGAGACTCCGATCGCAGGCAGATAGGTACACTTCTCAGCGGGCCTCTAGATTGGGCGCGTTTGACCGCCGCTGCGAGCCAACACTCTGTCGAGCCACTATTGCTGCACCATTTGACCGGTGAGTTTGCGGGAACATTGCCACCCAACGCCCTCGCCCATTTGCAGGAAATTGCGCGCCTCAAACGGCGGCGAAGTCTTCTGTTGGCCCGCCAGCTGGTTGAATTGGTGAAGGCATTCGAGTCGGCAGAGCTGCTGACGGTTCCTTACAAAGGACCAACGTTGGCGTCACTGGCCTACGGCAATCTCGCCCTGCGCTCTTCAGAAGACCTTGATTTCGCCATGCGGCACCAAGACTTGCCACGCGCATTCGACGTGCTTGTCGCTGCTGGCTATCGGGCAGGGCTTGATCGCGCTGTGGCGCGGGATGCACATTTTTTAGACCGTGGCAATCCTGGCCAGTATTGCTTCTTCTCGCCCACCGAATTCATGGTGGAGTTACACACCGAGAGGACTTTGCGATATTTCCCGGTGCCGCTCGACTGGAAGGTTCTTGGCCGGCGGCTCCGAACAGTATTCGTTGGCGGCTGCCAGGTTCGAACGTTTTCTGTTGAGGACACTTTGGTTTTGCTGGCGGTCCACGGTACGAAACACTTTTGGGACCGTCTCGGCTGGATCTGTGATATTGCCGAGCTCGTTCAAATCGAATACAGCCTGGACTGGGATCTTTCCGAGTCCTTGGCGAGCGGGCTCGGCTGCCGACGGATGTGGCTGCTCGCGCTGGCGCTGGCTAGGGATGTCCTAGGAACTCCGCTGCCCACCCCAATCTTGGGGCGAATCAGCGACGAGAGGAGCGTGGCCGCGCTTATTGGCGACGTACGCGGACGATTGTCGTCCCCGACTGTGGTTGCCAGAAGTGCATCGGAACGCCTGCGATTTCGGTTGCGGTCGCACCAATCGCTCTTGCAGGGTATGCGCCAATGCCTACGTACCGCGACATGGGCCACCGAGGACGACTTGCGGGCGTACGCGCTGCCGGAATGGGCGACGCCGCTTTACGCGGTATTGCGACCGTGGCGGTTACTTCGCGCGCACGGACTTGGCTGGCGTACGAAGGGAGTGCCACGATGAGAGCTTTGAGCCCGCCGCTCATTCTTGATCATGCGGACATTGGGATCGAGCTGCGGATCTATTGGAGTCCTTGGACAGTATGATGTTCCCTCGATAAGTATTGTTTTGGATCTGTTGTCTCGCACGGCTTGTAGCCGAAGTCTCCCTGCTCTAGATTGAGCGACTTACCAAAGCGCGTGGCCAGCCCCAGTTGTTTCATTGTGTAATAACCTGACCGGGATATGAAAGGATGGATACACCCATCCACTTGACGTTTGAACGTTATCATATGGGAGAGCCACACTTAACCGGAGGTTCTTCAATCAAATGAACGCGGCAGAACAGCCACCGCTCGGGATAGGAGCAGGGCCTCAGACTCAGGAGATCCGGCAGAGCCTGCGGCGCTTGGAACGTCGGGACTGGTCACTTTGGGGAAGTGCCATAATCATAATGTTGTCATTGATCGCCGCGATCGCCTCCTTCTCCGTTTCTGTCACGGCCCTGCCAGGAGAGCCATTTTTCAAGTTCCAAATGAGCCAGTCGATACGCGCATTGCTGGCTCTCGTCTTGGTTTTCAGCGTGTATACGATCTACCAGCAGGTTCAACTCAAGACCGTGCGCGACCGTCTAACGGACCAGATTGAGATCTCGGCTCAGGAGCACGCCCGTGCGCAGGAGTTTCTCAAGTTGGCCATGCTTGATCCCCTGACCGGCCTGCACAACCGGCGGTTTGCCCAGGAGCGCCTGGCTGCGGAAATCGCTCGTTCGCAGCGCAAGCGCCAGCCGTTGACCGTGTTGATGCTCGACCTCGATGGATTCAAGCAGCTCAACGATCGCCATGGTCATCCGGTAGGTGATTTGTTCCTCCGGGGGTTTGCCGAGCGCCTGACCACAGCAATTCGTGGCTCCGATCTAGCTGCGCGAATCGGTGGGGATGAATTTGTCGTGCTGCTCCCTGAATGCCAGCCCGGGCAGGTACAAGTGGTGCTGCAGCGACTGCGCCAGCGGGAACTTGACATCGACGGAGAGAAGATACCGTTGCGTTTCTCCGCAGGCTGGTCAGACCATCAAGCGGGCGAATCGCCGGAGCAGTTGCTTCAGCGGGCCGACCAAGCGCTATACGCCGAAAAGCGTGCTAACAAGAGCGTTGTAGTGTCCGGTTGAACTGCTTCCCCAATTCTGGACGTTCGACCGAGCCTCAGGAGCTGTTGTTGGTATTGCGCCTAACCCTGAGAACTTGAAACCGAAAATCTTTCCCTATCTATATTCAATTTCAAGGGGCCCTAGGAGACGATTTTTAGAACTCTGCCAATGGCTCAAATTGTGGCCAATCTTCCACGGTTCGACCAGTTTGTCCTGGGCGGACAAACCTGCGCGCAAGGCTGCCACGTGTGCCAGAAATATCCGTAATAGGGTTCGGGCGGACCGTAATTCATGAATCTAAAATGGGGTTCGTTTTCTTGGCTTGCTGCGAGTCGAAACAAATGATTCTGCCCCAGTTTCCAGCCTCCTACCTCGACCGTTTGCTAGAGGTCCCTGGGTGGGGCATCCCTTACAGCCTCCACATTCCGCCGTCCCAGAGCAGCTTCTCCGTATCCGCTGCTATCGCCTTGCACAGATCCGGGAGCATCGACGAATCGGCCGCGGCCCGGACGCGGCGGAGCGGTACCTGCGCCACCACACCCCCCAATGTCTCAAATTCGCGGCGTCGCATCGTTGGATCTAGCAAGTGATTCATGTATGTGTTGCCGAGAAGCGCGAAGAAGGCCTCTCTGGCCGACATTTCTTCCACGATCGGCTTGGCCAAGCCGCGCTCGCGTCTATGCAAGATGTAGATTGCCCCAAGGGGCAAAGACCTCGTTTCAAATTGCCTGTCTCTGTCGAGTGGCATAAAGTGCTTGTCCCAAGCCGGGCTGATCAACGGCAGGTTAACGTCGGCCCCGAAGAGCGCTTGAACTGACTCAGCCCACAAGTTGACCCGAGGATAGCCTGCCGGGATCACAAAACGAGTGTCTTGTTGACTTAGGGCAACGACGTCATCGGAAATTACGCGGTAACCACATCGAGCAAAACCAGCTGCCGTCGTGGATTTTCCAGCTCCCGCCGGGCCCATGAGTGCGATCGCGTGGTCGCCAATGGATACAGCGCTGGCGTGCAGAGGAAATATTCCCCGCAAGCGCAAGACGAGTCCCAGAACTGGACCGACGAGGTATGAAGAGGCATCTTCGAGCGTCAATTCGTCGGGCCAGTCAGCAAAGACTTCGTGGCCGTTACGGTCGAGTGTGAAGCGCGTCCCGTCGCAGTAGAGTAGCGCTAGATGGGTGCCGCCAGCCAGCATGGCTGCCCGCAGGACTGGTACACCGTTCGCGTCCGTAATTCGGCTGACATAAAAGATTTCAGAAGGCGAAACGGTGGCGGATAGTGGCGACGGGCTCTGGTTGAGCCGGACTTGAATATCTGCGATCCCATCTGCGTTTGGCAAGACCGAAAGCCCAGGAATCGCGACGTTGGACGCGAGGCGAAGCCCGTAGAGAGCTTGAAAAACCGCCGGACTTTTCTCTCGATTTGTCACAGCACCGCCGTTAGCAAGCTCGCGGTATCGTCCGTGCAGATTCCGTAGGCTTGAGGATTCGTACGGTTTGTCATCGCCGATCAAGAATTGCGTTCCGGTTGTCACAGCTCAGGCGAGAACCCAGTTCGCCCACTTCGAACGTCAGAGAGGGACGCAACTGCGGCACAAGGAACATCACCCGCCGGTCCTGCCATTATTCTTTACCATTCCATTGTCACCCGAGACGCCGGTAAGGGTGTTGTGCTCAGTGATTTTTTCGATGGTGCCATAAACGCGAAGGCGAGGCCTGCTATAAGGCTTCTTGCAAGCGGTTTCCGCACAATGCGATCCAGCTCTCAAATCCATATTGATCCCATTGGAATAAACCAATATCGAATGCAACCAAAGAAAAGTTAGCTGATTTCTCGAGCTTGCGAGAAGTACCTTCCTTGGCAGCAGCAAGGTGGGAGTTATTCCTCTGAGAGTTAGTCAAATCTGCGCTTAATAGGGAAATCGATACGGTGCAGTTAAGTGATCATATCGACGTGCGGGAATCGCCATATTTTGCCGAGGACACTCTTTGTTCATGCCTCCCGCGCAACCAATAATTTAGACTGAGTGGTCGAAGGTTTACCCAGGCCGCCCCGGGCCGTTTTTCCATGTGGACTGCCGGAATCCTGCTCCGGCGAATATAGCGCTCGATTTCAGGAACCGGCTCGAAGCGATCTACCCACGCCGACTCAGGTTTTTGGAGGAGAGCAACCGTAGGGTCCGCACGCAGCGGTGACTTAGGCCGGAGCCGCACCGCCTCTGGTAGGACGCCACGGGCCAACTGCCGGAGCAACTCCTTATCACCGCACCAAGGTAACCTAGGCAAACCCAGAAGGAAAGTGACCACCCGCAAATCAAAAAACGGATGCCGTACCTCGACTGGAACCCGGGTAACGCCCGGATCGAGGCCCTCAAATGAGCCCTGCCAACTAAGGTGCGACATCACCACACTGGCCTCGGGGCGGAATGCATCAACGCTTGATTCGCGACGCCTAGCCGCTCGACGGTCAGGTACTCTATAGACTGTCCAACGGTCTCGCAGGCCGAACTGCCTTTCGAGGTCCTCGTTCAGCCAGTCCGGGTACGAACAAAACAGGTTCTCGGAACGAAACAACAGGCGCCAGCGCGCGCGGAGATACAGTCTAGAAAACCTCCTTTCGGCGCAGAGGTATCGCACGGCATCGTATACCGCGCGGACGAACTGTTTCCGATGCAGCAAATGGTGGAAATGCGCCGTAATCCGGCTCGAAAGCCCGGGATCGCCCCCATTGCCGGTGAGGGCGATTCGGCTCTTCGTGGCGATTTGGCGCAATAGATCCGTCGTACGGTCGGGCCAGGCGGAATGTTCAGGGGCAGGCGAACGATGCTCCACCTTGTCGGCCCTGTCGAACAGTTGACAATCATTCGTAGTCCGAAATCCGATGGGTATGCCCAGTGCAGCTGCGGCGAGACCCGCATAATGACGCTCGTCATCGGGGATCAGCTCATCGAGGACTAGCGTCTGAGCAAACAACCCAGCGGCATTGCCACTCTTGGTCAGCAGTCGTTTAGCAGTGGCCGCGACCGTTGGCGAATCGAGACCACCACTCATCAGTATGCCGGCGCCGTTCGCGTGCAGACGGGCCTTCACGGCCTCATCTAGCAGTTCCTGGAAGCATTCCAAATATTCGGTGTCCTGTTTGAAATGAACCGGCTCCATGACAGAAAGCGTCCAATAGCGGCGTACAGAAACGGCCTCGCGGTCGCACTGGAGAAGATGCGCGGCCGGCAGACGCTGGATATCGGCAAAGGAAGTCGTAGCAGGATCCTGGTTCATGTCGAACAAGAGAAAGTCGGCGATGGCCAGATCGTTTAGCCGATCCGTTATTGCCGGATGCTGCCGGAGGGCATCGAGCGTATTGCTGAAGATGATGAGCGAGCCGACCTTGGCGTAGTAGAAGGGCTTGACACCCATGTGGTCGCGCGCACAAAACAGGCGTTGGCGCGGCCGGTCCCAGATCCCGAAGGCGAAGTCTCCCAACAGGTGATTAACGCAGCCCTCGCCCCAAGCATGATAGGCGCGCAGAATTAGCTCCGCATCGGTGGCTCCTCCGGGAACCTGCTGGCCTGCGGCTGTAAGCCTCGCGACCAAATCGTGCTGCCCGTCCACGCGAGCGTCCGCGACAATCCATACATGTCCGTCCAGGCTAAGAGGTTGGCTTTTGTCCCCGGGCTCGTTGCTGGTCTTGAGCAATGTGTGGCCAAAGCCGACGTGGCCGTCGATCCAGCACCGTTGCGCGTCCGGACCGCGGAATCGCTGACAGTCCGTCAACCGTTGCAGCATTTGAGGGTCGACAGGAACACGATCCAAGTGGATGATGCCAACGACGCCGCTCATCAGGACCCCCTTTGCATAAAGACCTGATGAAAGATAGCACCGGGAGGTTCAACGGGGCGAGGCCATTCCGGAAAGCTGGGTTTAGACGCCTACGGGCACGCTCAAGGAAGGCACAAGAAGACTGCTACAAGTCAGGGTTGGGAGAACCACATGTTTTTGCCGCCCTTCGCACGAAACGGCGCTTAGACGCCGGGCAAAAAGTGGAAAGGTCTTCGAAACCGGCGCACGCCTTCTAGAACTAGAACGCGAGCTGGAAAACGATGTGCACGGTGGCGGGAAAGTCCACTGGTTTGCCCTCTTGGAGCGCTGGCTTAAAGCGAATCTGCTGTGCTGCGCGGATTGCGGCTTCATCCAACCCGTGCCCCAAACCTTGGATGACGCGGCCTACTTGCACCGGCCCGGATGCCGGGAAAACGACATCGATCAGTACCTCGCCCTCGATGCCGAGCTTGCGCGCTTCCGCGCTGTAAACCGGGTTCGGTTTTTCCAGAATGATCACCGACTGAATCGCCGCAGTGGAATCGGCTTGCTTTACCTTGGGCGTATCGCGACCGCCCACGTCCACCGTCGCAAAGCCGCCTTCCTTCACCGCCGCCCGTACGCCCGCGGGCCCGGCGGGAGGAACCGCAACATCGTTGCCAAATCCCGCGCTGACGACCGTTCCGCGCGCGCCGGTGGCACCGTCGGTGCCGTTTCCATAGCCCGGCCCAGGCGGCAGCGCCGGCGAGCCGAAATGCGCCATGTTGGCGTGTTTGTTGGGATCACTGGGGCCGGACGCGCCGTTCGGGTCGCCAAAGCCGCCGGTCTGAACCTTTTCGACGGGCTTATCGATCATTGCTGGAGCCGCGCTGCCCGTCGAGAGGTTTCCGACTTGAACAGGTGGGCGCGGACGGGCTGGTTCGGCGATAGGAGCCTCAAGCTTGGCCTCCATTATCGGCTGAGCCACCGGCGGAACGTCCTGGTTCGCCATTTGGATAGGTTTCGGTTTGGGCGCGACGAGTTCACGGGGAACCAACAGCTTCGCCACATGCTGTGGAAGTGGAGGCGCCGGCTGGTCGACGGGCTCCGTCGCTGGCTGCACTCTGGTGCGAATCACCGGGTGCGGCTTCGGCAGCAGCACTTCCGTTTGCAGAGCTGCGATGGGTGTGACTTCGTAGATGACCTTGGTGGCAAGCTTCTGGGGAAAGAACATCGGCAGAGAGAACAAGATTGCCGCCAAGAATCCTTGGAAAGCGGCGCTGGATGCCAATGCGCCGCGCGAAAGCTTTCCTTCGGGTAATGTGCTCAGCCGTGCGGAGACCGGCTTTTGCCCCATCATTTTCTTCCATGTTTCGGGAGCCGGCCACGATCCCTGAGGCGTGAGGCCAGTGCAAAAGCGGTCTGGCATCAATTGTGTCAAAATGCTACCGGCGTTCGGATTGACCTCGGAGGTTGATTTCCTTCCGGCCGCGAATGCACCGTTGCTCACATGACATCTCCGGTCCCAAGGTTCCAACTACCTAGGTGATGCTCGGGCACGACCGGGGCGTACCCCGCAGCTGCGAGCCACGGGAAGGCTCATGGTGCAACATAGTTGCCAGAGACTTCTATATGGGAATGAAGGGATTAAGGACGCTCAGCTTTCAGTCTGAGCACTTAATTGCACATTATCGGAATGCTCTTGCCAGAATGTGTGGCTAGTTCCTAGGAAGTCGATCCATCGGAGTACCGCCTTAGGCCTCACCGGCAGTTTTCCACATTTCGAATCATCCCCTTCAGGCGTGGCCGCCTCATCGCTTCTTGATCGCGGCATGCCCGGGACGTCGCACCCAAGGGTCAAGAGCCTGCAGCGCTAGCTGCTCTCAAAAGTTGAGTAGGCAAACTGGATTCAGGGGTGAGCTTAACAAATCGGGCTAGAGGGACAAGGGGAACTAGCTTTCGAGTTCCGTCGAGCTTCACCACCAGACTCTGCACTTCGGTATCGGCATTAAAACGCTCGATCGCGTCTGGGCTGCTCCAGGTGCGAATGTGATAGTAGCAGCGTGGATTTCTCACATCTTGCAGAACCTGGCCAACGCCATACGCTCGGCGCCTCGTCAAAGCATCTAGCTGTTCGGCAACAGCCAGAAATTCGTCCTCCTTCCCTTCAAACACCTCCGCTGCAAAGATCGCGATAACAGATCCAATCATTGCCGCACCACCCCTTAGGTCCAGTTCCTGGGTCGCTCAGAGTACAGTGCGGTCCGTGCGTAGTCAATCCGTCCATCACGCCGGGGGTGTGCTAGAACGCTTGCCTTTCTAACCGTCGCGGTCTTGCGCTACAAGTACGGCGGCTACCGTGACTTTGAGCTGACCTAAAAAGGTTCAAGAGATGGTTCTGGAACAGGTCTGACCTTGGCGAGAAGGAAGTAGAGAAATGCAGGACCGCACCCTTCAACTGAGACGGTCAGGACGGGCACACTTTGAAGGGACTGCAAAGTGAAACGGAAGCGATACGCCAGTACGTTTCAGCGGATGGCGGTAGCGAGAATGTCGGCGAGTGGCACGGCAGCTGCGGGCGGGAAGACAGCCTGCTCGCGGTGCCCAGCCGGCTGAATTAGGATTTTGAATCAGGGTATTGCGCGATGTAGGCGACACCGTGCCTGTAGAATCCGCCGGACATTTCCATTTGATAAGCAATTTGAGCAGTTACGAATATGTTGACGCTACTTTTCATGTAGGGCATCGCTGCCTCGATCTGCATCCCTGTCGGATAGGCCTTCAAGCTCTTGAATCGGAAACCGCCGCGCGATACGTCTTCGCACTCGACGACTACTTCCCGGCCCAGGGATCGGATGCAGGCACTGGTCTTCATGACCGTACGTTTTGCTCTTCGTCTTTCCTGCTGGGCGCGTATAGCTGGTTCCTCCACAGAGGGGACTGGTCGCTGTTGATCTCTCACTATGATTGTCTTTTCGAACTGTACTTCCGGAGATTCGATCTGCCATGGATTCACGGACGGATTGCAAAAAACAACGCCATACACGCCTTCCTGAATCATCTCGATCACGCGGGCGACCGTTTCTTTGTTGGTCGCCGGATTGCGTATAATGAACTCGGATTCAGGGGCCAGCTTGTTCGCCAGAGAGATTGTCGCGCTGTCTCCGGAAATTGTCAGAGTCCGAGTCTGTTCGCAGAATTGACGTCCACTGAGGTCCACCCCGAACACTTCAACTTGTAGCTCACCGCTGAGAACCTTTGCTAACGGCGCGTTAGCCATAAGGGGTGTCTCCGTTCTTGGACCCGAATTGGGGGCCGGACTATCCATAGCACTTTGGCATCTAGAACTATGGCGAGTCCATAGTACGAACGTACGTGTTGGGTTGGTGCAATCGTGGATAAACGGTGGGTCCCGCGGGACACATTGCAGAACAAAATGATTCGAAGAATCAGCTTGCCTGAAAATACACCCCCTAGGCCCTGCTTATCAGTCGATGGCAAGAACGCACCTCAGACAGTTGCCAGGCGGCATTGAATCGCGCCTGCCGCTGCGGGTCGACTCGCGAAGCTCTCAGTCCTATTGGCACAAAAATTCCCAGTCAGGTCAGCCGGACATTGCCTCTCGGCACAGGAAACGAGACGCAGGGACAAACGTCCCCACGGAGAAAAACATAGCAGGCCAAGTGGCCCGCACTGCAAGGCAGTGAATCCAGCGCATCCTCAATCCACGCCGCCGGTGGTGCGCAGAATGCCTCGACGCTACCGATCGGGCTTTCATCCCCGAAATCCCCCCAAGTGCCGCCTCGTGCTTTTCTTGGACCTGGCAACCCCAACTCCGTAATCTTCCTGAGGCGTGCCCTCGTAGCAAACTCGTTGTGTCAAGGACAGGCGGAGCGTGCGACGTATAAGCGAGAGGACCAAATCAGAAATTCGAGCTACTAACTTATCGGGCACCACAGTACTGCGGTACCCTAGTGCCTAAACTGTGTCTGGGAGATGTTTACATGTGCGTGGGACGTCCAGGTCCAATCCCTCAGTCCCATTGCGAAAGATAAAATGAAGAGCAACAAATGGATTTCACGTTTGGCCGATATGAACAAGGAGCTTTTGCTCATTCTGTCGGTCATCGCAGCGGCCGCGATCATCAACTTCGTCGTAGCCGGCCAGCGGCTGGTGCTTTCCTTTTACAATCTCCCGACTCTCATGGCCGCCTACTATTTCGGGCGCCGCCGCGCCGTGGAGACGGCAGTGGCATCAGTTCTGGTTGTCGTCTGGATGAACCTCATGAATCCGGCGGCTCTGGGCGACGGTTTGACGCTGGTCAGCCAGCACCTATTGGCCTGGTCCGACCTTGCGGTCTGGGCCGGGTTTCTGATGATTTCCGCTTACATAACCGGGAGCCTGTACGAAATCGGCGAGCGCAGGCTCAGCGAGCTGCGCGAGGCGTACTACGGCGTCCTGCAAATTCTGACGCAGTTCGTCGGCAACGACAAGTTCACGCAAAACCATTCCTACCGGGTGTCGATCTACTCGTTGCGCATTGCCGAGGAAATACGCTTGCCGACGACGCAAATGGAGGACCTGCGGGCGGCCGCACTGTTGCACGATATCGGCAAGCTCGAAACCAGCCGGGAGATCCTGTACAAGGCCGCGCGCCTGACCGATGACGAAATGGTGGAGATGAAGAAGCACGTGGAAAAAGGGGTCGGGGTGCTCAGCTCGGTCGGCGGCTCGCTGCGACGCGTGCTACCCATCATTCTGGCGCATCACGATAAATACGACGGTATGGGCTACCATCCGACCAAGGGCAATGAAATCCCCATCGAAGCGCGGATTATTTCCGTGGCCGACGTGTACGACTCCCTGATCAGCGACCGTCCCTATCGGAAGGGGCTGTCTCCCTTCGAGGCGCGCGACATTATCGTGAAAGGCGCCGGCTCGGACTTCGACCCGTCTGTCGTGAAAGCATTTGAATCTGCCTTTCGCAAACAAAACATGGAAGTTCCTGAAGTTCTCGTGTGAGCCAGGATAAGAATGGAGTATTCCTGTAATTGCTGACGCCATGGACGAAAAGATCTCGATACCATTAAAGATCGCGGGCAGGCCTGCAAAAGAGGTGCGGGTCCATATGCGCCGCATCGAGCAGCGCGAATGGTGGCTGTGGTCTTCGGCCGTGGCGGTCACGCTGCTGCTGCTGGTGGGGATCGCCTCCTTCGCCATTCCCGGATTGATGTCGCAGACCGACGACTCGCTGGGCTATTCCTTTCCCCTGAGCCAGACCGTGCTGGGCCTCGCGGGCCTCGTGCTGGTCTTCAACGTATACGTCATCTATCAGCAGTTGCAGCTCAACCGGTTTCGGCGCGATTTGACGGAACAAGTGGTCGCGGTGGATCGGGTGGAGATACTCGCGCAGGAGATCTATTCGGTCGCCATCCTCGACTCGCTCACCGGCTTGTACAATCGGCGATATATCGAGCACCGGCTGTCGGAAGAGATCTTGCGATCCCAAAGGAATAGCCTTCCGCTGACCGTGATCGTGTTTGATTTGGACGCTTTCAAGCAAGTCAACGACACTTACGGACATCCCGCCGGGGACGCTTTGCTGAAGGCCTTCGCCGCGAGGCTTAAGAGAGCGACTCGCGGGTCCGATTTGACGGCGCGATACGGCGGCGACGAATTCCTGGTGCTATTGCCCGAGTGCCGGGCCGAGGACGTGCAGTACGTCCTGAAACGCTTGGCGGGCATCGAAGTCGACATCGGCGGAGAGACGCTGCCGATCTCTTATTCGGCCGGATCGGCCGACTACATCGTAGGCGAAACAGCCGAGGAGCTATTGAGTCGCGCCGATCGAGCCATGTATCTCCACAAGGCCAGAGCAAAAACGCAAGACAAACCAGCCGCCCTATCCCTCTAGCTTTCCGTGATATTGCCTGCGGAAATGCTGGCCTTTCTAACCGTCGCGGTCTTGCGCGACAGTACGGCGCTTTCCCTAACTTGAGCTAGCCTATTGAATCCCGCATAATGATAGCGATGTTTTTCCGGGTTTATTGCCATCTAATCCGAGATGGGAAACCCTGTCGGAGTACGACGCGATTTTGATGCCTTAGAAAACCGTCGCTTCCAAGCAATTCGCCTGTTCGAGCAAGGGCGAAATCAATCCGTGATTGCCCGCCAGGTGAAAGTGGTCCGTCAAACCGTGGCCGCAGTTCCGCTCGTGCTGATGGTTCCAGTTATCGCTATCAGCGCCTTCGGCTTATTGCAAAGAGCCAACCTATCGCTCATTTGGCTGGTCTTTGCCGCCCCGCTGGCCTTGTTCTACCTGCTAGTCGTCATGGTCCTGCGGCGCTTGAGCCGGACGACTGCGAAGAGGAATGTTTGAGAGTACGTGTGTAACTCAGAAATACCCATCTTCTGAGCTTATGGCTGGATGCTACGAGTCTGGGGACGATTCTGGCGGCTGAATTGACGTGAAATTCGGTGAAAACGATCAACCCGGTTCATATCATTGCGCCGACCACTCCAAATAACAAAAGCCCTGTCGTAAGCAGGCTCGTCAATACGAGCAACCGTCGCGAAGGTCCCCGCGCCAACCACGCGGCGACCGCACAAAACAGCAAAGAAAGCACCCCTATCGGTATCAGCCATCCAAGTTCAAAGGCGAGTTGTTCATCATGATTTCCAAGGTTGCCTCCCAGCATTTCATACACTGGTAGGCCATACGCTGATAAGGAATTGACAGTGGCTGCCGCAAGGGCAGCAAAGAGCATCAACCTTCGCCACCTCGGGTCCTCACATCTTGGCCCGGAGAGCACCACCTTCAACCATGCGATGCAAAGCAGAATTGGGGGTGTAAAATATCCGACCCGAACCAGCAAACTTCCCATACGAACGCCCCATTTCGGCTTGAAATAGCAGAAAATGAGTATAGCAGTCCTCGATATGACGGGAATGATCATCCGCACACTGGAAACTCTTCAATCGGGGCAGGCGATTCTAACACCGGATTAGAACTCGGTAACAACTGGCTCCCCGTCGGTCACTGGAAGCACTGGGCAGCAAAACTGGGTTGCAGCATTGCCGGCCAGACTGTTAAGACTTCTTGAAATCTCCGCGTGGCTGGCGGTCGTGGTAGTCACCTCGCCGCTCACACTGCTGCTGATCATAGTCGCGCGAAGCGGGTTCAACCATTGAGTGGGCAGTTGCGCATTTCGACGATTGGACGGCCAGACGCGGCCGACGGCGACCTCGTATCTAAAAGCGCTGATCCGGGTTAGACGCATTGCCCAGGAATGTCGCTATATTACGCGGGACTCAATAATAAGGTTCAAGAGATGGTGTTGGCACGGGACGAAAAGGAAGTAGAGGGCGGTTGGGACGTCCCCCGCTCCTTCGACACCGACAAAGCCCTGGAGCGCGCGCTTCAGGTCCCCAGCAGAAATCCCCGCCACTACTGAACGGCCCAACTAGCTACGCTGCAAACACCAACATCGAATCACTGCGAGACGTGCGTGGCGACCGTCTGATCAACCAGCTTGGCTGAACGAAGAAACGTACGCGCAGAAAATTCAGCCTCGACTCGCTAACATGCCGGTCTCGGTTATATCCGAGGCTCTCGGAATCTCGCTCCGTGCGCGACTGACATTCGCGCCGGGCGGCGGCGTCCTCGTCCGAGACACTTGTTGACGCTCGCGCGCCTGGCTGGCATCTCCGAAAATGGAGGTGAAATACGTAAAAACTGGACATCAAGCGCTGGCGCACCGAAGTTGCTCCGTATTACTGAAAATAGCAACGCTCTTGTTTTGAGCCTTGTCTCGCCTTGAGGCACGGACCTACAGTGGTGGCCAGTCCGCTTTGCGCGGGCTCGCCCAGCCTGCACGGTTGCACAACAATTGGTGAGTGGATGGCACGCCAGAGTGCTGGAGCGTACTATGAAGATGGGCGCGCATGTTCGACTTTGAGCGAAGGACAAATCTGATTCGACGTAAGGCGATAGACGAGCTGCTGTCCATCTTCGCAGCGGCTGGCGAAGTCAGCCTTACTGATTACGAGCAGGAGATGATTTTCGGAAAGTCAGATTCGAATGATTTCGGCGTGCAATCCGCTCAATTCTTGGAGTTTTGTCGCGAGGTGGCAAGATTCCGGACGATAGGATTGTAGAAACACTTTCTCACCCAACGCACGTGCGAAGCACATACGGGCTGCCGGCCCTACTTGATCCGTTGCTGAACCGTTTTGGACGGATAACCGCGGGGCAAAAATTGATATCCTCAAAGAGCATCTATGAGCTTAGCCAATTGCGAGATTGGAGTCACCTATCGACGAACCTTTCCACTGGATTCATGAAGCGCTCGTATGATCGGGAAGATGTCCAACACGGAACGCATCCAATCCACGCGCTGGATAAACAACAGGCGCAGCCAGAGGGTAATTTTGAGCCTTCCCGTCATGGTGCGGGCACCAATGGAACGTGAAGGTGGTTGCTCTGAACAGAGCCGCACACTTGTAGTGAATGCCCATGGCGCATTGATTGCCCTCGCTTTGAAAGTGCTGCCTGGGCAGAGACTCATGCTGGAAAACGTGGGCAGCGGGAAAGAGCAGCCATGCCGTGTGGTACATGTAGGCGAACGGAAGTCCGATAAGGCCGAAGTGGGTGTTGAGTTTGTGGAACCCGCACCTCGTTTCTGGAACATCGACTTTCCTCCCCCTGATTGGCGGCCGCGGTTCGATTGAATCTAATTCTGAACGCCCGTCTCGTCCCCAGTGACTCGTGCCCAGGCTTCCCAACAAGCCCAGCACGGGTAGGTCCCGAGAAACGGTGTCAGCTCAGCCGGTCGGCGCAACACCATCTGCTATAAATCTTTTCTCTAAAGGTGGTGTTTATGACGCAAAGGAGACGGGTAAGGTTTTCCGCGAAACAGAGGAGCGATATGTCGGGGCAGTGGGTTTCTCTTCCGCCGAACGAACGAATTTAGAACTTTGGATCAGGTATTGTGATGTAAGCCTCGCCGTGCCGAACACTTCGACTTGTCGCTCACCGCTGAGAATAGTTGCTAACAGTTCGTTGGCCATGAAGGATCTCCGTTCTTGGACCCGAACTGGGGCCGGCTAGTCGACCAATCCTGCGTCCGTGCCTGTCCCGCCCACGCCTACTCTCGGGTCAAAATGGACAGGGCCGGCGACGTGCACCGGCCCTGCTGCGAAACAAACGGGAGAGACAGGTGGAGACTGTTTGACTAGCTGATCGGCGTGCTGTTGATGCTCGCCGCGCCGGCCGCGTTCGCACGGATCACGCCAGACTGATCGGTGAAGAATTCCCGTTGTCCGGTCGTGCCCACGGTGGTCGGAACGCCTGTCAGGGTGTAGCCAACGACGTTGCCGGCGCCATCG
>Ga0210394_10002874_pt1 | contig 22783 bp, 17 predicted proteins | sample IncBWC12MmetaG_FD_160121 | JGI IMG/M metagenome (GOLD analysis project Ga0210394, IMG submission 160121) | Forest soil microbial communities from Barre Woods Harvard Forest LTER site, Petersham, Massachusetts, United States - Inc-BW-C-12-M | ecosystem: Environmental > Terrestrial > Soil >... | reverse complement strand
AAGGGCTCGGCGGGCTACGTGGCGCTCGAGCGCGTCACGGGCAAGCTCCACGGCCGCAGCGGCAGCTTCGTGCTGCAGCACAGCGCGACCATGCAGCGCGGCGCGCCCCAGTCGAGCATCACAGTGGTGCCGGACTCGGGCACCGGCGAGCTCACGGGGTTGAGCGGCAGCATGCGCATCACGGTGGCGCCCGACGGCGCCCACTCCTACGAGTTCGACTTCAGGATCGAGTCGCAGCCGGCCGGCTGACGCGCACGTCGCGCTCCATGCGGATGGCGGCCTCGATTCCCTGGTAGTAGCCGGGCACCCGCCCGGTCTCGCGATAGCCGAGGGTGCGGTAGAACTGCTGCGCCGCCACGTTGCTGGCGCGCAGCTCGAGACCGATGAGGTACGTGCCAGCGGTGAGCGCGCTCTCCTCGAGCCAGGTGAGCAGGCGCCGTGCGATACCCCGGCGGCGGTGCGCCGGCTCGACCGCGAGCAGATTCAGGTGCGCGGCGTCGTCGCCGAAGCACATGACGGCGAAGCCGGCGATGCCGCGATCGCTGCGCGCGGTCAGTACCACGCTCTCGGGGTCGCACACATGCCGGCCGATGCGCTCCGCGCCCCACCGCGGACGCAGCCCCGACTCGATCAGCGCACCCGACATGGCCGCGAGTCGCGCCGTGTCGCGCAGACTTGCGGGCTCGAGACGGTAGTCCTGCACGGCGGCGCGGTGCCTCAGGCGAGCGTGTGGAAGACCTGCTGCACGTCGTCGTCCTGCTCCAGGCGGTCGATGAGCGTCAGCACCTCGGTGGCCTGCGCCTCGGGGAGCTCCGTCGGCACCGTGCAGACGTACTCGTGCGCGGCCGAAAGCGGCGCGATGCCGCGCGCCTCGAGCGCTTCCTGCAGCTTGCCGAAGTCCGCGAACGCGCAGCGGATCACCAGCTGCGGCTCGCCCTTCTCGCCGGTGCTCTCGCCCATCTCCTCGAGACCGTGATCGATGAGGTAGAGCTCGAGGTCGTCCTGGTCGATGCCGGCGGGCGCGAGGCGGAACACACCCATCTTCTTGAAGAGGAAGCTGACACTGCCATTGGTGGCGAGGTTGCCGCCGTTCTTGGTGATGACGTTGCGCACCGCCGCCACGGTGCGCGTCGGATTGTCAGTCGCGGTCTCGACCAGCAGCGCTACTCCGTGCGGCGCGTAGCCTTCGTAAAGGACCTGGTGGTAGTTGGTGGCGTCGCGCCCCGTGGCGCGCTTGATCGCCGCCTCGACGCGATCCTTCGGCATGTTGACCGCGCGTGCATTCTGGATGGTGCGGCGGAGCGTGGGGTTGGACGCCGGGTCAGGGCCGCCCGACTTGACGGCCATGGTGATGTCCTTGGCGATGCGCGCGAACTGCTTCGCCATGCGGTTCCACCGCGCGAACATCGTGTGCTTGCGGACTTCGAAGATGCGGCCCATGGCGGGGTATTGTAGCGCGGCGCAGCGCGGGGCCGGGACCGGCACGTTGGATAGCCGGCAAACGCCGCGCCGTTTGCCGGCGGACGCGAGTCTACGGAGGGGTTGGCTTGCCGAAAAAGCCGCAGGCTTTTTCGGCCAATGAGATCAGGCGAGTTGCGCGTGCAGCAGGCGCATGCGTCGGCGCTGGCGGCTGAGCGCCCGCTCGATGTCGCGCAGCTTGTTCTGCAGGTCCGACTGCTGCCACTGCTCGAGCACGGCGCGCCGTTTCTCCTCGAGCCACTGCTCCTTGACGCGCGCCCAGTCGGCGACCGCGGCCAGGAAGGTCTCGTACTCGTGCGCCACGCGGGCGCGCAGCTGCTCGATGTGCGAGTGGCGCGCGGCCGGCATCTGTGCCAGCTGCAGCTGCGCACGCTTGAACTGCATGGCGAGCAGCGCCCGCTGGATCTGGAACCACGGGGTGCGCTTCAGGCGCCGCGTGAGCCCGACACTGGCGAGCCCAGCGATCAGCCACTTGGTCGGATCGAACTGCCACCAGCGCACGCCGTTGCGGTAGTCGTGCGCGAAGATATGGTGGAAGTTGTGGTAGCCCTCGCCGTAGGTGATGACCGCAAGCGCCGGGTTGTCGCGCGCCGTGTTGTCTTCGGTGTACGGGCGGCTGCCCCACATGTGGGCCAGGGAATTGATGAAGAAGGTGACGTGGTGGCTCCACACGAGCCGCAGTACGCCGGCGAGGATCAGCATGCCCCAGAAGTCGTGGAACACGAGTCCCGCGAGCATCGGCAGCCCGAAGTTGAGACCGACCGCGAGCGGCACGTAATAACGGTGCTGGAAGGCGAGCAGCCGGTCCTTCTTCAGATCCGGGATGTTGCTGAAGTCGGGTACCCCGCTCGGGTACTCACGCAGCATCCAGCCGATGTGCGAGAACCAGAAACCGCGGCGCGCCGAATACGGGTCGAGGTCTACGTCGTCGACGTGCAGGTGATGAGTGCGGTGGCCGCTGCACCAGGCGAAGGCGCTGTTCTGCAGCGCCATGGTGCCGAAAATCAGGTAGAAGATGCGTACCGGGAGGTGTGCCTCATAAGTACGGTGCGCCCACAGACGGTGGTAGCCGGCGGTGACGGACATGCCGTTGGCGAAGAGGAAGAAGAGGGCGATGCCGACGTCCCAGCCGGTGAAGCCGTAGCGCAGCCCGTACCAGGGCACCAGCACCGCCGCGGCGGCGAACGTGAGGACGAACATCAGCGTGTTCGCCCAGATCAGCGGCGGCTTTACGGCGGTTTCGTGCATAGCGCGATAAATTAGCATGGCCCGCCCTCCGAGGTGTGGGACTTACGTCGTATCCGGGCGCACTTTAGGATAAACCCCTATGAGAGCTTCACCGCGGCCGCAATTGGGCCTGTTTCTGCTCGTCCTGGCGGTTCTGGCCCCGGCGGCCCATGCTGAACGGGCGTACAGTACCAACGAGGACGACGGCACCGTGACCGTCATCGACGCCGATCGCGGTGCCGCAATTGCCACGGTCGCGGTCGGCAAACGGCCGCGGGGACTGGCGCTCAGCCCCGACGGCAAGCTTCTATATGTGGCCGTCAGCGGCTTACCCAAGTGCCCGCCACCCATGACCGATGCCGACTGCGCCAAGCTCGAGCGCGACGGCACCGCTGACGGCATCGCGGTCGTGGACACCACGACGCTCACCCACACGCGCACCATCGGCGGGGTGTCGGACCCGGAGCGCGTGGCCGTGAGCCGCGACGGGCGTCAGCTGTTCGTCTCCGAGGAGGACTCGGCGCGGCTCGCGGTGCTCGACGCCGCGCGCGGCCGGGTGCTCACCACGGTGCCGGTGGGACGCGAGCCCGAAGGCGTGCGGCTCTCGCCCAACGGACGCTGGGTGCTGGTCACGAGCGAGGAGGACAACCGCGTCACCGTCGTCGATGCGAAGTCGCACGCGGTGCTCGCGCAGGCCGCGGTCGGACAGCGGCCGCGGGATCTGGCGTTCTCCGCCGACAGCCGCTTCGCCTACGTCGCCGGGGAAGCGGACGCGAGCCTCTACCGCCTGACGCTCCCGGACGCTGGCGGCGTCACCGAGATCCTGAAGTTCCGGCGCGAGGTGCGGCCCATGGGGCTCGCGCTCGATGCCTCGCGAGGGCGTCTGTACATCGGCACCGGGCGCGCCGGGACGGTGGCGGTCGTCGACCTTTCCGGCCCGAGCCTCGTCACCGAAATCGCCTGTGGGGGCCGACCCTGGGGCATCGCGCTCGGCGCCGGCGGGCGACGGCTCTTCAGTCCCGACGGCCCGAGCGGCGATGTGGCGATCGTCGATACAGCGAGCGCCGCGGTGACGGTGAAGGTCCCCGTGGGCAAGGGTCCCTGGGCGGTGGTGGCAGGTCCGTAACGTGGTAAGTTTGCGCCCCCAGATTTAGCCTCGAGGCGGTCGAGACGGGGCACAGTATGTTCGAGCGGCTCGAGCTCATCACGGCGGACACGATCCTCAGCCTCATGGCGGCCTTTCGCGCCGACCCCGATCCGCGCAAGGTGGATCTCGGCGTCGGCGTGTACCGCGACGACCGCGGCGAGACGCCGATTCCCGCCGCCGTGCGCCAGGCGGAGAGCGTGCTGCTCGCGCGCCAGACCACCAAGACCTACGTGGGGCCGGCCGGGAACCTCGGGTTCAATCAGGAGATGGCGAGCCTGGTGCTGGGCCGCGAGCACGAGGCGCTGGTGGCGAACCGCGTGCGCATGATTCAGTGCCCGGGCGGTTGCGGGGCGCTGCGCCTCGGGGCGGAGCTGATCCGCTACGCTTCGCCCGAGTCGGTGGTGCACGTGAGCGATCCGACCTGGGTCAATCACGTACCGCTGCTCTCCGGAAGCGGGCTCAGGCTCGAGCGCTACCCCTACTACGACCCCGCCAGCGGCGGCGTGCGCTTCGCCGAGATGGTCGCGGCGTTCGAGCGGCTGCCGCCGCGCGCCGTCGTGCTGCTGCACGCCTCCTGTCACAACCCGACGGGTGCGGACCTGTCGCAGGAGCAGTGGCGCGAGCTCCTCGCGCTGGTGAAGCGCCGTCAGCTGCTGCCGTTCATCGACATGGCCTACCAGGGACTCGGCGAGAGCCTCGAGGACGATGCCTACGGCCTGCGGCTCTTCAGCGCCGAGCTCCCCGAGCTGCTGTTCGCCGTCTCATGCTCGAAGAACTTCGGCCTCTACCGCGAGCGCACCGGCGCGCTCGGCGTCGTGTGCGACGGCCCGGCGCAGGCCGATGCCGCGATGAGCCAGCTGGTGCGCCTGGCCCGAGGCCTGTGGTCGATGCCCCCTGACCACGGCGCGGCGATCGTGAACGGCGTGCTCACCGATCCCGCGCTGCGCGCGCAGTGGATCGCTGAGCTCGACACGATGCGCAAGCGCGTGCAGGGACTGCGCCGCGAGGTCGTGCGGCACCTGGCCGAGCACTGCCCGGGACGCGACTTCGGCTTCATCGCGCGCCATCACGGCATGTTCTCGCTGTTCGGGATCAGCACCGCGCAGGTGCGCGAGCTGCGCTCGCAGCATCACATCTACATGGTCGACGACAGCCGCATGAACGTCGCGGGACTGCGGCGCGAGAACCTCGAGTACTTCGCGCGCTCGGTGGGCGCGGTGCTCGCGGCTGGGGCGGGCACGGGCGGATGAGCGCCGCACCGGAGGCTTCCGCTCTCGAGGTGCTGCGCGTGCGGTTGCGCGAGGCGACGCTGCGCCCCGAGGCGGGCGCTTCGAGCGAGCTGATCGCCGAGCTCGCCGATGCACACGGCGCGCTCGGCGGCGCGCGCGCGCGCGCCGCACGCTGGGTCGAGGTGGCGCGTGCCGACCAGCGCTCGCGCCCGCTGGTCGACCGCATGCTCGAGCAGTTCCCGCTCGACAGCGCGCAGGGCCGGGCACTCATGAGCCTGGCGGAGGCGCTGCTGCGCACGCCCGACGCCAGGCGCGCCGACCAGCTGATCGCCGAGCGGCTCGCGGCCATCCGCGATGCCGGCGTGCGCGGCGATACCGATCTGCTGCTGCGCACCGGCTTCACGCTGCTGAGCGCCGCCGGGCGACTGCTCCCCGAAGTGTCGGCGGAGCTGTCGGGAGAAGTCTCGGCGACCAGTCTCACCAAGCCCGTGGTGGCCCCGATCGTGCGCGCGGCGCTGCGGCAGTCGATGCAGACGCTCGGCCATGCCTTCATCGTCGGGGAGACCATCGATGCGGCGTTGAAGCGGGCACGCTCCGAGCCCGATCTCGCGCTGTGCTCCTTCGACATGCTCGGCGAGGGTGCGCGCACGGATGCCGACGCCGCGCGCTACCTCGAGGACTATGCCCACGCGATCGAAGCGCTGGGCCGTCAGCCGCCGGGACCGGTGCACGCGCGCTCGGGTATCTCGGTGAAGCTCTCGGCGCTCGAGCCGCGCTATACGCTGCTGCAGAGCGAGCGGGTCCACGAGCGCCTGAGTCCCCGCATGCTCGATCTCGCGCACCGCGCCGCGCGGGCCGGGGTCGGCATGACGATCGACGCCGAGGAGGCCGACCGGCTCGACCTCTCGCTCGATATCATCGAGACGCTGGCGCGCGATACGGCGACCCGCGACTGGCCGGGGCTCGGGCTCGCGGTGCAGGCCTACGGCCGCCGCGCGCCGCTGGTGCTCGACTGGATCGCCCAGCTCGCGCGCGATACCGGCCGCCGCATGACCGTACGCCTGGTGAAGGGGGCGTACTGGGACAGCGAGATCAAGCGCGCGCAGGAGCGCGGCCTTGCGAGCTTCCCCGTCTACACCTCCAAGGCGGCGACCGATGCCAGCTACCTCGAAGGGGTGCGGCGCCTGTTCGCGGCGCGCGACGTGATTTATCCGCAGTTCGCCACCCACAACGCCTACACCGTGGCCGCGGTGCTTGCGCTCGCACCCGCGGACGCGGTGTTCGAGTTCCAGCGTCTGCACGGCATGGGCGAGGCGCTTTATGCGGCCGCGCTCGCCGAACTGCCCCAACTGCCGCCGGTGCGCGTCTACGCACCCGTCGGCACCCACGAGGAGCTGCTGCCGTACCTGGTGCGCCGGCTTCTCGAGAACGGCGCCAACAGCTCGTTCGTTCACCAGTTCATGAATCCCCAGATTCCCGTGGAGCAGGTTGTGCGCGATCCGGTCACGTCGTTGAGTGAGGTACAGGCGGGGGGCGGGCAGCGCGTACGCGAGCCCGCCGCGCTCTATGGCACGGAGCGCACCAACTCGGCGGGCGAGGATTTCGGTGATCCGGCGACGCTCGCGCTGCTCGAAGGCGAGTTGCGTCGCTTCGCCGCCGAGCGCTACGCCGGCGGCCCGATCCTCTCCGGGCGCAGCGTCCGCGACGCCGCGGTGCCGGTGGTCTCGCCGGCCGACACGAGCACGATCGTCGGTTTCACGCGCGATGCCACGGCGGAGGAGATCCGCGAGGCGATGACGGCCGCTGCACGCGCCCAGAGCGGCTGGGACGCCATGCCGGCGGCCGAACGCGCCGCATGTCTGACGCGCGCGGCGGATCTGCTCGAGGAGCGCCGCGGGCAGTTCCTGAGCCTGCTGGTGCGCGAGGCCGGCAAGACACTCCCGGATGCGGTGGCGGAGCTGCGTGAGGCGGTGGATTTCTGCCGCTACTACGCGGCGCGCGGCCGTGAGCTCTTCGGCGCACCGCTCACGATGCCGGGGCCGACCGGCGAGCGCAACACGCTCTCGCTCCACGGCCGTGGCGTGTTCGTGTGCATCAGCCCGTGGAATTTCCCGCTGGCGATCTTCACCGGCCAGATCACGGCGGCACTCGCCGCCGGCAACGCCGTGGTGGCCAAGCCCGCGCCGGCGACGCCGCTCGTCGCCCATGCCATGACGCGGCTGCTGCACGAGGCGGGCGTGCCGGCCGCGGTGCTGCAGCTGACGCCCGCGGACGGACCGCCGTTCGGTGCGGTCGCGCTGACGCACGCAGCTCTTGCCGGCGTCGCCTTCACCGGCTCCACCGCCACGGCGGCCGCGATCAACCGCACGCTCGCTCTGCGCGACGGCCCGATCGTGCCGCTGATCGCCGAGACCGGCGGCGTGAACGCCATGGTGGTGGACGCCACGGCTCTGCCTGAGCAGGTGGTGGATGATGCCGTGACCTCGGCGTTCACCAGCGCCGGCCAGCGCTGCTCGGCGCTACGGGTGCTGTATCTGCAGGAGGAGATCGCCGACCGCGTGATCGAGATGCTGATCGGCGCGATGCGCGTGCTGCGCATCGGCTCCCCGGCCGAGCTTTCGACCGACGTGGGTCCGGTGATCTCGGAAGCCGCGCGGGCGCGCCTGGCGCGCCATGCCGAACGCATGCGCGCGGAGGCGAAGCTCCTCTACGCCTGCGAGCTCGACCCGGCGCTGGCCGCGGCCGGACACTTCTTCGCGCCACAGATGTTCGAGCTGCGTGCGCTCGATCAGCTCCGGAGCGAGGAGTTCGGTCCCATCCTGCACGTGGCGCGCTACCGAAGCGATCAACTGCCGCAGGTGCTGGCCGCGATCCGCAGCACCGGCTACGGACTCACGCTCGGGGTGCACAGCCGCCTCGAGAGCGTCGCCAACCACGTGTTCCAGGCGCTGCCGGTCGGTAACACCTACGTGAACCGCAACATGATCGGCGCGGTGGTTGGCGTGCAGCCCTTCGGCGGCCAGGGCCTCTCGGGCACGGGCCCCAAGGCGGGCGGGCCGCATTACCTGTTGCGCTTCGCGAACGAGCGCACGCTCACCATCAACACCGCCGCCATCGGCGGCAATGTCGAACTGCTGTCCTAGTTTTCGCGTTTTCCGGGGAGGATTGACGATGGCTGAATACAAAACCCAATGCTTCTGCGGCGCTGTCGAGTTCACCGTCACCGGCGAGCCGGTGGCGATGGGATACTGCCACTGCGAGTCCTGCCGTCACTGGTCGGCGGGGCCGGTGAACGCCTTCACTCTGTGGCAGCCGACCGCCGTCAAGGTGACCAGGGGCGCGGACAACATCGCCACCTATAACAAGACGCCGGTGAGCTACCGCAAGTGGTGCAAGACCTGCGGCGGACACCTCTTTACCGAGCATCCGCCGCTCAAGCTCACCGACGTGTTTGCGGCGATGCTGCCGGCGTTCAAGTTCACGCCCGGACTGCACGTCAACTATCAGGAGACGGTGCTGCGCATGCGCGACGGACTGCCGAAGCTCAAGGACTTCCCCAAGGAGTTCGGCGGCTCGGGCGAGGCGCTGCCGGAGTAGGGCGCCGGGTCGGGCGAGCGCGCGAGGCGCAGGCGCCAGGAGCCGCAGGCGTCAGGAGGCTCGCGAGGAGGCACGCGTTGCAGGCTTCCAATGGCTTAGGTTCGAAAGCCATCGAACTTGCTGTGCGCGAGGCCTTGTAGAGCGCCTCAACAAACGCTTGTTCGAAAATGATCGAACTGTGCCCCCGGGAGGCTCTGCACAGGCCGTCCCCGAGGCAAATGTCGATGCTTTTCGAACCAATGCACGGTGGAACCTCTCACGCGGCTCCTCATACTGCGTGCGTGTTTGACGAGGCCAAGCTCTGCCCCGTGTTTCGGGCGCTCGCCGATCCGACGCGGCTGTGGTTCCTGGACGTGCTTCGGGACGGTGAGCTGCGGCTGGATACCCTCCTCGGGCTCGCGCCTCTTGCTGCGTCGACGATCATCCATCACTTGAGAGTCCTGGAACGGGCGGGGCTGCTGAGCACCTGGAAAGAGGGTCCGATGCGCCTCTACGCCCTGCGTCCCGAGGGACTCACGGAGGCGTCGCGGCGGCTGATCCGCTTTGTGACGCCGCGAGGGCCACCCTATCAGGATGCAGATTTCCGATGAGCTCCACGAGCGACTCGACCGGCGCCGAGCACGTGCTGCCGCGACACACGTAGGCCACGGCCGCGCCGCGCGGCGTCTTGTCAGCCAGCGCGGGCGGCAGGGCGCTCGCGTCCGACGGGATCGCCAGCACCAGCCGCCGCGGCGCGTAGACCTGCGCGAGCTCGCGCTGCCAGCCTTCGATCGCGGCGAGCTCACCGCGCAGGATGACGATCTCCGGCGGCTGCAGCAGCTCTTCCAGCGCATTGACCAGGGTCGCGTGCGACAGCGGATGCTTCTCGAGCGCCGGCCAGGCGGCGCGCAGCGTGCGCTCGGCCGCAGCGAGATAGCGCGGCTCGCCGAGCAGGTAGCCGAGACGCTGCAGCACCAGCGCGGCGATGCCGTTGCCTGAGGGCGTGGCATCGTCGCCGAAGCTCTTCGGGCGGTGGATGAGCTGCTCGTGATCGTCGGAGGTGAAGAAGAAACCGCCGGCGGCGGGGTCGGCAAAATGCTCGAGCACCACCTCGATCAGCTGCCGCGCGAACTCGAGCTCCTCGGCGCGGAAGCGCACCTGCTGCAGCTCGAGCACCGCGTCGATGAGGAACACGTAATCATCGAGATAGGCATTGAGGTGCGCGCGTCCGTCCTTGTAGGTGGCGAGCAGCCGTCCGTCGCGCCACAGGTTGGCGCGCAGAAAGTCGAGCGCGCGGCTGGCCGCGCCTGACAGGGCGTCCTGGCGCAGCGCGCGCGCGGCGATCGCCAGGCCGCGAATCATCAGCGCATTCCACGAAGTGAGGATCTTCTCATCGCGCCCGGGACTCACGCGCTGCGCGCGCAGCGCGAGGAGGCGCGAGCGCGCGCTGCTGAGGAGGGCTGTCACCTCGGCAGGCGGGCGCTGCAGCGTCGCGGCAATCTGCTCCACGGGCGCCGCGACGTACAGGTGCCAGCGGCCTTCGAAGTTCGGCGGCTGGTCGAGGCCGTAGCGCGGCGCGAACACCGTGAGCTCCTCGGCGCTGAGAGCCGTGCGCACTTCCTCGCGGTTCCATACGTAGAACTTGCCCTCATGGCCCTCCGAGTCGGCGTCCAGGCTCGAGTAGAAGCCGCCCTCGGGCGAGTGCATCCGGCGCAGCACCCAGCCCGCGGTCTCGAGCGCGACCTGCCCGTAGAAGCGGTCGGCGGTGATCAGCGAGGGATTCGCGTAGAGGGCGAGCAGCGCACCGTTGTCGTACAGCATCTTCTCGAAGTGCGGGATCATCCAGCGCTCATCCACCGAGTAGCGGCAGAAGCCTCCGCCCAGCTGGTCGAAGAGGCCGCCTTCGCCCATGTGCCGCAGCGTGAAGCTCGCCATGTAGAGCGACTGCAACCCCGCTTCCGCGCCCGCCGCACTCGCGCGCCAGTCGCGCAGCAGCCGTTCGAGCGCCTTCGGCTGCGGGAACTTCGGTGCCCCGCCAAAGCCGCCGTAGCGGGGGTCGAAGCTCTGCGCGAGCTGCGCCCGGCAGGTCTTGAGTGGCGCGTCGGTGAGCTCGGTGCCCGCCGGCGCGGGCGGGAAATTGATGTCCGCGAGCGCCGTCACCAGTGCTTCGTTCTGGGCGCGCATCTCCGGCTCGTGGGTGCGGTAGAACTCCACCACCCGCGGCAGCAGGTCCCTGAAGCCCGGCAGCCCGTAGCGCGCCTCGCGCGGAAAATACGTGCCGCCGAAGAACGGGCGCTGATCGTCGTGCGACAGGAACATGGTGAGTGGCCAGCCGCCGCCGCGCTGCGTCAGCATCTGCTGCGCGATCTGGTAGATGCGGTCGATGTCGGGCCGCTCCTCGCGGTCGACCTTGATGTTGACGAAGTTCTCGTTGAGGAGAAGCGCGGTGGCCTCGTCCTCGAAGCTCTCGTGCGCCATGACGTGGCACCAGTGGCAGGCCGCATAGCCGATGCTCAGGTGAATCGGCTTGCGCTCGCGCCGGGCGCGCTCGAGTGCCGCGCTCCCCCACGGATACCACTCGACCGGGTTGTGCGCGTGCTGCAGCAGGTAGGGGCTGGTCTGGTCGATCAGGTGGTTGGTGTACATCGTTCAGGGTGTGATGGTCGGGTTGCCGATCGATGCGAGAGAAGAGTTGAGGCGCGCGAGCGTGCCTCGCTTGAAGGCGGCCCATTTCGCGAGCGCCGCATCGAGCAGTGCCCGGTGCTGGGTGTAGCCGCGCTCCGCGTCCGCGCTCGGTGCGGCATCGGCGCCGTCGACGGCGTGCGCGAGGTTGTGGAACGCCGCTTCGAGATAGCGCAGGCCCGCGACCGTCGTCGGCGGGAGTCCTGTCGAGTCGGGCGAGCGTTTCTCCGGCGCCGTGTCGCTGATCGCGCGCAGCTCCTCCTCCGCGGCCGCGAGCGCACCGACCAGCGCCGCGCCGGTGTCGGGGCCCGAGACCTGGTGTGGTGCGCGCATGGCGGCGTCAATCCGCGCCGCATCGGTGAGCGCCGTGGCGATCTCGGCGCGCGCGCTCTCGATCTCGCGGGCGAGGGCGAACTGCCGTGCGTAGGCCGCCGCGGGCAGCGTGACGCGCGGATCAGGCGCGACACTGAGCTGCTCGCGGTATTCGCGGCCGCCCGCCTTGAGCTCGACCAGGTAGCTGCCCGGCGGCGCCCACACGCCTTCCTCGGGCTCCTCTGGATCCTGTCCCGCGAGCGGCGGTCGCGCCGCATAGTGCAGGTCCCAGACGAAGCGGTGGGCACCGGGTTCGGCGCCGGGCCGCGCCGGCACGCCGAGCCACTCGGGCGCCATCGCGGACTTCGCGAGGTCGGGGGGTTGCTCGGGGTCGTCGCTCCTGAAGGTGCGGACCACGGCGCCGCCGGCATCGAGAATGGTGAGCTCGACCGGTCCGGTCACTGATGCATCGAGCCGGTAGTCGAGGATGGCGCCGGCGGGCGGGTTGGCTCCCATCGGCTCGTCCTTCGGCATCGGCGAGCCGAGGAAACCCGTCGGCCGCACGCGCAGCGCGGTCGAGGGTGGGAGCAGCCGCGTGCCGCCCGCGCTGTCGGCGGCGAGCGCGCGCAGCGGCGCCACGTCGTCCATGATCCAGAAGCCGCGTCCGTGGGTGGCGATGACGAGGTCGGCGCCATGCACGGCGAGGTCGCGCACCGAGGTGCGCGGCAGGTTCTGTTGCAACGGCTGCCAGTGCGTGCCGTCATCGAGCGAGACGTACACGCCGTACTCGGTGCCGCAGTAGAGAACTCCGCGGTGCGCGGGATCCTCGCGCACCACGTTCACCGAGTCGTGCGCGCCGCCGGCGATGCCGTCTACGATCAGCGTCCAGCTCGCCCCGCCGTCGTGCGTGCGATAGATGTAGGGCCGCGGGTCGTCGAGCCGATGGCGGTCGACGGCGATGTAGGCGCTCGCGCCGTCGAAATGCGAGGGCTCGATCACGCCGACCTTCGACCAGGCGCTGAGCGCGCCGGGCGTGACGTTCTTCCAGTGAGCGCCGCCGTCGAGCGTGCGCCATACGAGCCCGTCGTCGGTCCCCGCCCACAGCTGCGCCGCATTCAGCGGTGAGGGGCCGAGCGCGTACACGACGCCGCGCCGCGCGCCGAGGCTGTCGTGATCGGCCACGGTGGCGGCGTCGAGACTCGCGGGCGTCGCGGGGTTCTCGCGGCTGAGGTCCGGGCTCACCGGCTGCCAGTGCCGGCCGCGGTCGGTGGTGCGAAAGATGCGCTGGTTGGCGAAGTAGAGCGCGTGCGGGTCGGCCGGGCTGAAGGTGAGCGGCAGCGTCCAGGTGCCGCGGTACAGGCCCGGGTACGCGAGTGTCGGCGGTACGCTCGCTTTCTGGCCGCTGCGCATGTCGAGGCGGTCGACACGCCCGCCGAAGACGATCTGCGGATTGAGCGGATCAGGGGCGATGTTATCGCTCTCGCCGCCGGCGGCGGTCTCGCGGAACTGCGTGAGATTGATGCCGTCGATGTTGTCGGTGCGGCTGGGAACTGCGGCCGCGCCCGAGTCCTGCTGCGCGCCGTACACCCAGTAGGGAAAGCGGTTGTCGGTGACGACGTGATAGAACTGGCCCGTCGGCTGGTTGAACCAGGAGCTCCAGGTCGCGCCGCCGTTGAGCGTCACGACCGCTCCCTGGTCGACGCCGAGGATGCGACGCGCCGCGTCGTGCGGATCGATCCACAGTGTGTGGTAGTCGTCGCCCCCCGGCGCGCCCTTCACCGGCAGGAAGTGGTGGCCGCCGTCGCTCGAGCGGTAGACGCCGGTGTTGCACACGTAGACCACGTCCGGATCGGTGGGATCGACCGTGACGCCGCCGAAATACCAGCCGCGTTTCCAGATGCGCGCATCGTCGCTCACCCGCGTCCAGCTCGCCCCGGCATCGTCGGAGCGGTACAGGCCCCCGGCGGCCGCGTCGATGAGCGCGAACACGCGCTGCGGCTGCGAGGGTGCGAGGCCGATGCCGATGCGTCCGGGCTGCTGTGGCAGGCCATGGCCGGCGAGCTCGGTCCAGGTCTCCCCGCCGTCGTGCGATTGGTACAGCCCGCCGCCGGGGCCGCTCGAGGGCGGATATACGTTCCACGGCGGCCGGCGCGTTTGCCACAGCGCCGCGTATACGGTGCGAGTGTTGCCCGGCTCGTAGGCGACGTCGATCGCACCGGTGTCGGCGTTCTTATAGAGAGTACGCCGCCAGGTTGCGCCGCCGTCGCTCGAGCGGAAGATGCCGCGGGTCTCGTTGGCGCCGTAGGGAGACCCCAGCGCGGCGACCAGCACGACGTCGGCATTGCCCGGGTCGACCACGATGCGGCCGATCTGCTGCGAGTCTTCGAGCCCGAGGGGCTGCCAGCTGCGGCCGCCATCGCGCGAGCGGAACACGCCCGCCCCCTGCGCGATGTCCGAGCGCATGTCGGCTTCCCCGGTGCCGACGTAGAGGACGTGGCTGTCGGACGGGGCCACCGCGAGCGCGCCGATCGAGCCGACCGGGACCGCATCGAAGATCGGCGCCCAGGTGCGCCCGGCGTCGCGCGTCTCCCACACGCCGCCGTTCACGGCGCCGAAGTAAAAGTGACTCGGCTCGCCCGGCACGCCCGCTACCGCGAGCACCCGGCCGCCGCGGTAGGGTCCGATGGAGCGCCACTCGAGGGGCTGCCACAGCGACGGTTGGGGCGCGGCTGCGGCGGCCGCCGCCGCTGCGCCCACACCGGCCACGAGGAGCAGGAGCGCCGACACGCTGCGCGATGACAACACGTTTCACCTCGGCGAAAGGGGTGGCAATTGTATACTTGCCGCCCCCTCGACAGCGGACCCGATGTTGCAACCGGAACTTACCGAGCCCCTGAGCGCAGGCGGCGGTGCGCGCACCCTCACGCTCCGGCGCGGCGAGGAGCGGCGGCTCGCGGCCGGGCACCTGTGGGTGTTCAGCAACGAGATCGACACCGAGCGCACGCCGCTCGGCGCGTTCGCCGCGGGCGAGCTCGTGGAGCTACGCACCCATCGGGGCGCGTTCGTCGGCCATGCCTACGTCAACCCGCATGCGCTGATCTGCGCGCGCATTCTGTCGCATGAGGAGGCGCAGCCCGTCGACCGTGCGCTGATCGTGCGCCGCTTGCGCGCGGCGCTCGCACTGCGCGAGCGCTTGAGCGCGGCGCCGTACTACCGCTGGGTGTTCGGCGAATCGGATCTGCTGCCGGGGCTGGTGCTCGATCGCTATGGCGAGGTGATCGTCGGGCAGATCGCCACCGCCGGCATGGAGGCGCTCAAGCAGGAGGTCGCCGCGACGGTGCGCGAGGTGGTGAATCCGGCGGGCCTCTTCTGGAAGAACGACACGGCTGCGCGCGATCTCGAGCAGCTGCCGCAGGAAGCGCAGCTCGCCTTCGGCACCGTGCCGCAGGAGCTCACCGTGATCGAAGCCGGGCTTGAGTTTGCCGCGCCGCTCGCCCACGGTCAGAAAACCGGCTGGTTCTACGACCAGAGTGCGAATCGGGCGCGCCTCGCGCGCTACCTCGCACCGGGCGCGCGCGTGCTCGATGTCTGCTCCTACGTCGGCGCCTGGGCCGTGACGGCGCTGCGCGCCGGCGCCGGTAGCGGCTGCTGCGTCGACTCGTCCCAGGCGGCGCTCGAGTACGCCGCGGCCAACGCCGCGCGCCACGGGCTCACGCTCGAGACGCTGCGCGAGGACGCCTTCGATGCACTGAAGTCCCTCGCGGGGCTCGGTCGGCGCTTCGATGTCGTGATCCTCGATCCGCCGGCCTTCATCAAGCGCAAGAAGGACATTCCGCAGGGACAGGCCGCCTACCGCAAGCTGAACCAGCTCGCGCTCGCACTGCTCGCCGACGAGGGGATCCTGGTCTCGTGCTCGTGCTCCTATCATCTCGCCCCCGAGGAGCTCGTGAGCGCCATCCAGAGCGCCGCGCGCCACGCCGGGCGTTTCGTGCAGATCCTCGAGCCCGGTGGCCAGTCGCCGGACCACCCCGTACATCCCGCGATCCCTGAAACGCGCTATCTGAAGGCGTTCTTCTGCCGCGTGACGGGCGAGGTCGGCTAAACTAACGCGCCTCATGCTGACGTTTCCCGACTTCGACAAAGTCGCCTTCCACGTGGGCCCGCTCTCGGTCCACTGGTACGGGATCATGTATCTGCTCGGCTTCGCGGCCGCCTGGTGGCTGGCGCGGCGGCGTGCGCGCGCACCGGGCTCGACCTGGAAGCCGGTGGACGTCGACGATCTGATCTTCTTCGCCATGCTGGGCGTCATCTTCGGCGGACGCATCGGCTACGTGCTCTTCTATGGGCTGAAGTTCTGGGCGGACGACCTCTGGTACCCGATCAGGATCTGGGACGGCGGCATGTCCTTCCACGGCGGCCTGCTCGGCTCCCTGATCGCGCTCGCCGTGTTCGCGTGGCGCCGCGGCCGCAACGTCGCCGACGTGTACGATTTCACCGCACCGCTGCCGGCGCTCGGCCTGTTCTTCGGGCGCGTCGGCAACTTCATCAACGGCGAGCTGTGGGGCAAGGTGACCACCGTGCCGTGGGGTTTCCAGGTCAACGGCGAGGTGCGCCACCCCTCGCAGCTCTACGAGGCGGCGCTCGAGGGTCTGGTGCTGTTCGCCGTGCTGTGGTGGTTCACCTCGCGCCCGCGGCCGCGCCTGGCCCCTTCGGCGCTGTTCCTCATCATCTACGGTCTGGCGCGCTCGCTCATCGAGTTCGTGCGGGTGCCGGATGAGCACATCGGCTACCTCGCCGGCGGCTGGCTGACCGAAGGCCAGCTGCTGTCGCTGCCGATGATTCTCGTCGGCGTCGCCATGCTCGCCTGGGCCTACCGCACGCGCATCCCGTCGGGAAACTTCGCCGCCGCGACATGAGGCAGTATCTCGAGCTGCTGCGCCGCATCCGCACCGACGGCGTGCCCAAGCCCGATCGGACGGGCACCGGGACGCTGTCGCTCTTCGGGCAGCAGCTGCGCTTCGACCTCGCCGCGGGCTTTCCGCTCGTCACCACCAAGAAGATCCACCTGCCGGCGGTGATCTACGAGCTGCTGTGGTTTCTGCGCGGCGATACCAACGTCGCCTGGCTGCACGAGCACGGCGTCACCATCTGGGACGAGTGGGCCGACGAGCGCGGTGAGCTCGGGCCCGTGTACGGGCGCCAGTGGCGCGCCTGGAAAACCGCGGACGGCCGCACCATCGATCAGATCACCCAGGCGATCGAGCTGCTGCGGCGCGACCCCTGGTCGCGCCGCAACCTGGTGAGCGCCTGGAACGTGGGCGAGCTTGGGTCTATGGCGCTCGCGCCCTGCCACCTCATGTTCCAGCTGTACGTGGCCGCCGGTCGGCTGTCGTTGCAGGTCTACCAGCGCAGCTGCGACATGTTCCTCGGCGTGCCCTTCAACATCGCGAGCTACGCGCTCCTCACCCACATGTTTGCCCAGCAGTGCGACCTCGAGGCCGGCGAGCTGGTGTGGACCGGCGGCGACTGCCACCTGTATGTCAATCACCTCGAGCAGGCGGACCTGCAGCTGTCGCGCACGCCGTACCCGTTGCCGCGCCTGACGATCGCCCGCCGCCCGCCGAGCATGTTCGACTATCGCTTCGCGGACTTCGCCTTCGCGGATTACCGCCATCACGAAACCATCCGCGCGCCGGTGGCGGTATGACGGGCAGCAAGCGCCGCACGCGGCAGCCGGACGGGCCGCTCTTCGAGGTGCGGGCGTCGCCGTTGCACGGGCTCGGCGTGTTCGCGCGGCGGCCGATACCGAAGGGCACCCGCGTGATCGAGTACCTCGGAGAGCGTGTCTCGCACGCCGAGGCCGACCGCCGCTACGAGGGCAAGGGCGCCGAGGACAACCACACCTTCCTGTTCATCGCCGACGACGAAACGGTGATCGACGCCGGCGTCGACGGGAACGAGGCGCGTTTCGTCAATCACGCCTGCAAGCCGAACTGCGAGTCGGTGATCGAGAAATCGCGGGTGTTCATCGACGCGATCCGTGCCATCGCCGCCGGGGAGGAGCTCACCTACGACTACCAGATCCAGCGCGAGGCCGACGATCCGCCCGACATCGACGTGGTCTTCGCCTGCCGCTGCGGCCACCGCGGCTGCCGCGGCACCATGATGTGGCCGCCGCCGCGCACCCTGCGCCGCGGCGCGCCCCGGCGCGCGCGCCGCTGATATGCACCAGAACCGCCCCTTCAAGCTGGCGACCGTCGTTGCGGCGACCGGCATCGTCTACGGCGACATCGGCACGAGCCCGCTCTACACCATGGACGCCGCACTCGGCGCCGCGGGCCCTTTCAACGCCGAGGCGGTGCTCGGCGTGCTGTCGCTGATCTTCTGGGCGCTCACGATCTCGGTGAGTCTCAAGTACCTCACGGTCATCATGAAGGCCGACAACCAGGGTGAGGGCGGGATCCTGGCGCTGTTCGCCCTGGCGCAGCGGCGGCTCATCACCGGCAGCACCTGGGCGAAGGTCGCCGTGGGGCTGGCGCTCGCCGGCACCGCGTTCTTCTTCTGCGATGCGCTCATCACCCCGGCGATCTCGGTGCTGTCCGCGGTCGAGGGCCTCGAGGTGCTCAATCCCGACTTCAAGCGCTGGGTGATCCCGGTGACCATCGCGGTCATCACCGTGCTGTTCGCCTATCAGCACCGCGGCACCGCGACGGTGGCCAGGCTCTTCGGGCCGATCATGGTCGCGTGGTTTCTGGTGATCGCGGTGATCGGCGCGCTGCCGATCACGCGCAACCCGCAGGTGCTCGCCGCGCTCAACCCGCTCGTCGGGCTCAGTCTCCTGTTCCACCGTCCGCAGGTGGCGCTCGCCATCATCGGCGCGGTGTTCCTCGCCATCACCGGCGGCGAGGCGCTGTACGCCGACATGGGGCACTTCGGCAAGCGCCCCGTGCGCATCGCCTGGTTCGCACTGGTCGGGCCGGCACTGGTCATCAACTACTTCGGCCAGGGCGCGCTGCTGCTCGAGCTCGGCAAACCCATCGAGCATCCGCTCTATCACATGGTGCCCGAGGCGGTGCTGCCGTGGCTGGTGGCGCTCGCGACCATGGCCACCGTGATCGCCTCGCAGGCGACCATCTCCGGCGCCTTCTCCATGGCGAGCCAGGCCGTGCACCTCGACCTGCTGCCGCGCATCAAGGTGCTGCAGACCTCGGCGCTCGAGCAGGGCCAGATCTACGTGCCGATCGTCAACTGGCTGGTGTTCCCCGCGGTCATCCTGTTCGTGGTCGGCTTCGGCTCCTCCGATGCGCTCGGCGGCGCCTACGGCGCCGCGGTGGTCGGCACCATGGTGGTCACCACCGTGCTCGGCGCGTTCGTCGCTGCCACGCAGTGGAACTGGCCGACGTGGCGCGTCGCGGCCCTGTTCGGGCTCATGTTGATCACCGACCTCGCATTCGTCGCCGGCAACCTCACCAAGGTCCCGTCCGGCGGCTGGATCCCGCTCACGCTCGGCGCGATCCTGTACTTCATCTTCATGACCTGGCGCAGCGGTCGGCTCGAGCTGCGCGCGGCGCTCGCCAAGCTCGCCGTGCCGCGCAGCGAGCTGCCGAAGCTGGTCGCGGGCGTGCAGCGCGTGCCCGGCACCGGCGTATTTCTCGCCAGCAACTCGGCGCTGGTGCCCTCGGCGCTGATCCGCAACATCGAGCACAACGGCGTGGTGCACCAGCGCGTCATCATCCTCAACGTCGAGATCGTCGACACGCCGCGCCAGGATCCGGCCAGCCGCCTCAACGTCGAGGAGCCGGTGCCCGCTGTTTACTACATCACCGCGCGCTTCGGCTTCATGGAGACGCCCGACGTCGCCGAGGCGCTCAAGGCCTGCCGTACCCGCGGGCTGCGCGTGTTCACCGAGGACAGCTCGTTCTTCGTCGGCCGCCACGTGGTGCGTGCGCGCCCGCTGCCGGGCGTGCGCGGCCTGCAGCGGCGGTTGTTCGCACGCATGCAGCAGTACAGCACGCAGGCGGCGGAGTTCTTCCGCATGCCGTTCCGCGACGTGGTGGTGCTCAACACCGCGGTGGAGATCTGAAATGGTCGCTGCGCAGCCGCCGCCGCTGATCTCGCTCATCGTCGCGATGGCGCAGAACGGCGTCATCGGCCGCGGCAACGCGCTCCCGTGGCGGCTGCCGGCGGACCTGAAGCGCTTCAAGGAGTTCACGCTCGGCAAGCCAATCCTCATGGGCCGCAAGACCTACGAGTCGATCGGCCGCCCGCTCCCGGGGCGCGCCAACCTGGTGCTCACCCGCGATCCCGACTGGCGCGCCGCGGGCGTGATCCCGGTGCACTCGGTGGAGGAGGCGCTGCGGCAGACGCGCACCTGCGATGAGCTGGTGGCGATCGGTGGCGCGGAGGTCTACCGGCTGCTGCTGCCACTCGCGCGCCGCATCTACATGACGCACGTGCACGCCGACATCGCCGGCGACACCTACTTCCCGGCGTTCGATCCGGCGCAGTGGCACGACCTCGATTGCCAGACCCATCCGGCTGATGAACGCCACGCCTATCCGGTCACTTTCGTGACGCTCGAACGGCGCAACGCGCCGGCCACCCCGCGCCCGCACTGACTCCGGGAGTGTGCGGCGGTTCTCAAAGTGCCGCCTCTGCCCCCCGTTCCGCGACGCAGTTCGCACCGTGCTGTACACCGCGCGCTACAGTTAATCGCTACATCCTTCCAGGGCGGCGCCGAATCCGGCCCGCGGCATCTGGAGTGACATATGTCGAGATTTCTAATCGCCGTCGCCGCTCTCGCCGTGACCACCGCGGCGGCTGCGCAACGCGGGGAGCCGCGCGAGCACGCCGAGCACGCCCAGCGCGTCGAGCACGCTCAGCACGTCGAGCACCGGGCCCCCGCCGTGCATGCCGAGCGCGCGCGCGCGGCTGCCTATACGCACCAGCGCGCGCCGGTGAGTTCGCACCAGAACACCCACGTCGTCGCCAACGCCCAGGTCCACGTCGTCCACTCCGGCAACGCCGTCAGCGGCTCGGTCGAGCGCCCCATCCGGCCGGGCTTCGTGAGCCGCACCTACGTGAGCGGCGGCCACGTTCTCTACACGCACGTCTACCAGAGCCACGTCTGGCATCAGTTCGGCAGATCCTTTACCTACGAGGCCTACGTGCCCGCGGTACGCTTCCCCGCGGCCTACTACGGCTGGGCGCTCGCTGCCTGGCCGCATCCCGTGGTCTACAGCTGGGGCTGGCGTGCGCAGCCCTGGTATCCGGCCTACGGCGCGCTCTTCACCCCGTATCCGGTCTACGCGAGTCCCGATCTGTGGATGACCGACTACATCCTCGCCCAGAACATGCAGGCGGCCTATCAGGCTCAGGCCATCCCGGCGCCGCCGCCCGCGGCCACGAACTACGTCGATCCGGCCGCCGCGCCGCAAGCGCCGTCCGGGCCGACGAACTATGTCGATCCGGCTGCCGCGCCCGACGCCACGGCTCCCCAATCAGATCAATCCGAGCCCGCGCCGCCGCCGAGTCAGGCGGCACCCGCGCCGGCCGCGCCAACGCCCACCGCTCCGCCGCCGGCCGTCACGCCGCAGATCAAGGCGCAGCTCGATGCGCAGATCAAAGTGCAGCTGCAGGAGCAGCAGGCCGCGACCGCAACTCCCGCGACTCTCACGACGCAGAGCGGTCCCGCGGCGCTGCGGCCCAATCACGTGTTCTTTGCGGTCGTGCAGCCTCTCGATGTGCCCTCCGGTCCCAACCGCCACTGCAAGCTGGGCGCCAATGACTACATCAAGCGCACCGGCGGCATGAGCGCCGACGACTGGATGATCCCGGTGGTGGTCGAGCTGAGCGCCCCGTCCGACTGTCCGGAGGGTCTCGCCACGCGCATCGGGCTCAACGATCTCAACGCCATGGAGAACGAGCAGGAGGCGCAGGTGCTGCAGGCGATGCGCGCGGCCTCCAAGAGCATGGGCCCGAACGGGCCGGGCCCGGCGGCGCGTCCGTCCCAGATTGCCGACGGCAGCGCGGCTTCCGATCCGGGCGCGCTGGCTGCGCTGCGGCAGGCGCAGTAAGCCGCACGCCGCCGCCGCGCAGGGGAGTTTCGGGTTCGATCATGATCGGCGAGCTCATCGACCACTATCGCGTACTGGAGCTCCTCGGTCGCGGCAACATGGGCGTCGTCTACAAGGCGCTCGACGTGAATCTCGACCGGCCGGTCGCCGTCAAGGTGATGAGCGCCGAGGTACGCAACGACCCCGACTTCGTCGAGCGCTTCCGTCAGGAGGCGCGCCTGCAGGGCGCCCTCAACCATCCGAACGTCGCGCTGCTGTTCGACTACTTCATCCACGACGGCGCACCCGTCGCGGTGATGGAGTTCATCGACGGCGAGAGCCTCGAGCAGATGATCAAGCGGCGCGGCCCGATTCCCGCGCACGAGTGCCTGCCGCTCTTCAGGCAGGCGCTGGCCGGCGTCGCCGCCGCGCATCGCGCCGGCATCGTGCATCGCGACCTGAAGCCAAGCAACCTGATGGTCACCCGCGAGCGCGTCGTCAAGGTGATGGACTTCGGCATTGCCAAGCGCCAGGGCGTGGCGGGCGCGACCAAGGTGAGCAGCACCAGCATCGGCAGTCCCCTCTACATGGCCCCCGAACAGATCCTCGGCCGTGCCGTCGATTGCCGCACCGACATCTATTCCCTCGGGCTCACGCTCTACCAGCTGCTGAGCGGCCGGCCGCCGTTCAATCCGCGCGGCAAGGCGGAGTTCGTGCTCCTGAACGCCCACGTGAACGATCTGCCCGAGCCGCCGACGGTCTATTGCGCCGATATTCCGCAGCCGCTGGTGGATGCCGTCATGCGCGCGCTCGCCAAGAACCCGGAAGCGCGCTTCCAGAGCGCGGATGAGTTCCTGCGCGCACTGCCGGACGTGAGCGCGCCCGCGGCGCCCGCGGCGCCCGCGGCGTCTGCCGTTGATGCCGACGCCGCTGCGAACGCGCCGGCGAGGCCCGCGGGTCCGACCGGTACCGTCGCGCTCAGCCCCAGCGCGATTCCCGGGCGCGTCGGTCCCACCGGCACGATGGCGATCGAATACGCGCCCACCAGGCGCATCGATCCGGCCAATGTGATCGAT
>Ga0210394_10002873_pt1 | contig 22794 bp, 20 predicted proteins | sample IncBWC12MmetaG_FD_160121 | JGI IMG/M metagenome (GOLD analysis project Ga0210394, IMG submission 160121) | Forest soil microbial communities from Barre Woods Harvard Forest LTER site, Petersham, Massachusetts, United States - Inc-BW-C-12-M | ecosystem: Environmental > Terrestrial > Soil >... | reverse complement strand
CCTGCAACGAAGCCACCGACGCCGAACTCGATCAGCTCGACGAAGCCCCGGGGGTCACGCCGAAGTCGCGCCTCGGCTGCCAATGCGTCCCGGACGGCACGAAAGACATCGTCGTCGAAATTCCTGAGTGGAACAAAAACTATGCCAAAGAAGCGGAACACTGAGTAGCGTCGGCGTCTGGCCGGCTCTTTTTCTTGTTTTCAATTTATTCTAAAGATACTGAGGAATTTATGCCGCAAACATTTGATTGGGACAACGCCGAAGAAATCGGCATCCAGCTTGCGGAAAAGCACCCGAACGTCGAACCGCTCACCGTCCGTTTTACCGACCTTCACAAATGGATTGTCGAACTCCCCGGCTTCACGGGCGACCCAAAGCTTTCGAGCGAAGGCAAACTCGAAGCCATTCAAATGGCCTGGCACGAAGAATTCCAGGACAACAAAAGTTAGTCGCGCAAGGGATTGCGCTCCGCTAAATCGAGGTCTGTTTCGCAGTTTGCAGACAGGCCGATTTGGCTTTCATCCCGCCGTTTCCTGCCGCTCGTGAATCTTGCGGGGGATCCCCACATCAGAATAGAGTCCTTGCATCGGAGCAAATGCCGCGCGGAAATTCGCGCGAAGATAGAGAGGATTTTTCAAAATGGAAGCTGATCTCAGATACCCGATTGGAAAATTTCAGCGCGCAGACAATCTCACAGGCGAGCAGCGCCGCGAGTTCATCGACGCTATCGCGGCTGCGCCTGCGCGCATGCGCGCCGCCGTCGCCGGCCTCAAGCCGACGCAGCTCGACACGCCCTATCGCCCCGGTGGCTGGACCGTCCGCCAACTGGTCCACCACGTTCCCGACAGCCACATGAATTCATACATCCGCTTCAAGCTCGCGCTCACCGAGGGCGAACCCACGATCAAGCCATACGACGAAAAGCAATGGGCGGAGCTTGCGGACTCAAAGGCTCCCATCGAACCGTCGCTCGCGCTGCTCGAAAATCTGCACGCGCGCTGGGTTCCGCTTCTGCGCTCGCTCACGCCCGCCGAGTGGGCCAAGAAATTCCGCCATCCCGAGCGCGGCACGATGTCGCTTGATGAAACGCTCGCGCTTTACGCGTGGCACGGCCGCCACCACGTCGCGCACATCACCTCGTTGCGCGAACGCGAAAACTGGAAGTAGTCCTACGCAGAAGCAGTAGGGCGTACACTCTTCCGCCTCGCGCTTCCTTCACTTGGTTCGCTCTGATAAACTACATCCTCTTCGTTTCTTTGCCGAATGGCGCTATGGTGCAACGGTTAGCACGCGGCCCTTTCAAGGCTGAAATACGAGTTCGATTCTCGTTAGCGCTACCAATTCTTTTCGTCTTCATTTTTCTCGCTCCGCTTTCCACATTTGCTCAAAAGGCTGAGACGTTCGTGTCTCCCGACGATTCGCTGCGCGCTGAAATTCAGTCGGTCCGCAAAAAGCCGGGCGGCGCGGCGGAAAGCAAGATTGAAATCCTGTCGAAGGACGGGAAGCGGATTTGGATCGTGAAATACACGTCGTCCGATGGCGAACATGGATTCGGCGTGGTGAAAGCTGCTTGGACGCCTGACTCGCAATATTTCGTCTACAGCCTCGCGAGCTCGGGAGGGCACGAGCCAGGGCGCTCGCCGATCTTTTTTTACGACCGGAAAGTGGAGCGCGTTCGGAGCTTTGACGAGGAAGTGGGCGTTGTGCTCAATCCCGATTTTTCGCTCTCGACTCCCGACTTCCTCGAAGCGATGATCCGCGGCAACGGGGAATCGAAGAACGTCAAGATTGCTCTCAGCGACCTGCAGGGTTATGGGCAAAAGAAATGATGCGCGCGTTGAGTTCCGTAATTTCGCAACCGTGTTGAATTCGCGCGAAGGAGAGACCGCGTGACTGCCGAAGATTTTCGCCGCATGGCGCTTAGCTTTCCCGAGACAACCGAGAGCTCTCACATGGACCATCCGGATTTTCGAGTGTGCGGGAAAATCTTCGCGACGCTCGCGTATCCCAGCGATGGCTTGGGAATGGTGAAGCTTCTGCCAGAGCAGCAGCAGGAATTCGTGCACGATCATCCCAAGATTTTTGCGCCTGTAAAGGGCGGTTGGGGACTTCGCGGCGCCACGTACGTGCGACTTAAGGCTGCTACAAAAACCGTGCTGCGCCCGGCGCTTATCGCGGCGTGGAGCAACACTGCACCGAAGCGTGTGGCGGCGAAGTTCACTGGACGCGAATAACGAATCGTTTCTCATCGTCAACCCTGCTGCTTATCCCGAGAATGCGCGGAGGGAATTATCGAGCCGCGCGAGTTGGGCTTCGAGAGTTGCGCTTAGCGACTCGGCGTTTTCGAGATGTCCGCTGCGGCCAATTTCGTCGAGCTTGCGGACTGTTTCCGCAGTATTTTTTGCTCCGAAGCTGCGGATGGAGCCTCGCAGGGCTTGCGCGGCCCGGGCCAGGGCTGGGGCATCGTGCTGAGCAATTGCGTCGCGAATTGCGGACATGCGGGAGGCGGAATCTGGAAGGTAGGCGCGGATGAGCTGTTGCGCGAGCTGCTTGTTGCCGCCCACGCACGCGAGCAAGACGGACGCGTCGAAAGTGGGCGGCCCGGAAGCAGCGGGTTCTTCGGAGCGAGTAGGTTTCTCAGTTGCGTCTACCTCGCTTGCGTCGAATAAGGTTTCGGATGCTGCTTCGCTTGTGTCGACGGAATCGTGGCGCGCGCGAGGGAGGCGAAACCAGAAGCGCGTGCCCTTTTCGCGGCGCGGTTCGCAGCCGATCGTTCCGCCCCAGCGCTCGACTGTGATTTTGCAGAAGTAGAGACCCAGGCCGGCTTTGCCGCCTCCTGTCTTACCTTTTCCAAAAAGCGTGAACATACGCGTGGGGGCATCTGCTTCGGGCAGGCCGGGACCTTCGTCGTCCACAAACGCACGGATAAATTCGCCTTCGTCTTCCGCGCCTAGCGTGACCGTGGTTCCCTTCGGGCTGTAGCGGAGCGCGTTTTCGACGAGGTTGGTGAAGATCCTGCGGAGGCGCGTTTCGTCGCCCACGACTTCCCATTTTCTTGCGCGATCCATTCGTGGATTGAGTTGAATTGCGGCGCCGTGTTCGGCGAATGCCGGGGAGTAGTCCTTCGCGATGGCCTCCGCGACAGTGGCGACGTCGGGTGCGTCTTTTGTAGATTGATCGAAAGATTCCTGGGCCGCCAGTTCGCCGGAAAATGCTTCAAGGATTCCGCGGATCATCATTTCTTGCGTGTGGGATTGGCGATTTCCGATCTCGACGAGCGTTTTGAGTTTATCGCCGAGCGGCTGCATTTTTAGGACGGAGAAACAGCCACGCATAGCTGTGAGCGGCTGCGAGAGATCGTGAACGATGCAGTGGAGCAGGATTTCTTTTTTTTGAATTTCGCGAAGGAGACGCTCGTGCTCGAGGAGGGAATCACGAGCGGTTTGCAGAACGCGGGCGTCGGCGGCGTATTTCGACTGAGGATTGCGCACCAAGAGAATTCGCTTGCCGTCGAGCCAGAGGGCCGCGGCGTCGAGCGAGATTTCGCGGCCGCTGGCGGTCTTCTCCGTCCACATGCCGGACTCGATGCGGCCCTGCGTCTGAGAGCTCCAGAACGATTCGGCGTCGATCAGGAAATTTTCGAGAAACGGCATGGCGTCGCCCAGTCGAACGGAATTGGCGGCCGCGGAATCGGATTCACTAGACCGCTCGCGCAGAAGCTCGCCCAGGAACGTGGGCGGGCGGGACATCGGCCTCGCGTTTCCCTCGCCCAGATATTCGAAGGCTGCGTAGCCTTCGGATCGCAGCAGGGCGATGGCGAATGACTCCTGGAGCTTCGACTGATTGATCGGATCGGGTCGAGCTGTCACAACGACACCATTTCCTGATCGCCGGCGGCATAGCATTCGAAGGTCATGCCGTTCTCCCGCATGTAGGTGCGGCAGGACTCGACGATACGGTCGATTGATTCGTCGTCGTGCATCGGGTCGTGATGATAGAGGAAGAGGCGGCGGACCTTTGCCGCGTGCGCGGAATTCAAAGCGTCTTTCCAAGTGCCATGGCCCCAGGAGCGGTGGCTGGGGTATTCCTCTTCGGTGTATTGCGCTTCACGAATGTACAAATCGGCGCCGCGCGCGAATTCATCGATTTCGTGATCGAGCTTGTGGCTGCTGTCGTTGTCGCCCAGCAGCCGGTAATACGGTTCGTGATCCGTTACGTAGACCACCGACTTTCCGGCATGTTCCACTCGAAAACCGAGCGCGACACCCGGATGATTCAAATAGACGTGACGAACCGTGGTGTCGCCGATTTGGACCGGCCCTTCGAGTTCGATGAATTTGAATTCCGCCATCATGTCCGTGAGATCGACGGGGAAATACGTGGAATCCATCTGCCCAGTGAAGATTCTCTCGAGGCTTTTGTCAGTGCCGTGCAGGCTATAGATCGACAGCTTATTGCCGGGGATATAAGCCGGAGTGAAAAAGGGAAAGCCCTGAATGTGGTCCCAATGCGTGTGGCTGACGAACAGATGAATGGGAAGCGGCTGCTTCTGAAACTCGCGAAGCATTCCCATGCCCGCTTCGCGCACGCCGGTGCCGCAGTCGAAGAGCAGAATCGAGTTTCCGCTTCGTACTTCGACGCACGACGTGTTCCCGCCGTAGCGCAGCGTTTGACGCCCCGGAGTGGCAATGGAGCCTCGCGTCCCCCAAAACTTCACTTGTAGCAGACTGTTTTCCGGGGTTGTGGGGATTGAAACTTCCTGTGCAGGCTTCTTTGGGGGAGCAGAGACCTGGGCGGCAGCAGTGGCGGACGCGGGAATTTGCGAGATGCCCGCGCGAAGCGTGTCAGCGAGCACTTGAAGATCGTACGGTTTTTGAAGATAGATGTTTGCACCCAGCGTTTTTACTTTTTTGATGTCGGCGGCGTAGGCTTTTGCGGAACCCACGACGATGAAGAGACCCTTGAGTTGAGGATCGTTCCGAATTGCCTGGCACACGGCGAAGCCGTGTATCTTGGGCATCATCAAGTCGAGGACGACGGCGTCCGGCTTTTTTTCGCGAACGAGGCGAAGGCCTTCTTCTCCGTCGGGCGCAGCGAAGACTTCGAATCCGAAGGCGTTCAGGCCCAGTTCAACGATGCTGCGAATATCATCGTCGTCGTCGGCGATAACGATTCTAGGCAAGGGCGCTCCGTGCGAGGCGGGCTGGATTATAAGCGAAAGGCGAATGTTGTAACCGGCATTTTTGGGCCGATTAGAATCAAGGTCCGCGCTTTGTTTGCATGAAGTTAGATCGATTTCTAATCGACAGATGATGCCGATCTGCAGGTGGTGACGAGCGGCGAGTGATTTCATGGCGAACGGATAACGGTCGGGAATAAAAACACGTAAAAATTCGCCATTAGACATGGCTGCCATCTTTTGTTTTCTTCGAGATAGGCGTGTTTCTAATCGCGGATTCGCTATTAGAATCGCGGGACCCGTTCGACGTGTTTCGGCCGCACCGGCGAGCACTGAGTGTTTCAAGCTCCCGCTGAGAGATGTAATGGGGCGGGCAGGCCCGGCAAGAGGCGCGATTCGGCAGGCAAGCCCCTCACGGGAACCAGGCGTTCGTGGAAAGGCAGCTTCGGCGTGGAAACCGGAGCAGCCTTGCTGTTGATCATCTTGTTTCTTCTTTCTCTTTTATTTTTTACTTCGGGTGCGAGTCACTCGCAGGAAAAGGGTCGTGGACTGATCCCCCAGGCCCGACCGATCTCCCGAGCTCGACTAACCGTCGACTCGGGAGCCCTGTTTGCCCTGTTTTGTGGAGGGCATACCGGAGACAGGTTAGCAGGAAGGGCGAAAATTGAAACTGGGCTTAGGGCCAAAGAAAGTACAGCTGACCTTGTGTACCCTACGAAGTAACCCAAACAAAGGATGGGGTGCTTCGGAGTTCGTCCGAGAACTCGAAACTCACAACCTCGATGGCTATTTCCAAGCGCTAAATCGCATGAGCAAAGGCGAGGCTTTTTCCGGAGCGCTGAAGCGCCCCGTCCCTCCCCCCTGCATAAATGCGGAGGCTCCCACCAATGGGGGACCCACCGCACGTTATCGCTCGAGAACGTCTTTGAAGACGTTAAGCGCGGCCTTTTTGGGCTGGCGATCCAAAATAAAACTGATTGTGCGCGTGGAATTTCCGGCCAGGGCAACCTGGCCGAGGCGTACCATCCCGTTTCCAAAGTCCGCGAAGACTGGAACGAACATGGCGAATTGGTCGTCCACTTCCCTCTGGGTGATTTCGGTGCGCAATTTGAACTTACCGCCGTCGGTAGGCTGCACTTCATATTGGAATTTATAGCGCGGGACCTGAGTATCGTAGACCCACTCCTTAAAAAACCAATCGAGGCGGCCGTTTTGCTGAAGGTCCATCTGCTTGATCATGTGCTTTTCGGCGATGACTTTGAAGGTTTCCGTGGACGCGGGTGTGTCGTGGTGAACTTTCATGTAGTCGTGCATCATGTCGATGAAAGCCTGATCGTGATTTTCGCCGGAGGCGTGATCGTCGTACATCATCGAGCGCAGCATGAGTAATACATACGCGCCCTTCGAATAGGTAACGCCCTGATACGCTTGGGGGGAATGAGGAGAGATTAGGCGCAATCCCAGCCAAAGGGGGCCGGCATCATTCGGCGAGACGCCCCAGTTGTTCTTTTCGAGGATGCGGACGCGCTGGCGTTCCCAGAAAGCGATGTAGTCCTTCTCCCACTTCTTGCCGACGGCTTGCTGGAGGAATAACCCGGCAACAAATTCCGCAAAACCTTCCGAGAGCCACTGATCGTGATACGAAGCCCAGCCGACGCCGTGGCCGAACCACTGATGAGCGACCTCGTGCGGAGTGACTTCCTGCACGAATCCGGTGAACTTTGTGTCGATGTGACCGAACATCATCCAGCGCTGGGTGGAGTCGATGTACGCGGAAATCGGCAAGTAGACCAGATTGGGCCATGACTGGCCAAAGCTGAAATTCGGCTGTTCGGTGATGAACACGTTGTCGTAAGGAGACTTGCCAAAAAATATCGTGCACACCTGCATTTGGGCGCGAGTTTGGTCGAGGGCGTAGGTGGTCATTGCCTTTGGGGACATGGCTCCCAAAAAAGCGGTGGTTTGATATTGCTTCAGACTGGTGGGCAGCTCGGTCAAATAATATCCCGAGATATCGTAGTGGGTGATGTTATCGGGATAGGGGACTTTCAGATATTGACCGTAATTAAAGCCCGCGACCGCGACAGGCACGGGCGTAACCCAGTGCGAAACCGAGAAACCTGATTCGGTGGATTCCCCTTCGAGTTTGCCCACGCTGATGACTACATTGTGATGCGGAACTTTGAAAGTGAGATCGTAGAGTGACCGTTCGCCGAAGCCGTTCAGGTTCGGATACCAAGCATCACGCGCGCCCACGTAGTAGCTACCGTCGCCTGCATTGAAAAGGACTTTGTCGCCCACATACTCGACGGTGACCGAATGTTCCTGCCCCATCGCTGGGGCTTCGTCGAGAATCGCGTAGAACGAACCATCTTCTTTTTTGTCCTGCTGAATGAAATGAAGGTCCTGGCCCTTTTGATCGGTGACCCGCGTGACGCGCAGGCTGGGAAGCAGCCCAAATTTCAGCACGCGTTCGCCGACGACCAGCGGCTCAAGGGTGATCGTGGCGCGGCCGTAGAGGTGATCGTTCTTGGCGATGACGGTTTCGATGTTGTAACGGCGCGTGGTAAACAGGCGCTTATCCTCGCGCGAATTCGCCGTGTGGGCCAGTAGCTCGGATTTCAAATGCTGGGAGTACCAGACACCATCGTTCATGCCCGCCCCCTCGCAATTTACGAGCGCTACTTCCTCAGGAGAATCCATTTCCGGGAGGGCGCCAACACGCGTGCGGATGAAGAAACGCAGGTCCTTGTGCGACGTGCCGTGAATATAGGCATTGAAAAACGAAGGATGCTTCGGATTGTAAATCGCGGCGAGGAGGTCGGCGTCCACGTTGTCGATCTTGTCGCCCTCGAGAAATACTTCAGTGATACCCTCGGGAATTTCGTGGCGATGGCGAACTTTACTCGTCCAGTGCTGGAAGGCGGCGGCAGCCTCGGGCGGTGTTTGGGTTTTTGATGTCAGAGACGGAGAGAATTGCGATAACTGGTCGCCAGTGAAACGAAAGACTACTTCCGTGAAGTCCTCCTCGGCAGTTGATCCGCCGGTGCGCCGAAGCATCTCACGCGTGTCGATGCGGCTGATGGGTTTCAGGGAGAAGTGACCCTGTCCTACGAAGATGGCCCCAGTTTCGACTTTGTAGACCAAGGCGAGAAGAGTGATCGTCCCCGATTTGAGCTGGAAGCTGCCTACGTCCATGGTCAGCGTGAAATTCTCCCATCGGAAGGTATCGCCCAAGGCGATGTCGCGGAGTTGGTGGTAGACAGCATCTGAATTCGCGAAGGCCGTACTTTTCTCGGTAACGTTTACACGAGTTTGCTGCGCGGCAATCGTAAGGCTGAGCGAGAGGTCGACGGCGCCACTCAGATCAACCGCTTTGACAAGGTCGTCGAAACCATCCTTGGTGACCCGGACCGAATATTTTCCTGGGCTCAGATTGGACGCAGCGAACTTGCCGGATTCATCGGACGCGAGGATAAGCGGCTGGGACAGGTTGCCACCGATGATTTCGATGCGCGCTGCGACGACAACCGCTCCGGAAGGATCTTTTACCGTACCTGAAATGGTGTCCGCGAAAAGCGGGATGGCCAGGGCAAGGCAGAAAAGCGCCAGAAGGGAAGCGCAGAGGAAGTGAAGTCGCTTGCTCATCGGAGGCTCAGTTGTAGCGGAGTGCAGCACGAGAAGCGATAGCTGCGTTGTTACTTTGTTACACAAGCGGTTTATACCCGATGTGGTAAGAAGTGCGTTCGTGAGGCTGGTTCTCTGGACGTTTCAGCAAAACCCTTGTGATTGGTCACGGCGTTTCTCGGCGAGGGTTCCGATACGTTTTTCGGCAGGGGCGCAAAGGCGGTTTCGGTCAGGCTTCACTGTCAAAATGCGTCAGTTTTGGGGCGGCACAATAGGCTCGCGATGGATTTGGCCTCGGACTCGTGCAGCGAGGCTACTCTATCCCATTGATTCGACGCAGGATGGCCGAATGTGCCTTGAGAGTTAGGGCGGAGGGTCGCAGTGGCAAACGCGATGCAATAAGGCATTCGGGTATTGAGCGTCATTCTCCGCGCGGATTAGCGGAATAAATGCTCGATGGAAGAGGACGCTGGGTTCGCGACGATTCGCGACGCGCTCTGAGAGACGCTTGGGAGGCAACATGAAGTGGAAGATGGCAGCAATCGCGCTGTTGGCGGCATCGTCGGCGGCTTATGGACAGCAGCCGCGCGTATTTCTTGGAGCGACCTCCACGGGAAGCTCATGGACGGTGAATAACGACCAGACAGTTCCCATGCGGGCGGCGTTGAACAAGTTTTGTCCCAGCTTCGTGAGCACAACGAATCAGCAAAACGCGGACTTCACTATCTTCGACGCGCACCAGGAGCAGGGCATCATCGTTCGGGTGAACCAATTCACTGTTTCGAACGGCAACGGCGACATAATCAAGCAATTCAACGCTGGATCGATCGTGCAAGGCATGCAAGTGTCGTGCGCCACGATAACGACGGCTTGGGCGAATCGCCCTCCGGCTCCGGCACCTCAAGCGGAGCAGCCGGCACCGGAAGCGGCACCTGCGCCTGAACCGGTGCAAGCGCCAGCACCCGCTCCTGCGCCCGAAATGCAGCGCGTGGCAATCACATCGAATCCGGAAGGCGCGGACATCACCGTGGATAACAAATTCATGGGGAGCACGCCGTCGACCGTTTTGCTGCCGACCGGGGATCATACCGTCGCCATCAGCAAGAGCGAGTTTTATACATGGGAACGAGAAGTTACGTTGAGCGGCGGGACTATCAAGCTCAACGCAGAGCTGTCGAAACTGAAATAGTGCGGGCCGGCCCAAGCAGCACGGGATTTCCTCAGCGGTCAAAGCCGTGTTCCCATGCGCCCTTTTAGGGCACGGCTCAACATCGTGCCCTGACGAAAGGCAAAATGATGGCGGGGAAATGCGCGATCACATGGTGAGCACGACGCGAAATTCGGCTTTGCCGCTCATCATGCGCGCGTAGGCTTCGCTGACTTTCGCGAGCGGATACTTTTCGATCATCGGGCGGACGCCTGTCATTTCGGCGAAACGCAGGGTGTCTTCCGAATCCGTGGGAATTCCCGACGACCAGCCCTGAATGCTCTTCATGTTGCCGATCAGCTGAAACGGCGACGCTTCGATTGGTTCTGGAGCGGCGCCGACTACCATCATCCTTCCGTTGGCGCCTAGCCCGTTGATTAAGGATGACATTGCTTTAGAGTTGGGAGCCGTCGCGAGAATCACGCGCGCGCCGCCGAGTTTTTGCAACTCAGCTGCCGCGTCCGCGGCCGCGCTGTCAATGTAAACGCTCGCTCCCAGTTTTTTTGCAAGCGCGGCATTTTCCGGCCCGCGCCCGATTGCGGCGACCCGATAGCCAAACTTCTGGGCGAACTGAACCCCGAGATGTCCGAGGCCGCCGATTCCCTGAACGGCCACTAAATCGCCTGGCAACGCGCCACTGTGGCGCAATGCGTTGAACGTTGTGATCCCGGCGCACATGAGGGGAGCGGCTTCCGCGGCGTCGAGCGATTCCGGCATAGCGGCCAGAGCTTCCACGGGTGCGATCATGTATTCCTGATAGCCGCCGTCGTAGCTCATTCCTGAAACTTTCAGGCTTGAGCAATTCGCGAAATCGCCGCGCCTGCAAGCCAGGCAGGTGCCGTCTTGCTTGCCGTGCCAGCCAACGCCGATGCGCTGGCCCTTTTTCCACGGAGTTGCGTCCGGGCCAAGTTCATCAATCAGGCCGGCGACTTCGTGTCCCGGAACGCGCGGGTATGCGATACCTGGCCAGAGACCTTCTTTGGTGAACACATCGCTGTGACAGACTCCGCAGGCCCGCACCTTTATTCGGACTTCGCGCGGGCCGGGCTGCGGGATTTCGCGCTCGACAATCTCGAAGTCCGCTCCTGCTTTTGGCACCTGCGCGACCTTCATCTTTGGCATTTTCGCCATCTCCGTTTTCCTTCATGTGAAGTATTTCCCGATCAGATCTGTTTGGCACCCCGGGATTTGATGCGCCCGAAGTGATTCGGTGCCAATTTTGAATAGTGTATGGCGCGGTCAATTCTGTAACGATTCTACCCCGTCATCGGGAAGCCAGCGATGAGCATATCTTGTCCAGCGCGCGAAACTGATTGTCTTCATGCGATTACGGCCGTCCGCTGCTGGCCTGTGACATGCACCACCATGCTCAGTAATTGAGGCGCGCCCGGCAGGATTCGGGCGGCCCGAGGGTGTGAGCGTGAACAAGCAGTCAACGAAAATCAAGAAGGCGCGTGAAAGCGGGGGCGAGGAGCGCGGCTTCTCAATGATCGAATTGTTGATCGTGGTGTTGGTTCTAATGACGGTCGGCGCGATGGCGATCATTCAATTGTCTCCAACACTACAGCAGCAGCAAGCGAATGCGGCCATGATCCAGATCGCATCGGAACTGCGGCAAGCCCGCGAATTGGCAATGACAGAACGGCGAAACATACAAGTTTCATTTCCGGTGAATAACCAGATCACATTGACCCGTATGAACCTGCCGGCGGGCCAGGCAGTCCTTGGCACGGTACCGATCCAGGCGCCTGCGGTGTTCATGCTGACTCCCGGCGCTCCCGATACCCCTGATGGGTTCGGGAATAAGGGTGCGATTGAATTCGGCAACGTAGTAAACGGACCGCCGACGATGCTTTTCCAGAGCGACGGAACATTTGTGGACACGGCGGGGAACCTGTTGAACGGAACCGTATTCATCGGAATACCGAACGTGCCGACGTCAGGCCGAGCTGTCACCGTTGTTGGAGCGACAGGGCGAATCCGGATGTACAAAGCGAACCCAACAGGCTGGGTGAATTGAGCGAGGACATGACGATGGACACTGGAATGCAGAAAAAGAAGGAATCCGGTTTCTCGCTGATCGAGACCATGTTCGCAATCATGGTGCTTTCATTCGGCGTGCTGAGTCTGGCGGCAGTGCTGGCTTCGGGCATCGCCTATATGAACTCATCACAATCGGACTTCATAGCGCAGCAAAAGGCGAGCGAAGCCGTCGAGAGCATTTTCACGGCGCGGGATTCCGGCGCACTGCTGTTTGCTCAAATCCAAAACGTGTCGAACCTAGGGATTTTTTCTGATGGCCCACAGAAGTTGTGCGATCCCGGTCTGGACGGAATTGTCGGGACGGGAGACGACGATTGCACCAAGCCCGACTGCATTCAAACGCCCGGACCGGACGGCATTCTGGGCACCGCGGACGACGTCTGCATGCCGCTTTCGACCTTTACGCGCACGATTGCAATAACCACCAATGTTGGCGGCGACGCGAACCTGCGTCAAATCACGGTAACCATGAACTACACAAGCGGGCGATTTGCCCGCCAGTATCAGGTGGTCACCTATATCTCAGCTACTTTTTAGGTCAGGAATGAGGGAGTCAAGGATGAGGCAGCAAAAAGGGTTCAGTCTTGTAGAAGTGATGATTTCGATGGCTATCCTGCTGATCGTGATTGGCGCAACGCTCGGGACGCTTACCGACGCGTTGCACGCGAACGAGGCGGTGACGGGGATGGCAGATATGCAAGACAACTTGCGCGCGGGCATGGGGCTGATGGTACGCGACATCGTGCAGGCGGGCTCAGGGATCCCAATCGGAGGCTTGCCGATTCCATTCACCGCTCCAGCGAGCATCAATCCCAAACCGACGCCGATCAACCGGCCCAGTCCTCCCACGCTGAACTACACATTTCCCGCGGGAGATGTGATCTCGGCGGTGACGCCCGGCTACCAGTTGGGACCGCTCCAGTTGGGCCAGAAGACGGACATGATTACGGTTATTTACGCCGATAACACTCTGTCCTGGTCGACGATGGCTCCCATCAACAATACCGGAAACATTCCGCCGTGCGCCGGGGTGGTAACGACTACGTCCGTCACGTTTGACGAGACGACGGTCGGCTGCGCACCAACGACGGTTTCGACCGGCAACGTTGCCGTGCAACCCGGTGACCTGATCATGCTTACGAACGCGCAGGGCGGCAACATCGTTGAGGAAGTGACCTCGGTCGCGGGAAAAGCACTCAATTTTGCGCCCGGCGATGCATTCAATTTGAACGGGCAGGTGGCCGATTCCGGAACCATCGTGCAAATGGAGACGCCCGCTTCGGCTCCCGTAACGTTTCCGGCGACGAGCGCCACCCGCATCTGGATGATCAGTTATTTTCTGAACACGACCACGAATCCACAGCGTCCGCAATTGATGCGGCAGGTAAATTTCCGGCAGCCGTACGCGGTGGGCCAGGTGATGGAAGGACTGCAAGTTTCCTACGACGTGGTGAACGCGGTGGCGACGGCCCCCGCGAACAACGCCCGGCAAATTATCGCGCCAGATTCGCCCAACCAGATTCGAAAAGTGAACCTTTACCTCGCCGCCCGCTCGGAGACGCCGTACAGCCTCAGCAAGCAATACTTCCGGAGCAATCTGGTCACACAGATCGGGCTGCGCAGCCTTGCGTTTCAGAATCTATACAACTAGAAGTTGCGAAGGAGAAACATTGTGAAAGCCAATCGGGAAAGCGGGATCGCACTCATTACGTCACTGCTGGTGTTGATGCTGATCTCTTCCATCATCGTTGGATTCTGCTGGCTAGTCATGACCGACCAGGCGATGGGAGGGTACACGAACCGGCGGCAGGCCTCTTTCTACGGGGCAGAAGCGGGCATGGAGAAACTGACCGCAGACCTGAACAATTTGTTCAGCCAGAACTACGCGCCATCCGGAGCTGAGGTGAACGCTCTGACCGCGGTTGCGCAGGACCCCGTCATCGCAGGCATGAACTTCATTGATCCCGCGGTAGGAACGGCGGGTTCGGGTTACGAGATTGGCTTTCCGAAGGATGTAAACGGAAATCCACAGGCGTCGAACCACACCATCACCGCCGGTACTTATCAGGGGATGGTCGGACTTCTTACGCCGTATACACTCACAGTTATTGCGTCGTCGACTACGGGATCCGAAGTGAAGCTTCAGCGCACGGTTCAGACCGTCGGCATTCCGCTATTTCAATTTGGAATGTTCTCGCAGACCGATCTCAGCTTCTTCGCGGGCCCGAATTTTAATTTCGGCGGGCGCGTGCACACGAACGGCAACCTGTATCTGGCCGAAGGAAACGGGAGCACGTTGACGCTCGGCGATAAGGTGACGGCGGTGGGAGAAGTGATTCGCACGAACCTATCGAACGGTTGGAACACGGCGACGAACTACACCGGCACAGTAAGCGTTTTAACAGCTCCAGGATCGTTTCGAAACCTGGCGACGACGGAGGGCAGCCTGACGGGCACACTTGGCTCAGCGGCGAACGCGGGCTGGCCGAACCTGGCCGTCAGCACGTATCACGGATTTCTCCGCAACGGCGACTTGTTTCCGCCGACGTACACCGGCAAGAATTCGACGGGTGCGACCGCGTTGAACTTGACCATCGCAACGCCGCAAATCGGAGGCACGCCGATCGATTTGATCCGGCGCCCGATCGCAGGCGAACTTGCGGGTGCGCCTGGAAAATTGGGCGAGCGATACTACTCTCAGGCAAGCTTGCGAATTCTACTTTCAGATAACCCGGCGGATCTCACAGGTTTGCCGTGCGCCACAGCGACAGCGCCCGTGGACCTGAGCCTGATGGCCCAGTTGAAGGGTGCCGCAACCTTTCCGGCCGCAGTCACCGCTGCAGCCGCAGAAACCGGTGGCATGACGAACAACGGGATCGTGCCGCTCGCCGTGTCCGGAGCGACAAGCGCGGTGAAGTACACCGCGGCGGACGGCTACTGGGTGCAGCCCGGCGTCCCGATAATCTCGGGCTTCATTAAGATCGAAGCGCAGACGACTTACGGCGTCCCGTGCGGAACTTACAAAGACGTCACTGCGGAGGTTCTGGGGCTCGGCTATGCCGGAAAGAACCTAAATCCGACTACCAGCAAGGCCCCACCGAACCTGGTTGCAGTGCCGGCGGCACAGATCCCGGTTACGACTTGCACAGACCCACATCCGAACGCGATCATCCGTCTCGAGCGCGTTCGAGATAACCCGAGTAATTTGGCGGTTAAGGGCGGATGCGGCGTGGACTTGACAGCGGCCCCAATCAAGGTCCCGCCGAACACCACGGACTACTGGCCAAATGCATTGTTCGACCCACGCGAAGGAAATCCGAGAGATCAGTGTCCCGATGGGTCTGGAAACGCCACGTGCAAAGTATCACCCACGCTTGGCGGCGTTATGTACTACGTCGAACTCGACGTGGCAAACCTGACCAAGTGGTTCAAAGGAACGATCGGCACTTCAGGAGCTGCTACCAAAGACGTCGCCGAATCACCCAACGATTTTAGCGTCTATTTTTCGGACCGCAGGGGCAACTACAACGGCGGCGGCGCACCGGCGAGCGGTTGGCCCCCATCATCGCCCTCGGGCAATGAAACAGGAGAGTATGGCTGGAATGACACTGTCAATCCAGCGAGCTCGATGGGATGTCCGAATGGCGGCGCAGTGCCCGACACCGGCGAGACTTTCGATGCTCCGCAAGATACGACGGTCCAAACGTACGGCGCGCTTGCCGGGCAGCAACCGTATCCAGTGACGGTAGCCGGGTTACCGTCACTCGGTGTATATACACAAGGAGCGCTTTTCGCGGCCATCAACAACTTCACCGTTTTCAACACGGCGATCCTTCCGAACTGGAAGTGCGCGAATCCCGCTTATATTTCGACTGCGACGAAGGTCTGGCCGTGGTGGTACGTCAACAACGGCGCGGAAGCGCGCGAAAATCCGCCACTCTTTTTCCGCCGGGCACTCAAGCTCGTCAACGGCAGCACCATCGATCTCGGCATTTGCCCAAGCACCAACCAGTGCGGGCTTACGATTGCTTCGGAAAATCCAGTCTACCTGCAGGGCAATTACAACGCACCCGGCGGGGCTTTTGGCGGAACATATGGCGGAGCAGCGATCCTCGCTGACTCGTTTACGTTCCTCTCGAACAACTGGAACGACGCGAATTCGTTCAGCTCGACGTACGCTCAGGATTGGAGAGGTGCCTCCACGACCTGGTATCGCGTAGCTGTTGCGGCCGGCAAGGGAATTTCGTTCCCTCAACCGACACTTTATGCCACCGGGCAGGATTTTGGCACCGACGGCGGGGTCCATAATTTCCTGCGCTACATCGAAAATTGGGGTGGCTCAACGCTGAACTATCGAGGCTCAATCATCAGCTTGTACTTCAATCGCCAAGGCACAGGAGTGTACAAGTGTTGCAACATCGTGTACAGCCCACCGACCCGCGGCTATAACTTCGACAGCGATTTCCTAACTCCGGCCTTGTTGCCGCCGCGAACGCCGATGTTCCGTGCGATCAACACGATCGGCTTCACGGAGTATGTGCTGCCGAACTAAATTGACGGTTTACCGCAGCGCCCAGGCGGCTCTCATTCCCCCGGGGAGCCGCTCTTATTTTGCGCGGGGATTTCCCGCGTGCGTTACGGAGACACGGGCCGAGTTCGCGTATTAAAGTTCGTGTTTGCAGCGGGCGCGGTGCATGCGGACGAACTTCCAGTTGACCCTCCCGTAGCGCACAAATCGCCGAGCGCTTCGCTGAAATCTCCGGGCGCTACGATACCTTCGAGGGGTTCGGTGTAGACCTTGTAATTGTGTCCCACCGGCAAACGCTCAATATCGTACGAGCCATCGAACTGCGAAGCTGGGTTTGCTGCATTGCAGCTCCAGCCGCCGACTGTTCCGGCAATCACGGCTCCTGCGTCGGCATCCACTGCTACCACATGGGCGGCGAAGACTCCCGTCACGAAAGAGCCCAATGAGGGCGGGGGAAGAGTCGCGAGCGAGAAAGGGTTGGCGGGAAGAATTCTTCCGCGAATGGCTCCCACGTTCACCGTGTCGTTCGGGTCAGGATAGAGCGAGCGAATGCCGGTGCGATCGTCGTCGGCGAGCGGGCCATCTGGAACGGCGACAGTGGGTCGCGCGCCGAGAAACTCGCCGACTGGCGGTGCGAAAGGAAACATCACTGCGCGGATGACAGCTGAATGGTCGAGAGCGAACCAATGGCCCAGCTCATGCGCGAGTAGCGACTCGAGATCGTACGCGCCCTGGCCTTGCGGCGTTGCAAGCGCGCCGGGCGTCGCAAAGGTCGCCTGGCCGTCATTGCGAAACAGCGTGTCCGCGTCGAGGATTTGGCCCGCGAATGCTGCGGGTCCGCTCGAGCCGGCGGAAACGCCTGGAGCGTTGGCCGTGATCACGCGAGTGAACGCCAGCACGCCATTGGTGAACCCGGCGCTCGGCTGGTCGAAGCAAATCGTGTTGAGGCCATCCACATTGCTTCCGGCATCATTCGAGCAAGAGTTTGCGGCGGTGACTTGGGTGAGCGGCGCAAGGAGGCCCGGATTCGCTGTCGCGTTGAACGTGGATCCGCTGACGCCTGACCACACGCCAAATGTTTGCGAGATCACGGAGTCGATCTCAGATAGCTGCGCGCTCGTTTGCGGTGCGGCCACAGTGAGAATCGTGGCCGGTGACAAGGGAAGCGTGGTGCTCCAGCGCCTGTTCAGCGGCGACGCGAGGGAAAGATTCCAACGGTCCGGCTGAGGGCAGCCTCCCGCTTGCGGCACGGTGGACTGCACCACGTAGCCGCGCGCCGAGGGATCGAACAGTGCCGAAAAGATTGCGATAAAAGCCGTTGCGATTGCCGTGGCGCGCTTCATTGATTTTCTCCCGAGTTTAGCGCCGCCGCGACGGCCGCTCGAAACGCATTCAGCGAAACGCCGCGAATTCCCGATGATTCAAAACGCCGCGTTGCGGAATCGAACGTTGAAGACCGCGCAGTATCCTGCGTGACACTCTCGTAACCGCTCGCGCGATCGCGCCGCACGCGAAACGTTCCTTGCATCCAACTTACGACCGAGAAATCGCCGCGCGCGGTGGGTTCGAGAAACAAGATCACGTCTTCGCCCTGGACGAAACGCGGCACTCCGGACACGCTGGACGTAAGGCCTCCCAAAGTTCCGCCCAGCAGGCGGACGACGACGTGCTTATCGCGCAGCGTCCCTTTCCAATTTTCATCGACCTCAAATGTGGTAAAGGTCCAAATCTCACCCGCATCCCATGCGGTGGAATTTGCGAGACACCGTGCGCGAACGATGTTCCTTGCCGCGTGCGTCATCTGTGCTACAGACATGCGGGCCAGTGTTGTGCCCGGTGCCGATGTACACGTCACCATCGCGACGAAAAGCGCTACGAGGCGGATTCTTCGCTTGCGCATTGTTAGTTTACCTCCAGCATTCCAGTAGCGACGGCGCGATCGTTGTTTAGCGTGGTGATGAAGAGCGAGCGGAGGCCCGGAAGCGTTGTGCTTGAGATTTGCAGGTCGAGCTCAATCGTATTGGGAAATAAACCAATCACGGGAGACGCGGTGACGCCAATGTCGCTGTTGTTGACGTCGCCGTCCGGCCCCGTGAACGTGTAAGCCATCGACGCATCGAGTCCGTTGCCGTGGACGCACAGACTTACCGTCGCCGTGCCGGACGAAGGGCGAGTGACGCTCAATGGGGATGCTCCAAATCCACAGTTGCCGCCCGCGAGGAGGCCGATCGAATCGACGTCGATGGGCGCGGAAGCGGCCGCCGTCGTCGGTTCGGTAACGATGATGTCAGTTCCGTTCGCAACGGATTCTGTTGCGGTCAGAGAGATTATGCTTTCCGAGACATCGAATGGCACAACCACAAGCGGCACGGGATTCGAGAGCATCCCGGGAGCGCCCGGGTTCTGCACCTCAATTGTGAGAGTCGTTGGGGACTCCACGTCCGCGGGATTCAGCGCGGTGGCGCAGCTTGTTGCCGAGGTGCACGTGGTGCCTCGCGGCGTCCCGTTGATCAGGATCGTTGAAGCTGTGGTGCCGCTTCCTGCTACGAAATTCTGTCCGGACAGCGCGAGGGGAAAGCCCTCGACGGCGCCGGCCATGACGCTTGAAGGCAGAATCCTCTCTATAACAGGACCGCTTGTGAGCGCGATCGTGCCTGCCGCTGACTTTGTTGGGTCTACAGAGCTTGCGGCAATAACTGAGATCGCGTTGGGTGAGGGGGCTGCGGATGGAGCTGAGTACAAGCCGCTTGCGTCGACTGAACCGCACGCCGCGCCAGCACAGCCCTGGCCCGCTGTGGCGCTTTGCACGCTCCACGTGACGTTGGAATTCGGGCTGCCAGTGACATTTGCAAAGAACTGAAATGTGGAGACCGTCGAGCCGGATGCCGGGGCGAACGCGTAAAGAGGGGATACCGACACTGCGACGGTTTGCGAAGTGTTCGTAATTACTACGATCGCGGTGCCGCTTTTTGCGGCGTCTGCGTGGCTCGTGGCGGTCAGTTGGACAGGACCAGTCACCGGCACCGACGCCGGGGCCAAAAAATCGACGCTGCCGGAAACAGGCCCGCTTGGCGTGTTGCAGGGATTTGATCCAATGACGCATATCCGGCCGGCGATTGAATTACCGTTTGGGATTCCATTCACGGACCAGGTCACGGATGGGTCGGCGGTGTTGGTCACAGTTGCGGTGAATGATTTACGTTGGCTTACGGGGACTGAAGCGGAGGAAGGAGTAATGCTGACCACGATATTGCTTGTAACTGTGACCGCAGCGGATGCGACGACGGGGTTCCCGCCCTGTGGAGTCGTTGTTGCGTGGATTGTGATGGGGTTCGTAGGGGGTATTGCCACGGGAGCCGTGTATAGAGCTGTGTTTACCGTAGCACTGACAATCGTTCCCAGGGTGGCATTCCCGCCGGTGATTCCGTTGGCATCCCAAGTAACGGGCGCGCCCGTAGCTAGGCAGAACGAAACGGTGAATACTTGCGTTTGTGCTAGAGCAACACTGGCCGCGGAAGGCGAAATCGAATTGGTTGAGGCGCACGTGATCGTTACACTTGCGGTGCCGAATTTCGAGGTGTCTGCAACGCTCGTTGCCGTCACGGTCACGGTCGCAGGCGACGGCGGCGACGCTGGAGCTGTGTACAGGGCGGAGGTCGGCCCGTTTGAGACAATCGTCCCGACGCTTGAATTTCCTCCCGCGATGCCGCCGACGCTCCACGTAACTCCTGGGGCCGGATTGCCTGTTGCGGAAACGGTTGCGGTGAATATGTGACCTCCGTTTGTCGGCAAGCTTGCCGCAGAGGGTGCCAGCGTTACGACGATGTCGTCGTGGAGATTGACGATTCCGGAAGCACTGGCTTCGGCATTGGCCTGGCTCACTGCTGAAACGGTCACGCTCGGAGGAGACGGCAAGACGGCTGGCGCGGTGTAAACGCCGCTCGCGGAAATCGTGCCGATCACCGGACTGCCACCGATTGCGCCGTTTACGTTCCAGACCACGCTCGAGTTCGCCGCACCTGTAACATTTGCGGCGAAGGGCTGCGTTTCTCCTAGCAAGATACTTGCACTCGCCGGTTGAATTGCTACGAGCACCGTGCCGGGACCAACGGGATTTCCGGATGTGCTGCCACAACTTGGCAGGATCAACGCGCAAAACAGGGAAAAGCACGTCAGCGGCGTAAGGCGTCCGCTTGTTCGCTTCGAATGATCCGTCCGAATTTCCATGACATGATTGACATCGCACGGAATGTGCCAAAGCGGAGCAATAACTTGGCGGGAACTCGCGAGCACGCGAACGGGAACGAATACGCTGACTGTGGTAGCTAAACCATAGTTCGACAGGGAATTAAGTGCGCGAAGCCGGTCGAGCAAATCGCGATCGCTGGGAGACTCAACTTTTTCCTAAGAAGGAGTTTCGGAATCGCCCCAGGATCCAGTGCCGCAATGGAACGCAGTCAATGCCAATTCGGGATTGCACGACGCGAGTCGCTCAGAGTTGACACCTGCGAACGCACGCCGAATAATAACGATGTGATGGCGAAGCCGGAAACCGTGCGGCGCATCAAGAGCTATTCCGCGGAGAGCGGCTTCGTCTATCAGTACCAGTTTCAGGACGCCCATCCGGCGAGGCGGGGTGCCGAAAGCGGAAACGAATATGTCTACTACGTTTCGGCCGACCGCAAGACGATGTTTCCGATTCGCATCTTTGTTGGTCGCGGCGCGCTGGAAAATTGGACGGCGAAAACCGGCCGCGCCCTTACCGGTACCGAGGAGTACGCGCTCGCAAAGATGCGCTTATTTGAGGCGCTCGATGAAGTCGAGGATTTTGCGGCAAAACGTCCCGAATTAACCGTCGACGAATCAAATATTGGCGCGCTGTTGGAGCGCCTCGATCTTTGAACTTTGCACATGTAATGCCCTCCGTCATATGAACCAAAAGCTTGCGACCGGCGTCTGGCTAGTTGGGGCACACATGGATGCCTTGGCGGCCAGCCTCGCGGGGAGCGGCGTGAGCGTTGAGGACTCGCTTGAGCGCGAGTTCGAGCAACGCCTCGCCGATTGCCCCACTCTCGCGTATCGCGTCGCGCTCGGCGTTCTTCACAACACCGCCGAAGCCGAAGACGTCGCGCAGGAAGCCATGCTGCGGGCCTATCGAAATTTCAACCGCCTGCGCGACCGCGAGCGGTTTCGTGGATGGTTGGTTCGGACCACCTGGCGATTGGCGCTCGATCGGATTCGCGCAGCAGGGCGGCGTGCGCGGCGCGAATATGAAGCGATGGAAGCGGTTTCGGAAATTAACGCGGAGAATGCGGCTGCGTCGCAAGAATTCGAACGCCACGTCGCATGCGCCGTGGACAAGCTGCCAGAGAAGCTGCGCATGGTGATCGTGCTCGCCGCGATCGAAGGATACAACACGCGGGAAGTGGCGAGCCTTCTTGAGATACCCGAGGGTACGGTCAAGTCGCGGCTATTTCTGGCGCGGAAACAATTGGCAAAGAGTCTCCAATGGCTTGTGAAAAACATTCCGAATCGATGACCGATCTCGCCGCCGGTGATGTCAACCCGAGGCGTGAGCGCGAGCTCTTGCTGCACGCGGGCGAGTGCGACGTCTGCCGCGAAGCCTACCAACACGCGAAGGAAGTATTTGCCACGCTCGACCGCAGTGTCGAGACGCTCGTGGCCGGTGAGCCGTCGCCGTACTTCGCGGCTCGTATGCGTGCGCGGATCGCGGACGAACGCGTGTTCGCATCGGCAAAGTGGAACTCCTGGCCCTGGGCGGTAGTCGCCACTGGCGCATTAGCGGCTATTGTTCTCGTTCTCATTTTGGTTAGCCGCTGGTCTCTTCCCGCAAATTCGAATCCATCCGTCGCGACGCACACGTCTGCTACGGCGTTGAAACCTGAAACGAATGTGACTGCACAGAACGGCCCGCGGACACCGCAGTATCCAAAGCCAGGACGCGTCTCCCGCGACGCTGACACCGAGCGGCTCTCACTGGAAGTATTGGTGCCGCGTGGGCAGCTTGCTGCCGCGTTGCAACTTGGGGACGCCGTGAATGGCGGCGGCATGGATGGTGAGCAACTTTTGGCTTCCCAGATTGAACTCGGGAAGCAGCTCGAAGTAAAACCTCTCGAAATCACTCCTCTCGAATCCTCGAGCGTCGACCTCGCTGGCACCGGTTCGACCCGGTTCTGAACGAAATCCATA
>Ga0210394_10002872_pt1 | contig 22803 bp, 20 predicted proteins | sample IncBWC12MmetaG_FD_160121 | JGI IMG/M metagenome (GOLD analysis project Ga0210394, IMG submission 160121) | Forest soil microbial communities from Barre Woods Harvard Forest LTER site, Petersham, Massachusetts, United States - Inc-BW-C-12-M | ecosystem: Environmental > Terrestrial > Soil >... | reverse complement strand
GGCATGGCGCTGAAGACCGAGGCGATCGGCCTCGCCGTCGCCGTCGAATTGCCACTGGTGGTGTGCGATATTCAGCGCGGCGGTCCATCCACCGGCCTTCCCACCAAGACCGAACAAGCCGATCTCTTACAAGCGCTCTATGGACGCAATTCCGAAGCTCCGGTTCCCGTGCTTGCTCCCTCTTCACCCGGCGACTGTTTTTGGATCGCCCTCGAAGCCAGCCGCATCGCCATTAAATATATGGTGCCTGTGATTATTCTCTCGGATGGATATCTCGCCAACGGCGCCGAGCCCTGGAAAATTCCGACGGTCGCGGAATTGCCGCAAATTCCCGTGCACTTCGAGACCAATCCCGAAGGCTTTCTCCCTTACCGGCGCAATCCTTCCACTCTCGCGCGTCCCTGGGCCATTCCCGGCACTCCAGGCCTCGAGCATCGCGTGGGCGGCATCGAAAAGCAGGACGTCACCGGCAACATCAACTACGAACCGCTGAATCACGAGCATATGGTTCGCACTCGTGCCGAAAAAGTTGAAGGCATCGCGCAGGATATTCCCGAGATAATTCCGGAAGGCGATCCCTCCGGTGATCTGCTCATCGTGGCCTGGGGCTCAACCGCCGGTCCGATCACCGCCGCGATGAAGCCCCAGCGCGAAAAGGGTCATCGCATCGGTCACGTGCATCTGCGCCATCTGAATCCGCTGCCGCGAAATCTCGGCGATATTCTGAAACGCTACAAAAAGGTTCTGGTGCCGGAAATGAATATGGGCCAGCTGGTAATGATCCTGCGCGCAAAATTTTTGGTGGACGCCGAAAGCTACGGCAAGATCCAAGGCAAGCCCTTCAAGCAATCCGAAATCGAAGCAAAAATCGAAGAGCTGCTCGACTAAGTAGCGCCCGCGTCTGGCCGGCTCTTTGCCTTTGCCTTTGCGGTTGCGGTGGTAGCGGCGGTCCCGCGAAGCAGGACTGCCAGCCTTTGACTTGCGCTTTGAATTTGGAGCGGCCGCCTGCCGGCGGGCGCAGTTGACTTTGCAGTTGTACCGGGCAATTTTCAAGGAGCGACAATGACCACGGCCACGTTGCCTGTCTATTCAAAAAAGGATTTCCAGACCGACCAGGAAATCCGCTGGTGTCCGGGCTGCGGCGACTACGCCATTCTCGCCGCCGTGCAGGCGGTCTTCGCCGAACTCGGCGTCCCGCGCGAAAAATTCGTTTTCATTTCCGGCATCGGCTGCTCCAGCCGCTTCCCGTATTACATGAACACCTTCGGTTTCCACACAATTCACGGCCGCGCGCCCGCCATCGCCACCGGCGTAAAGCTGATTCGCCCCGATCTCGACGTCTGGGTGGCGACCGGAGACGGCGACTCACTGTCCATCGGCGGCAATCACACGATTCACATGCTGCGCCGCAACGTCGGACTCAAAGTCCTGATGTTCAACAATAAGATTTACGGCCTCACCAAAGGCCAATACTCGCCCACGTCCGAAGTCGGCAAAAAAGCTAAATCCACACCTTTCGGTTCGGTGGATCGCCCCTTCAGCCCGCTCTCGCTGGCCCTGGGTTCCGAAGCGACGTTCATCGCGCGCTCGGTGGACGTCTTCCAGCAGCACCTGAAAGAAACCCTTCGAAAAGCGGCCGCGCATCAAGGCTCGGCCTACATCGAAATCCTGCAAAATTGCAATATTTTCAACGACGGCGCCTGGGAAACCATCACGGAAAAAGAAGCGCGCAGCGAACAGGTCGTGCAGCTCGAACACGGCAAGCCGCTCATCTTCGGCAAGAACCGCGACAAAGGAATTCGCCTGGTGGGCCTGGACCTGGAAGTCGTCGCGCTCGGAAACGGAATCAGCGAAAAAGATTTGCTGGTGCACGATGAGCACAATCCAAATCCCGTCTACGCCTTCGCTCTTTCGCGCATGGACTCGATGCCCGGATTCCCCACGCCCATCGGCGTCCTGCGCGCGCTGCAAGGCATCCCTCGTTACGAGGATTTGATCCAGCAGCAAATCCGCGACGTGCAGGCCAAAAAAGGCAAGGGCGACCTGGCAAAACTGCTGCGCGCCGGCGACACCTGGGAACTGAAAGCCTGAATTGCCCCGGCTCTGAGCATTTGAATTTTCTTTTGCACTTGGTCTTGAAATTGTAGTGGCCGCCTGATGTTTAGGCGGGCGTTTTTGACTTTGCTTTCGAATTTGAATTTGTTTTTGAACCCCTCGAACTCTCCCCCCGCGAATCCCGCACCTTGCGGCGCTTCCCCGTCGGATCGATCGGCAGCGACGCGGTCTTCCAATCCAATCCTGCAGGCCTTTTCCCCACGCCCGCAACGTACAAAACTCCTTCCGTCACTCCATCAATTCCCAAATCGCGATCAATCTTCGAATCCGCCATCGCCATGGTGCAAAACGGCGCAAGCCCCAGCCAAGTCGCCACCAGACAAAACGTCTGGCAGAGATGGCCCGCCTCCGTCAGGACCACGCGATACGCGCGTGGATAGCGATACTTCCATTGCGTCCGCGTGAACACTGCGGTCATGAACACGAACGCGGCCGCTTCGGAAAACCACCGCTGCCCGATCACGTAATCCGACATCTGATCGCGCGTCATCCCGCGCCGCAGCAACTCCAGCCGATGCTTGGTCGCGTCGTAGTGATAGATCCCCGCAGCGATTCCCTCCACGTCTCGTGCCACAACGTAAGCTTCGATCGGATGCAGCGCTCCTCCCGAAGGAGACGTCTTCACCGCGAACCGCCCCAGCGGAGGCACCGCAACCCACTGGCGTATTCCCCAGGTCAATCCCAAGAGCGTGGCCAAGTCTGCGAGCGCGAGCTTGCCCTCCGCAAATCTTCGCCAGGTTCTCCGCGAGGTAAGCACGCGCGGGAATTCGCCCTCCTGGCGCGGCAGCGGCAAGCGAGTCTGCGCAGCCCGCGGATAATGCTTCACCGGCACAGGCATTGCCTTTTCATGCGTCAGCTCTTCCAGGTAACGGCCGATGCTGACCAGGTCGGCTTCAAAAGGAAGATCGCGCCCCGTGAAGTGAAAGAAACCCGCGGCGGGATTCCAGTCCTTCCACGCAGGCATCGCCTGCTCGAGAGGCTGAAGTTTGCGATCGGAGCGTTGCAGCAGCGAATGCCGCACCAGCTCTCTGATCGCCGCACGCAAAGACGAAGCAGAATATTGCGGGAAGTGACGGAAAAGCTCGTCCGCGGAACGCCAACGGGTGAAGAAGTGCAATACTTCCGTCGCGATCGGCGCGGCCGTTGCGCCTTTGGCCGCCGCGTAATTCTCGAAGATCAGTTCCGCATCGTTCCAGTAGGAAACCAGGAAAGGAGAACGCCGGAAAAGCACCCGTTCGGCTTTAGGCATGCGGGCTAGCTCGGTTCCACTCGCCGCGAGACCAAATAACAGCTCTCCTGCGTGCTCTACTTGGGATTGGTCGTGAACCACTGCCCGTACGGCTGGATCTGGCGCGCCTTCCCTCTCGGGCAAGGGAATCGCAGAAGACGATAGGATTTTTCCAGCATTCGCAGGTTCAGATCGATTTTCTTCTGCTCAGCCTTGCTGACTTGCGACCGAATGGCGCGCAACTTCTTCTCGGCCCTGCGAATTGCCGTGGTAATTGGATGAACCGAGAAAGCAACCTTGGCCATATGTCTCGCCCTCCTGGCATTTCAGATGTCATGAATCAGAAGCGGTGCCGGTTGCAAATCGCTCGGTACCGCAGACGGCGTTACTTCTTTTGGGATTCGGTCCTGAACGTCTGCCCGTAATGCATGAGCGGGCGGCAGAAATGCTTGACGATTCTGCTGCATTCCACCAGCCCCCGCAGCTCCAGATCGATCTTCTTCTGATCGGCCTTGGCGACCTTGCCACGAATCGCCCGCAGTTTCTTCTCCGCCTTTTCGATTTCCTTCGCGATGGTCTTCAGCGTGAAACTGATCTCGGCCACCCTGCCCTCCTTCGGAGCGGCACTGCAGATTCGACGATCGGGGTGCGGCTCCGGGTCCGGGCGCTTCGCCCGGGACAAACGACCCTACTTGGATTTGGTTGTGAACGTTTGTCCGTACTGCGTGGGTGGCCGGCAGAAATTCTTGACCATGCTATGGCACTGCTTCAGCCCCCGCAGCTGCAGATCGATCTTGCTCTGATCGGCCTTGACGACTCGCTTGCGGATCGCGTTCAACTTCTTCTCCGACTTCTCGATTTCCTTCGTGACGTTCTTCAGCGTGAAGCTGATTTTAGCCATGCTGTTCTCCTCAACAAACGCATTGCAGCCTTAATCAATGAGTAAACTCAGGCCGATTCCGGGGCTGTTCGAGGAACGGCGAGAGTGTAGTTGACGCGCGACGCAGCGTCAAGAAAGATTGCGCCGCAATTCATTCTGCGAACCGCGCTGGCGCCCGCGGCGACTCGAGTCTCACCGATCCGCATCGCAAGGCAGATCATGGAGTGTCTTTCACTTTGCGCCTGCCCCTCCCGGCGCAAAGGGCAGGCCGATTCGCTGCAGCAGCGCGGCAAATCGGGGATCAGAATGCAAACTTGCAAACCGGGGATGCACGGCGATATTGATCAGCCGGACGGAGCGTTCCTGGTAGGCTTTCTCCAACCACTGGAACGCTTCATCTTTTTGGTCCAAGCCTACGTAAACGAGCGCGATGCTAAGCGGCGAAACATACTGCTGGGAAGACATCTGCAGGAGATCGTGAAGAATCGCAAGCGCCTCCGGTTTCCTTCCCGCCACCGCGTACGCGTTTCCCAGTTCAGCCTTGAAGGAAGTTTCGTTCCCGGAAAGCGCCAGCGCCTGCTGCAGCTCTTCTAACGCCTTCGCATATTCCCGCTGCGCCAGATAAGCCTGGCCGAGATATCCGTGCGCCACTGCGAAGCTGGGATCCATCGCCACGGTCTTCTGCGCCTGGGCTACGGACTCATCGTTCTTACCAGCCAGATACAGAACCCACGACAAATTGGCGTTGATGATCAACGAACGCGGATCGAGTTCCTGCGCCAGCCGCATTTCCGAAATCGCTTCGTCGCTTCTCCCCGCCGATCCCAGAGCCAGCGCATACCAATGGTGACTGTTGGCATCGCCCGGATTCAATTCAATCGCGCGCTGGAATTCATCCAGAACGCCGGGCCATTCCAGCCGGTAGGCGCGAATTTGGCCCAGCACCGCGTGCGCGGAAGCAAGATTGTCGTCGAGTTGCAGCGCTTTCACCGCCGCCGCTTCGGCCTCCGGCAGCACCTGCGAAGACGGAACGTCCTTGTAATCCGCCGCCAGCGTCAGAGCTCCCGCCAGCCCTGCATAAGACGGCGCATAGGTGGGATCCAGCTGAATCGCCTGGCGGTAATCCGCGACGGCTTGCGTCATCGCCTCGCCGGTGCGTTTCGCGACAAAATAGTTCCCTTGCAGATATGCATCGTACGCGGCCGGAACCACCGTCCGCGTTTTCGCCAGGCGCTCCTGCTCCGGCTGTGTTAGCTGAATCTGAATTTGCGTGACGATGTCGCGCGCCACATCGCTCTGCAGCGCCAGTATGTCCGTGACGGTGCGTTCGTAGCTGTGCGCCCAAAGGTTCTGGCCGGTTTGCGGCTCGACCAATTCGGCGGAGATGCGCACGCGATCATCGGAACGCAGCACGGAACCTTCCACCAGCGCGTCCACACCGAGCTCCTGCGCGATCTGCGCCGGGCTTTCGTGCTTGTCCTTGTATTGCATCACCGAAGTGCGCGAGATGACGCGTAGCTTCTTAATCTGAGAAAGTTCGGTGATCAGGGCGTCGCACATTCCGTCCGCAAAATAATCCTGCTTGGGATCGCCGGTGAGATTTTCCAGCGGCAACACGGCGAGCGATTGAATGGATGAGGCGCCCGCGGTCGGCGACCCGCGCCACTTGACCTCGATGAGTTTCCAAACGAAGGCCGATGTCAGCAGCAGCGCCGCTGCGGCCGACGAAACCAGGAGCGCGCGGCTAAGCCGCGAGCTAGGGGCTGCCGGCAATGGCTGCATCGCGGACGGTTGAATGGCGCTCGCCGGAATCACCGCCGAATTCGTGCGCAAAGCTTCCAGCGCCGCGCGAATCTCGCTGGCATGCTGGTATCGTTGCGCCGGATCTTTCGCCAGACAGTGATCAATCACGGAACGCAGACCCAGCGGCACGTTCTCCCGCAACGGCGGCGGCGAATCGTGCAGGATCATCGAGCTCAACTCGTACGATGTTCTCCCGCGGAACGGCCGCTTGCCATTGGACATTTCATACAGCACCACGCCCAGCGCCCATACATCGCTGCGCGCGTCGGCCGGCTCGCCGCGAAATAATTCCGGCGCCATGTAGTGCATGGTTCCGACAATTGCGCCCTCCGCAGTCAGCGTGCTGATGGATTGCGTCTGCAGCGTGATCTCGCCTGGAGTCATGTGCTTCGCCAAGCCGAAGTCGAGCACTTTGACGCGTCCTCCGGGCATGACGATCACGTTCGGAGTTTTCAAGTCGCGATGGATCACGCCACGTTCGTGCGCGTGGGCCATGGCGTCGGCGATCTGCTCGCCGTAACGAATCACCGTCTCTACGGGAAGCCCGTCTTCCGGAATTTGCTCGGCCAAAGAACGACCGCTGACGAATTCCATGACGATGTAACTCTTGCCGTCGGCTTCGCCTACGTCGTAGATGGTGCAAATGTTGGGATGGTTCAGTGCAGAAGCGGTGCGCGCCTCACGAATCAAAAGCGCGCGCGCGTTTTCGTCGTGGTTCAGTTCATCGGGGAGGAATTTCAGGGCGACGTCGCGGTTCAGCCGGTCATCATGCGCGCGGTAGACCACGCCCATCCCGCCGGCACCGACTTTTTCGACGATCCGGTAATGCGAGACGGTCTGGTCGCTCACGTGTGCGAAACGCTCAAGCGAGCATCTTAGGCCGCGGCAGAAAGCCAAGTCAACGCAGAAGGAACTAGAGGTTCGCTGGAACTACTGGCTGGCGCGCGCAGGCGATGCAGTGAGCGGTGTGAGAGATGCCGACAGGGAATTTTTCGCGACGGCTGAGGTTTGCTGCGATGGCAGCGGAGGCATCCGTGCCATGGCGTGGTCGCGCGTGGCGGCGAATTCGTTCCAGTCGCTCTTCGCCACCGGGTCGGATGGCGGCAGCGGGAGGCGCTCGAAATTCAGGAATTCTTTGCCGCGCTGGATGCGAAAATCCAGGTGCGGGCCGGTGGCGAGGCCGGTCATGCCAACCAGGCCAATCCGCTGGCCCTGTTCGACGCGTTGGCCGGAACGCACCAGCACACGTGAGAGGTGCATGTAATACGTGGTGTAACCGTTGCTGTGCTGAATCTCGATCAGATTGCCGGCGCCGCCTTTCCTGCCGGCGAAAATCACGCGGCCATCGCCGATGGTTTGCACAGGCGTGCCGGTGGGCGCGGCGTAATCAATGCCCAGATGCGGGCGGTATTCTTTCAGAATGGGATGAAAGCGATGCTCGCTGAAATGCGAGGTAATCACGGCGGCAAACTTCAGCGGCGAATGCAGAAAGGCCTTCTTCATGGACTTCCCTTCCGGCGTGTAATACGCGGGCACGCCGTTGGGGCCATGAAACAGGACCGCGCGGTAGGGATGGGAGCCATTGTTGTACTCCGCCGCGAGAATGCGGCCGTAGGACGCGACCTCGCCGCTTGCCAGTGTTTTCTTTTCGACGACCACGCGGAACGTATCGCCCGGCCGCGGATCGGTGTAAAAATCCAGGTCCCAGCCGAAAATCTCCGCCAAGCGCATGGCCAGTTCCGGCCTTTCTCCCGCGTCCAGCACGGCGCCGAAAAGCGAACCGTTGACCTGGCCGGTGACGCCCACCTCCTGGGTTTCCGACGGCAGAGTCTGCACCTCCGCATGGAAATCGTTCCCCTGCGGCCGGATGTAGAGAACGCGATCGGCATCAATCCGATAGCGCACTTCGCGCAGTTCGCCCAGGATCGAGCGCCCCACCACGAAGCGATTTCCCGCGCGCAGATGCCTGAGATCGAAAACCGATTGCGCGGACGCTGCCAGACGCGCGGCGGCGTCCGAAGTGAATCCCATACTCTGCAAGAATAATGAAAACGATTGGCGCGCCGGCACCGCGGCTGCGGTGAACAGGACCAGCTGCTCGCGCATGCGATGCGCTTCTTCGCGCGAGGGAGTAGTTTGCGTCATGATTTCGTAATCAGCAGCGGAGGAGCGGAAGTAGTGTGCAGCGACGACGCCCGTTCCGGCTACGGCGAGCGACAAGCTGCCGATTAGAACCTTCAGTTTTGTTCCCATAATTCCCTACAGCGAATAATTTGCGAAGGTGGCAGCATAACGCAATGCGATGAGGAGCGGGAAGTGAAATGGTGCGGATTTGTTCATGGTGGTAACAGACCAGGTTGGCGAATTTCCGCGTTTGCGAGCAAGCAAAACCTGCAGAACCGCTGTGACGCAGGATGCGCAAAGAAATCCGAACGGAACGGAGCCGGCGAGGCGCCGGCGCTACCAGAGGTTAATGAGAGGCGCCTGCAGCTGTGCTGAACTGCGCTCGGCGTGCGGCCTCGGCGAAATAATTTCGTTCGCGCAGGCCGTGATAAATCCGGCCGGCGATTTCAGATGCATGCGGACCACTGACCGCGCGGCCGCCTCCGCGAATCAAAACCACCAGCACGATTTTCGGATGCGCCTGATCGGCGTAAGAAACAAACCATCCGAGCCGCCCGCCGAGCGATTCGTCGTTGCACGTGCCGGTCTTGCCGAGAGCCTGCTCGCCATCGGGATCGTAGCTCTGTTTCGCGGTGCCGTACATCACGGCAGCCAGCATGCCTTCGCGCAAATCGGGAAGCAGCGGCGCGATATCAAGTTGCTGGCGCACCCGCGGCTGAAAATTCTGACGCGCCGCTTCGGTGCGCGGATATTGCAGGTAATACTGCGTACCGCCGTTCGCCAGAGTCGAAACCAAGGAGGCGAGCTGGAGCGGCGTGAGGCGGATGCCTTCGCCAAAACTGGACATGCGCGCGACTCCGCCGTATGCGGGAGGCGCCGAGGGCACCAAACCGGGCTGCTCTTCGGGAATGTCATAGCCAGCGCGTTCACCCAAGCCGACCAACTGCGCGTATTGGTGGACGCGCGGGAAACCTAGGCGCGTGCCGACCTCTTCAAAATAATTGTTATTGGAATGCGCCATCGCTTCGGTGAGGTCCATGTAGCGGCGATGGCCCACTTTGAGCATCGTGTCGCGAGTGATGACGCCTTCCTGCAGCCCAGCGAGGGCGATGACGGGTTTGATCGTGGAGCACGGTTCGAAGCCAGCAGAAAAGGCCATCTTCTGGTTAACGATCGTGAGGATGCGGCCCGTGGATGGATCCATCGCGAGCACCGAGCCGTTGGCGTGCCCGAGAGCGTTCACGGCGACCTCGCGGATTACCGGGTCGTCGTAGCTGGCATCATCATTCTTAGTGGGATCACCGTAGGCCGAGATGCCGGATTTCTTGTGGTGCGCGCGCGTCGTAGTGGTCGCAGGTGTAGCCGCCGACGCGACGGCGAAGGTTCCCGCGAGAAAAAGACACAAAACCGGGAAAGACTGTTTTAAGGCTGGGCTAAATTGCATTGGGTCCTATATCGGCGCCGAGACTGATATGGTTCAGCCGATAGAATGCCAGTTTACGGAAGGTATACCGGTTCGCGCAACTGTTAAGGAGGACAGCGTTCCTGTACGGCACAGCTGGACGAAAGGACAGATGCGCACGGCGGGCACGATAACGCAAAACTACGAGGCGCAGAGCGAGGCACCGGCAAGGCGCCCCGCGTCCGGCGTCAAACCATTCCTGTGGGCCAGGTGCCGCTCTGACGCTAGCGGCCCGTGCGACCCTGCGAGGAAGCGGTTGCGGCTGCCGCCTTCGGGGGCTGCTTGGCCGCATCCGTGGCGATCTTTTGCGCTTCGGCAGAGGGCTTGCCGTTGCCATCGGCTGGGACGGCGGGATGCGCGAGCAAACCGAGCTGCTTGCGCAGCTCGTGCTCGATCTTGCCGCGAATGTCGGTGTTTTCCTTCAGGAAAACGCGGGCATTTTCCCGGCCCTGACCGAGGCGTTCATTCTTGTAGGAAATCCAAGTGCCGGATTTCTCCAGCAGGCCGCTGGTGACGCCCAGATCAATCAAATCGCCTTCCCGCGAGACGCCTTCACCGTAAATGATATCGAACTCGGCTTCGCGGAACGGCGCGGCCACCTTGTTCTTCACGATTTTCGCGCGAGTGCGCGAGCCGATGACGCGGTCGCCTTCCTTGATGGACTGAATGCGCCGGATATCCACGCGGATGGAGGCGTAAAACTTCAGCGCGCGGCCGCCCGTGGTGGTTTCCGGATTGCCGAACATCACGCCGATCTTCTCGCGGATCTGGTTGATGAAAATCAGGCAGGTCTTCGATTTGGAGACGATGGCCGTGAGCTTACGCAGGGCTTGGGACATCAGGCGCGCCTGCAGGCCCATCTGCGCGTCGCCCATATCGCCTTCGAGTTCAGCGCGCGGCACCAGGGCGGCCACCGAGTCCACCACAATAATGTCCACTGCGTTCGAACGGATCAGCGCTTCGGCGATTTCCAGCGCCTGTTCGCCGTTGTCCGGCTGCGATACCAGCAGATTGTCCACGTCCACGCCAAGCTTGCGCGCGTAGGAAGGATCGAGCGCATGTTCCGCGTCAATAAAGGCTGCCTGGCCGCCCAGCTTTTGGGCCTCGGCAATCACGTGCAGGGTCAGAGTGGTCTTGCCGCCCGATTCCGGGCCATACACTTCGATCACGCGACCGCGCGGAAACCCGCCGACGCCGAGCGCAGCGTCAATAGAGATCGAGCCGGTGGGGATCACGTTCACGGGGACCAGGACGTCCTTGTTCCCCAGGCGCATGATGGAGCCCTTGCCGTACTGTTTTTCAATCTGCGAGATTGCCAAATCCAGGTTTTTTGACTTTTCGTCGTTCACAGTGCCACCTCAAGAGGACTTTCGGTTTGGTCTTTGCTGGAGACCGAGGCGGGGTGAGTTTAACACTGAGTGCCCGTTCCCGGCTCGGCCATTTCAAGGGGCATCTTAGCACCAGGCGAAGAAAAAGCAAAGACTATTTTGACGCGCTTGCTACCTTGACTCCAAACCCAACCGGTGCCAAGGCCAATCCCGCCCGGTTCTTGATCACTACTCCTGATTGGCACACCCAAGAATCGGCTGTACCGCTCTATTTCGCTCGCAAAAGCACGAGCCTCGCTCTTGCTTGGTGAAGCGAAGAAGCTTGCCTTGATGGCGAGCGCATCTTTCTCGAAGGCCCGTTTCCAAGTGCCGACGACGCGCCCGCGATTCAGGACGGTCGGCAGTAACATGCCATTGCCGCCAGGCGTTATCTTGGGGGCATGCCGAGGGTCTAAGGAAGCGCCGCGATCCCGGTAGCCAATCAGGAATTCATCGAAGGCGGGCAGCAGATGCACGGCGGGGGCAACCCGCCGGCTGGCCGAGGCGTCGCGGGAGTCGCAGTAAACCGTGCCTCCAACCGTGTGCTGCACGAGGTGCGATGAAACCATCTCGAGGCCAGCCTTGGCGTCTGAAACTTTCAGGCCCGACCACCAGACAAAATCCCGCAGGGTCGCCGGGCCGTGGCTCGAGAAATATCGGCGAGCAAGCTCCGCCAGCGCTGCGTCGCGTTCGAGCTTCTTGCTCGAAGGCAACCATTCATCAAGCAGCACGAAAGTCGGCTGTTTCGCCGCGTGCGTACCAAAGCAAATTACGCGCTCTTGCGCGAGGCGCCACAATATGTGGATGCCGCGGTGGCCAGCCGTAGAGATTCGGGCACGCTCCAGCAGTTCATAGGCTGCGTCGCGGGTCAGTCTGCGGCCGCCGTGCAAGGCCTTCACTAAGATTTTTTCGATCCGTGCGAAGATCGCGGCAGTGAGTTCGAGCTGCCGGTCACGGCCGAGGCTGCCTGCTATCAACCGCGGCATCAACAGTTCGAGGATCCAGCGAGCGTCGGTGGCCGACAAGAAATGCAAAGTACCGCGCATGGCCCAGGTACGGATGATCGTGCGGTCGGCGATGGCCTGTTTGATGCCGGCCTCGGTGGCATCCGCTAAGCGCATGCCAATCGCCCAGAGTGCACCGAAATAATCCTGCGCTTGAATGCCGGCAAGAGACGCTACGACATCGGAAGGGGTGTTGGGCGTGGGGGAGGCGATCCGCTGATTCAGCAATCGCTGCCTGGCGATATCGCGTAGAATCATCGCCGAGAACTATACCACGGCAAAAAAGATGAACTGCATCGCCCGATGTTTGCCGAATCGCTGAGCAATTCACGAAGCGCACCAGCAGGATGGCCTGTGTCGATTCTAGTATTTGTAGAAGCCGCGGCCGGACTTGCGGCCTAGCCAGCCGGCGGCTACGTATTTGCGCAGGAGTGGGCAGGCGCGATACTTGGGATCGCCGAAACCGGTCTGCAGCACCTCGAGAATATTCACGCAGACGTCCAGACCGATGAAATCAGCCAGCTCCAACGGGCCCATGGGATGGTTCATACCCATTTTCATCACGGCATCCACGGCTTCGGGAGTGGCGACGCCTTCCATCACGGCGAAGGCGGCTTCGTTGATCAGCGGCATCAGGACGCGGTTGGAAACGAAGCCGGGCGCATCGTTTACCGCGACGGGCTTCTTCTCGAGTCTTTCGCACAAGATCGTCGTGATTTGAAAAGTCTCGTCGCTCGTGGCCAGGCCGCGAATTACTTCCACCAGCGCCATCACGGGCACGGGATTCATGAAGTGCATGCCGATGAATTTTTCCGGGCGGGACGTCTGCGCGGCCAGCTGCGTGATGGAAATGGAGGAAGTATTGCTGGCGAGGATCACGCCGGGCCTGAGCACCGCGTCCACATCTTTCAGCAAGCGCACTTTCAGGTCGAGCTGTTCGGGCACGGCTTCCACAGCGAAATCGGCGGCGGCGAGTGCGGAGACATCTGTGGTTGGCTGGATGCGCGCAAGGATGATCGGCTTTTCACTCGCCGCGATTCTTTCCTTCTTCACTTCGCGGTCAAGGTTTTTGCCGATCGTTTCCAGGCCCCGATCGAGGAAGCGCGTTTCGACGTCGCGCAGAATCACGCTGTAGCCGGCGCGCGCGAATACGTGCGCGATGCCGTTGCCCATGGTGCCGGCGCCGAGCACCGCGACTGTCTTGATTTCATAAACGGACATGAAGCCTCCGCGCTGAAAAAGAATGTAGAGAAGGTAAAGGAAACATAGGAGGGAGAGGAACGTCAAGCCGTGCTACGCGCGCGAGTGCCAGCCAACGGTCTCGATGCAAGTGCCAGCCAGGCGACCAGCGAAGCTAGCTTTTCATCCTGCGACCAAGGCGCGCCGAGGGGGCGGCCAAGCGCAGCGATGCGGCGTGCCAGATCGTTGGGTTCGAGGCCGAGAGTGCGCGAGGCCTCGCTCAGAAGTTCACGTTCCTTCGTGCTCCTCGTCGCAAGACCGGAGCGGGCGCTGGCATGGAGCAAAGCTCTGCGAAAGAGCGCGCCATCGGCGGTGTGAATCAGTGCATGCGACGCCAGGATACGAGGCAGCTGTGGCAGGGGTCGCGCCGAAGCGAGGACCAGACCACAACGCGTAAGCCGGTATCCTTGCGCTTGCAGACTCTTCTGGAGCTCGCGGATCGCGCGATAGGCTAGGCTTTTTGCCTCCGTCTCGACGCGTGAGATAAAGGCGCGGGCTCCCTCAAGTGGCATCTTTTCCCCTGTGTGGTAAGGCTGCCGGAATTCGTACGTAAAAGTTTCGACCAGGTGGAGCCGCTGGCGCGCCAGAACAGCGGGCACACCCTGGGTTACCGAAAGCGCAACCAGCGCGGTCCAGCCGGAATGCGCGCGAAATCCAATGGCTGCAGATTTCATGGGACCTCCCAGACGGCCCAGCGGCCCGGCAACACGGAGGATCTAGAAGAGGCAAAGGAAACATAGGGGGAGCAGAAGGTCAAGCATTGCCAGACCCCGAGCGGTTGTCATGTTCCGACCTGGTCATTTGTGACGCTCCCGCTGCCCGCATTTGGCCGGGTGGTTTAGCTGCTTTGGTCGCTGATTTTCTTGAGGTTCTCGCTGAGACTGAGACGTTCGACGCAATCCTGTAATGACGCGCAATGGCAGCGGAGCAGGTGCTCGAACAGCGACTTCAATCGAAGCGAGCGCTCGATGGTGCGCTCCGCTTCCTTTATCTTGTGAGCCGCCAGCTTTCTCCAGCGGGGACCCACTGGGGAGTCATCCCGGAGGCCGCGCAAGAAAATTTTGATCTCCGCGAGCGTAAAACCCATGTCACCTGCGAAACGGATGAGCAGCACACGGTAAATGGCTTCCGCCGGATACCTGCGTTGCCCTCCCGTGCGGTAGGGCGGCGCGAGCAGACCCATCCGCTCGTAATAGCGAATTGCCGAGGCATTCCGGCCGGTCCGGCTGGCAAGTTCTCCGATCTTCATTTTTGCCTCACCGCTGTTTTCTCAAAAATCAGGGCTTGACTTAAAGTTGACTTCAACTTTTAGCATGGGCCGGTGGGTGAAGGCAAATCTCAAGGAGCGGACAGATGAACGACAAACGATTCACGGCAATGAGCAAGGGCAGCGCCACAGCAGCCGCATTCACGCTGCTGCTGGCAACGAGTGGCGCGGTGCGGGCGCCGATGCAGGCTTCGGCGGCAACGACTGCTGCGGCGCGACATACGAGCAACGACAGCAAGTTCTACTGCAACGTAAAAGCGCTCAATCCAATCGAACGCGCACAGCACCAGCAATTGACCGAAAAACTGATCGCGGCACGAAACGAGATTGTTGAGACACCACGAGGCTACGAATTCCAGTACCGTCCCTCGAACGTTTCTGTCGCGGAAGTTGCGGGTTGGGTGACGACCGAAGTAAAGTGCTGCCCCTTCTTCAATTTTCACATTGATCTGGAACGCGAAGGCAATCTCGTGTGCCTGGGACTGACAGGCGAGGAAGGAATCAAGGCCTTCATCCGGACGGAATTTCAATTGCCGGCGAAGTAGCAACGCCGCAAGACTTGATTCTGTGCGCCACGAGTGCTGCTATGTTGGATCAGGATCGGGCGCGGCAGGAAAGTGCCGCGCCCTGATTCGAGATCGCTTGCGCGAGGCGGGCAGAACCTTGACGGCGTTACTCCTGACGATCAGTGTGCTCATTGGCGTTGGGCTCATTGTGTTTTGGATCGAGCCGCTCGGTGTCTTGAGCGCGCTGGAGCGACTCACGCCGCAGCTCATTTATCGAATTCGCACCCCTCATCCACTGGTCGCGCTTTCCTTCGATGATGGGCCGCACCCGGTTTTCACAATCCAAGTCCTGAAAATTCTGGAACGGCATAACGCTACGGCAACATTCTTTCTGATCGGTGACCGGGCCCTGCGTCATCCGGAGGTGGTCGCCCAGATCAGAGCCGCGGGACACCAGGTTGCGAACCACTACTTCTCGGACGGTTCGATTTTGGGTCACTCTGATGCTGAGTTTGACAGCTACCTGCAACAGACCGAAGAAGCGATTGGCATCACCACAGCCACGAAGCTTTTCCGGCCGCCGGGAGGTGTGGCGCGGCCCGGTCAGCTGCGGCTTGCACAAGCGCACGGTTACAAGTGCGTCCTCGGTTGCGCATACCCTCACGACCCCATTCACCCTCCTGTTTGCTACATCCGCTGGCTGATAGAAAAAAATCTCAGGCCAGGGACCATCGTCATTCTCCACGACGGTATTTCAGATCCAACTCGGAGCATTCAAGCTCTGCCACACATTCTGGAGGAGGGCACTCGAAGAGGGCTGCGCTTTGTCTCGATCGGCGCCCTGATGAGCGGGGCCGCCGAACAGTCGGATGAGCGCTGACGAAAACAAGCGATTCAGCTAGAAGCAATCCGTCGGCAGAACGCTGGCGCAACCGGATCTGTCCCGCTAGCGATTCCGCGAATGCGCTTCAGCCGCTTCGATTCGATTATTGCGGATCGGACGCGTCGTTAATTTGCCGGATCATTTCCTGCGCGCGTTTCTGCGAAGAGGGCGTCACACGAATTCGCAACTGGCCTGCGGAATCGCTTGTTGCGGAGCCGATGCCGATGTTACGGAGGCAGGTGACCAGATTTTCTCTAGTTGTGGCGTCCTGGCCGGCCCAGACTTCGACGGTTGCTTCGTCCGGATCGAAATCTTCGGGAACGTAATCGGATGGGACGTCGGAGGAATCGTCCTGGTCGTCAGGCTCCGCCGCTTCTTGCGGCGATGGATCGGGATTGCGAAATGCGTCATCTGTTTCTTCGGATGGCATTTCGCGGCGGCGATTTGCGTCTTCGAGTGCTGCGCTCGCCGCGCGGTGATCACGGGAATGAGTAAAGATCGCGTACACCTGCCGCGACCAGCCCGGCAACGATCCGATTTTATCGCCACGCTCGTGGTGCGGGATATTCGCCGTATCGAGCGCGTCGATGATTCCGTCCCGAATCCCCGCGTCAGTTCCGGTCCATAATAGTTCGGGCGTGCCCGCAAGTTCAGGATTATTGGAATGAACCTCTGATTCTTCGAGACGCTCAACCAGAGCGACGTCGCAATCGGAGCAGCGGGTGAAACCGGGCCGATACTCGGCTTGGCAGTCAGGACAGAACATGGATTATTGTTTGCTCCGAAATGCTCACGCAGCGAGCAAAGAGCCGGCGGGACGCCGGCGCTACGGCAGCTCGATGGCGAGCGCTACTGCATTGCCGCCGCCGAGGCAAAGCGCTGCTATGCCGCGCTTGAGATTGCGGCGTTGCAATTCGTAGAGCAGCGTGACTAGGACGCGCGCGCCGGATGCACCGATGGGATGGCCGAGGGCGACCGCGCCGCCATTGACGTTTACCTTTTCGGGGTTAAGTTTCAGCACGCGGGTTACGGCGATAGCTGCCACGGCAAAAGCTTCGTTCAACTCGTACAGGTCCACATCCTTATCACGGTCCCAGCCCGTCTTCTGTAGAAGTTTTTCGACGGCGTCCACCGGCGCCATCATCACCCACTTCGGCTCGACACCGCTGACGGCTTGCGCAACGATACGCGCCATGGGCTGCTTTCCAAAGCGCGCGGCATTTTTTTCGCTGGTTACAATCAAGGCCGCGGCGCCGTCGTTCGTTCCCGGCGCGTTCCCCGCCGTCACCGTGCCGTCTTTTTTGAATGCGGGCTTCAGCTTGGCAAGAATTTCCAGCGAAGTATCTTCGCGCGGCGATTCGTCCGTCTTGATTATGACGGGCTCGCCCTTTTTCTGGGGAATTTCCACCGGAACGATCTGCGCGCCGAAGAAGCAGGATTTTATCGCGCGAATCGCTTTCTGATGGCTTTCCAACGCGAACCGATCCTGTTCCTGGCGCGAAATTCCGTATTTTTCAGCAACCAGTTCCCCGGTGACGCCCATGTGAAAATCTTCGTACACGTCCCACAGGCCGTCGTTAATCATGGAATCGATCATTTCCTGATTGCCCAGGCGGAAGCCGCTGCGCGCGCCTTTCAGCAGGTAGGGGCAATTGGACATGGACTCCATCCCGCCGGCGACGACCACTTCCGATTCGCCGAGTTGCACTGCTTGCGCCGCGAGCGCTACAGATTTTAGTCCGGAGCCGCAAACCTTGTTGATGGTCATCGCGGCAACGCGCGGATCCAGACCGCCGCGCAACGCCGCCTGGCGCGCGGGATTCTGGCCCAAGCCCGCCTGCACGACGTTGCCCATGATCGCTTCGTCCACCTGGTTCGGTTCGATGCCAGCGCGGCGCACAACTTCGGCGACGGCTTTCGCGCCAAGCTCGGTCGCGGAAAGGGGCGAGAGCCCGCCCATGAATTTTCCGATGGGCGTGCGCACGGCGCTTAAGATGACAGGTCGTTCCATGGTGGCTACTCCTTGAGGCTTCCTCGGTCGGAACTACGATTATAGGCGCCGCGCCAGACCCGGTCAATTTCGCGGCCGTCCGGTAATCGCGCGCGGCGTAGCGCGCCGCAATCGCAGGGCGATGGTCAGGTGTATCATCAACTGGAAAAATCCCGATAACGAACGCGATTCAAGCTCTGCGAGGTTGCCTATGGAGCGAGAGGAATTCCTGCATAATTTCGAGCAGATCCGCGAAAGGACCATGCGCGTGGTGCGTTGCATTCCACCTGACCAATTCGAGTGGACTTGCCGCGCCAGCGCTTTCACACTCGGCGACCTGGCGCGGCACATCGCCGCGACCGAACGATTCGTCTTCGCCGAAGGCGCGTGCGGACGGTCGAGCCGATACAAGGGTTGCGGCCGCGAGCTCGCCGACGGACCACAGGACACTCTTGCGTTCATGGAGCGCCTGCACGCAGAGTCCATGCAAATCTTTCGCGAAATGTCTGACGAACAGTGGAACGCGAAAGGCAAATCCCCCGACGGCCATCCCATCACCGCCTGGAAGTTGCTGCGCGCCATGCTCGAACACGAGGTCCATCATCGCGGCCAGCTCTACGCGTATCTCGGGATCCTCGGTGTCGCCACTCCGTCGCTCTACGGGCTGAACGAGCAGCAGGTGAGGAGCCTCTCCGCATCTTGATAGACGCGGTGTCTCGCCGCATCCGGGCGCGGTCACGATCTATGCCAAGTTTAGCTGCCAGGAAACTCCGTACCGATCGTTCACCCAAGCGAACATTCGGCTGAAGCCGTATTCACCGATGGGCATCGGTGCCGAACCTCCTGCCAAAAGCGCGGAGTAGAGCCGGCGAATTTCATCTTCCGAATCGCACTCGACGAACAGCGAGAACTCCGGCGTAAACGAAAAATCGTGCTTTACGGTGCTGTCGGTGCACAGGATGGTTTGGCCTCCAATCCGGAAGCTCGCTTTCACGAGTGACCCTTCGACGCCGGACCCAGTCGGGCCGTGACGGAGGACGCCGAGCACCTCAGCACCAGGAAACAGGGACACGTAGAAATTCAAGGCCTCCTCGGCTTTGCCCTCGAACATCAGAAACGGTTGAATTTTTGTGTCCGACATTTATAGTCCCCTTCAGCCCGTGTGTGCGCGAAGGCTGAATTCTAATCCATCGCTTCGTTCCGAATCACCGCGAAATTCGGCGCAACTAGCCACTCTGCACAGAGACGGGCGCCGTCACCCGTATCACGCCCTGCGTGTCTCTTCGTAGCGACGCCTCCAGACGAACCCCCTCGGGCGCGTTCCCAGTTTTTCACATAAGGAACCGCATACTTGCCGTAACCGTACATCCCAAGCGCGCGTCGTATGGATAGGGAGCAAAAAAATGCGAACACTTCTAGTCTGCTTGACACTGGCAGTGAGCGCTTCTTTCGCGCAGGCCCAGGACCCGGCGGCGCAGGCCGCCCAACAGCAAGCCATTCAACAGACGATGATCAATGCCCAGATGGCGCAGCAGAACGCTCAGCAAGCCATGCAACAGGCGCAGCAGGCCGCGCAAACATTTCAGCAGCAGGCAGCGCAATCGGATCCGGCGCCCGTTTGTTGCGCCGTCGCCGGCAAGCCGAAATTTTCTGTGAAGCCCGGCACTTACGCTTCCTCCCAGACCGTAAAAATAACGGATTCCACTCGCGGCGCGATCATTTACTACTCCACGGACGGCTGGACTCCCACGACGGCATCGAACCGTTACATGGGCCCGATCACGATCAGTTCCACCACCACGCTGCAAGCCATCGCCGTCTTTCCCTACTACGGACCTTACGGACAAGGCTTCGGCCGGAGCCTCGTCGTTTCAGGGCAGTACACCATTACTTCCCAGGCCGCGGCAACGGCCTCCGCGCCGCCGGATTTGCCGTCTCCCGCGCAAGCCGTTGCTGCGGCGCCCCTCGATGGGCAACTCACCCTCGCTCAAGGCACGCCCGTGCCGCTGACGTTCGAAGCCGATGTAAGCTCCAAGACCGCGTCTGTAGGCGATCAGATCCCTTTGACGCTTAGCCAAGACTTAAAGGCCGGAAATGTGGTGGTCGCGCCGAAAGGTTTGCCAACTTTCGCACTCGTAACGCAAGTGGATAAGACCGGCATCGGAGGCGGGCCTGGAGACATCACTTTTCAAGTGGATTCGCTGACGGTGAACGGCAGCACCATCAAGTTGCGCGGCTTCGCGACGAGAGAAGGCGAGGCCAAACCGCCGAACGCCGCGGTCTTGATTCCAGTTGTGGGCCCATTCACCGTATTCAAGCACGGCACGGATGCGGAAATTAAGCCGGGCACGCCCTTTACCGCGTTCGTGGACGAGGATACTTCTCTGCCCGCGGCGAAATAGCTGCGGATACGACGGAATCGCCGCACAGGCTGAACTCACCGAAGACCGGGACTGGACCTTCGCTCGCGCCTGATGACGCTGGGCGCGTTACGAAATCTGCCAAACGCCGCAGACGACCTTCGCCTCAGATTCGCCCCTGCAAAAGTCTGCTAAGATGGTTGCGAAGCAAACCGCATTTATGACTTCCAGGCGATCATCGAAAGAATTCTCGGAGCAAAATTCCGGCGCAAACGCCGGCCTGAACGCCGGGCAGCGCGCCGCGGTGGAGCACGGCGATGGGCCGCTGCTGGTGGTGGCGGGCGCAGGCACCGGCAAGACCCGCGTGATTATTGAGCGCATTCGGAATCTGCTGGAGACGAATCCGGAATTGGCCGGCGCAAGCATCCTGGGGCTCACCTTCACCGACAAAGCTGCCGGCCAGATGAAACGCCGTGTCGTGCAGGCGATCGGCGAACGCGCCGAGGGCGTGTGGCTCAGCACCTTCCACAAGTTTTGCCTGGAAAGGATTCTGCAGGCGACGAATCCGGATTCACAGCCGCTCGATGAAATTGACCACAAGATTTTGCTGCGCCGGCACATCGGCGAACTCGACCTGAAACAATTCCGCAGGCTGCAGGACCCGGGCGAATTCATCAGCGACTTCGTGAAATTCTTTTCGCGCTGCCAGGACGAACTGGTAACACCCGAGGATTACGAGCGATTCGTGACCGGACTGCGGAAGAAACACGAAGCCGGCAAGAAATCGCTCGAAGCTGACGCGCTGCAAATCGCGGAAGATGAAGTCGCGCGGCAAGAGGAACTGGCGCGTGTCTATCGCGTCAGCGAACGCCTGCTGCGCGAGCGCAACCTGCTGACTTTCGGCGAACAACTTATGCATGCCGTGCAGATGTTGCGCAGCGATGAATCCCTGCGCCGGCAGATGCACGAGCAGTACCGCTACATTCTGGTGGACGAATTTCAAGATACCAATATCGCGCAGCTTGAGTTGCTGTGGCTGCTCGCGGGCGAACGCCGCAACATCGTCGCGGTGGGCGACGACGACCAGGCGATTTACCGCTTCCGCGGCGCCTCGTTCGGCAGCTTCACAATTTTCCTGAAGCGCTTCTGCGGCGTCAGCGACGCCAAGCTGGGCCCCGCCACGAAGAAATTCCTGGTTTCCCTTTCGCAGAATTACCGCTCGACGCAGCGCATTCTGCGCGTGGCCGGCGAAGTGATCGCGCACAACGAAAAATCTCCGCTGCTGCCGCCCAAGGCCCTGGTCACCGAAAATCGCGAAGGCGAAAAAATTCGCGTCGCGGAATTTGGCACGCCCGAGGAAGAAGCCCATTGGGTCGCTTCCGAAATCGAGCGGCTGCACGCCGCGGGTGCAGCCTGGCGCAACTTCGCTGTGCTGTACCGCAAACATACGCACCGGGAAAAGCTGGTGGATGAATTGCGCAGACGCGAAATCCCGTTTGTGATTCGCAAACTTTCGATTCTGTCCAGCACACTGGTGCGCGATTTGCTGGCGTGGCTGCGCCTGATCATCGTGCCGGGTGACAACGTGGCCTGCGCGCGTGTACTGGCCGCGCCGTACTGGGGCCTGGAACCGCGCGACTTGGTGCGCCTGGCAGAGCGCGCGGAAAAAAATCACCGTCGTCCGCTGGGCGATGAGCTGGAGACGGCGCAGAGCGAAGCGCCATTCCATGCGCGCGGCCGGCTCGGCGAGCTGGTGCAATTGCTGAATGCGCTGCGCCAAAGCGCGAAGAGTTCCACCGCGACCGAAGTAGTAGACGAGCTGATCGCCGGGTTGGCTCTGGCTCCGCTGCCTTCGGACCAAGACCGCTACTACCTCGATCGCTTCGTCGCGTTCGTAAAAGAATGGGAACGCAAGAGCGAAGGAAAGCAGCTGCGCCATTTCATCGAGTACCTCGCGTATTTTTACGAAGCGGGCGGCGACATTTCGCTCGAGGAAGAAATCTCCGACGACGCCGTGCAATTGATGACCGTGCATTCCGCCAAGGGACTGGAATTCCCGCACGTTTTCATTCTGCGCATTTCGAAGAACGACTTCCCTTCCGGCGTGCGCAAGGTGGTCTTCGAATTTCCGCCGGAGCTGATGAAAGAAGAACAGCCCAAGTTTGATTTTCAGATTCAGGAAGAGCGGCGGCTTTTCTACGTGGCGTTGACGCGCGCCGAGCGGCAACTGACGCTTTCAACGCTGGTGAACAAGCGCAAGAAGCCTTCGCCATTTCTCGATGACTTCCTCGCGAATGCGAAGATCAAGACGCTGGACACGCAGCAACTCCTGCCCAAAGTTCAAGTGCCGCCTGCGGTGGAAACCGCCGGGCCCGAAGCCAATTCCAGCGACCCGATGCAATTGTTTCCCCCCGGCAGCGAACCATCCCGGGCATATTCGCGCGTGGCGCTGTGGGCCAAGGCCTTTCATCCGCCGCGCCCCGAGCCGCTGCAGCTGAGCGCTTCAGCGATTGATGCTTACGATCGCTGCCCGATGCGCTACATGTTTCAGTATGTGTGGGGCATCCGCGGCGGC
>Ga0210394_10002871_pt1 | contig 22807 bp, 17 predicted proteins | sample IncBWC12MmetaG_FD_160121 | JGI IMG/M metagenome (GOLD analysis project Ga0210394, IMG submission 160121) | Forest soil microbial communities from Barre Woods Harvard Forest LTER site, Petersham, Massachusetts, United States - Inc-BW-C-12-M | ecosystem: Environmental > Terrestrial > Soil >... | reverse complement strand
CACAAGGAGTCGCTAAAAATCATTCAGCGCTACGGGACCATCTGCGTGGAAGACCTGCATATAAAAGGTCTTGCGCGAGGCCTACTGGCAAAATCAGTGCACGACGCGTCGTGGGCATCCTTCTTGCGTAAACTCTCCTACAAAGCCGAAAACGCTGGTAGAAGGTTCATTCGAGTAGACCCACGAGGAACCAGTCAACGTTGTCCCTGTGGTGCAAGCAATCGGAAGAAACTTTCCGACCGAGAACACCGCTGTGTCGAATGTGGATTGGTAACAACGCGCGACCATGCTTCAGCCCTGGAGATTCAAAGGCTCGGATTGAGCCTTCATGCGGTAACAGATGGGCAGTTAGCCACTGTTGCATGAGAAGCCCGTGCCTTCAGGCAGGGGAGTTGTCACATCTTTGCGCGTTTCCCGAATTTAATGTGGACATCCGCACCCCTTCTCGGTCAAATTATGGGGGTAACTTTGATGTGCTTTCGTCGTCTGGGGGAAATACGCGATGCGATACCTTGCTTTCCTATCAGGATTGGTCCTTCTGTTATCGATAAGCTCCGGCGCGCAAACGACCACCTCCAATTCCGTTTTGCTGCCATCATCCTATTTTGCTGTGCCGGCCACCTCTGACGCACCTACCAACCCGCCCGGCATCGCGCTCACACCGTTCTCCAGCGCGCCGGTGAATACTCCTCCCGGCGTCTTGGCCGCTTCCACGCCGCTTTCACTGCTGCCCGCCGCACCTCCGCAGGACGTCACCAGCGTGTTCCAAAGCTACGCCTGGCAACTCTACGGCGGTTACACCTTTCAGCGATTTTACGAATTGCCGGGTGTCACTCCGAATATGAACGGTTTCAACCTCAGCGTCGTGTATTACTGGAAGGATTGGCTCGGCGTCGATGGCGAGTTTGCAGCTACCCACGCAACTCAAGACAACGTGAGCTCCTGGTTCTTGTTCGGCGGCGCCGGTCCGCGCTTCCGTTGGTCCGCGAAGAAGGGCATCGAAATTTGGGCCCACGCTCTGGCCGGCTATTCGCATTTCACGCCGCAGACGTCCGCCGGTCTCCAGCATGCCTTTGCATACGAACTCGGCGGCGGCGTTGACTTGCCCTTCAAAGAACGCTGGGCGATTCGCTTGGGCGCAGACGCCATGTGCACGCGCTATTTCAACACCTCTCAGTACAGCCCAAAGGCCTCCGCCGGCCTCGTCTTCCGATTTTAGCGTCACCGAACTCAGCTTTTGAATTTGTGAATCGCTCCCGCAGAGCGGGACGATTCATCCTGAGATTCGGCGATGCCGAATCGAAGGGCCTGCCGCGCGCTGCCCGCCAGCTTTCCGCGAAGCTTGCCGTGCCGCTTTCACCACTCGCAACGTCTTGCTCGTCTCGCACCCACAAACCTCTGTCACTTTTCCGCTTCCGCGATCATCTAATCTCCCATGAACTTATTCGATGAATTGCAAATTCGCGATGTCCTGCTTCGCAACCGCATCGTTGTCTCGCCCATGTGCCAATATTCCAGCAACGATGGCTTCGCCAACGACTGGCATCTTGTGCATCTCGGCAGCCGCGCAGTCGGCGGCGCCTCCCTGATCTTTACGGAAGCCTGCGCCGTATCTCCGGAAGGCCGCATCAGCCCGCAAGATCTCGGCATCTGGAAGGACGATCACATCGGCTTCCTCTCGCGCATCTCCCGGTTTCTGCTTGCGCAGGGAACCGTTCCCGGCATCCAACTCGCGCACGCCGGAAGGAAAGGCAGCACCCCTCGGCCGTGGGAGCACGGCGGCTTCGTCCCTGAATCGCAGGGCGGCTGGAAACCGCTCGCGCCCAGCGCCATCGCTTTCTCGAATACCTACGCAATGCCCGTCGCGCTCGACAACGCAGGAATTCAAGGCGTCATCAAAGATTTCACGGCTGGCGCGGAGCGCGCTCTGCAAGCCGGCTTCAAAGTGATCGAGATCCATTCCGCGCACGGCTACCTGCTCCACGAATTCCTCTCGCCGCTCGCGAACCAGCGCGCGGATTCCTACGGCGGCTCCTTTGAGAATCGCACGCGTCTCCTCCGCGAAGTCGTCAGCGCCGTGCGCCGCGTCTGGCCCGTCGGCTATCCTCTACTCGTCCGCATCTCCGCCACCGATTGGGTTCCCGGCGGCTGGGACCTCGATCAATCCATCGCACTCGCGGAATCGCTCGGCCCGCTCGGCGTCGATCTGATTGACTGCTCCTCCGGGGGCATGGTTCCCACCGCGCAAATACCCGTCGGCCCCGGCTACCAGGTTCCCTTTGCGGACGAAATCCGCCAGCGCACCGGAATCATGACCGGCGCGGTAGGTATGATCACGAGCGCCAGCCAGGCCGATGCCATCCTCAATCAAGGCAAAGCCGACGTAGTGATCCTAGCCCGCGAATTCCTCCGCCAACCCTACTGGCCCCTAGCCGTCGCTCGCGACCTGGGCTTTCCCGTCAGTTGGCCGGTCCAATATCTCCGCGCCGCCCCAGACCGCACGCCACCCCGCGAACCCATCCAGCTGCCAGAACACCCGTGCTCCCAAGCCGAGCACGACGAAACCCAAGAATAGCCAGAGTAGCGCCTGCGTCTCGCCGGCTCTTCGCAGTTGCAGTTGTAGCCAAGCCCTGGCAACGCCTATCTCCCGATTGGCATTTTTCGTATCGCCCAGCCGCGATCGCGGCTGTGGCACAGCCGCTCCTGGCTGTGCTCCTCCGCTTTTCTCTGTGTTCTCCAGTTTTCTCTGTGCACTCTGTATTGAATCTTTTGCCTTTGTCCGCGCCACTGCGGTAATTTTTCGTCGTTGCCTTTGCCTCGGACTTTGTAGTGGCTGGTTTACGTTCATCGAATCGCGCAGGCGTTGCCTCTGCTTTGCTCTTGCAGCGGACGTCGTGTCGCGCGTTTTTCTCGGGGCGCTGATTGCCGCGCCCCAGCTTGCCACGATGTCGACCTCACCGCGGCGCCGCCGGGGCACGGCAGGCCGGGCCCGCGTCAACACCGTCATGCCGCTCCCGATCGGAAACATCCGCAGCAAACTCTCTACCCCCAACCCTCCAATCCATCTACCATAATCCTCGTGACGACGACCGATCACCTACACCGTCGCATCGCCGCGGCCACCGGCATCGTGATGGCCAGCGTCCTGCTCAGCCGCATCCTCGGCTTCTTTCGCGATTGGACCGTCGCCCATCAAGTCGGCGCCAACGCCGCCACCAGCGCCTACTACACCGCGTTCACTCTTCCTGATTTCCTCAATTACCTCATCGCCGGAGGCTCGCTCAGCATCACCTTTATTCCCGTCTTCGCCAAATACGTCGCCGAACAACGTGAAGACGAAGGCTGGCGCGTTTTCTCCACGGTCGTTACCGTGATGGGTTTCGTTCTGGTCACTCTCGTGGTCCTCGGCGAAATTTACGCCGCGCATCTGGTGAAATACATCGCGCCAGGATTCGCGCCCGCCGAATTCCAGCAAACTGTGTTCCTCACGCGCCTCATGCTCCCAGCGCAAATCTGCTTCTACGAAGGCAGCATCCTCAGCGCCGTGCAGTACGCCAAGAATCGCTTCATAATCCCGTCGCTCGCCCCCATTATCTACAACATCGGCATCATCCTCGGCGGCGTCCTACTCTCTTCGCGCATCGGCATCACCGGATTCGCGGTCGGCGTTCTGGGCGGAGCCATCTGCGGAAATTTCCTGCTGCAAATCTACGGCGCCTGGCGCGCCGGCGCGATTTTTCGCCCCAATTTCAATATTCGCCACCCCGGCTTCTGGATGTTCCTGAAACTGTCCGTCCCCATCATGCTCGCGCTTTCGCTTTCCTTCGTGGACGACTGGATCATCCGCTGGTTCGGCTCCTACCTCCAGCCCGCATCCATCACCTGGCTCAACAACGGCAAGACTCTGATGCGGGTTCCGCTGGGTCTCGTCGGACAGGCCATCGGCGTCGCGTCCTTTCCGATCCTCGCGCAGCTTTATTCCGAAAAAAAATTCGACGACCTCAATCAGATCCTCAACTCCACCTTCCGCGCCCTGATCTTTTTGCTCTTGCCGATCTCCGCGCTCACCATCGCGCAAAGCCTCCCGCTCGTTTATCTGGTCTTCTCGCACACCCGTCTCCACGGCTCCGATCTCGCCGCCACCGCTTCTACGCTGGCGTTTTTCTCAATCGGAATGTTCGCCTGGGGCGCGCAAAATATTCTGGCCCGGGGCTTCTACGCCACGCGCGACACCATCACCCCCGCCGTAGTCGGCACCGTCACCACCCTCCTCAGCCTTCCGGTCTATTGGCTGCTGGTGCGCCGTCTCGACTTCGTCGGCCTGGCCCTGGCCAGCACCATCGGCATAGTGGCGTACACCATTCTTCTCTTCGTCCTCCTAGCCCGCCGCACAAAAAATCCAGAAGAGGGCAGCCTGGTCGCTTTCTTCCTGAAAGTAGCGATCGCATCCTGCGCAGCAGGCTACGCGTGCTATCGCCTCGCCCACTGGTTGGAAAATTTCATCCCCTGGCAACACATAGCCGGCGCCCTGCTCCTGCTGACGCTGGTAACCGCGGCAGGAATCATCCTCTTCGTAGTCCTACTAAAAATATTCCGCGTACCAGAAGTAACCCAATACCTCCGCCGCGCCTACAGCTTCGCGAACCGCCCCTGACGACGCGACGAGCATCGTCATGCCGAGGCCGGCGCCTTTGCTTCAGGCCGGCCGAAGGTTCCCGCCCGATGGGCGCCTTGCAGCTGCCGTCGCCCTTCAATTTGCACCTGGGGGTTGGTTTTGAATTTCTAGCGGCCAGCTTCGGTGGGTAGAGTTGGCGTTGCCCTTTGCCGTTGTCTTTGACTCGGGAGGAGTTCCCACCAGCGCCCCGTCCATTTCGGAATTTGCGCCGGCAGGCGCGCTGGTGATGTTGAGTGATTCCGTGCAACCGAGCGGCGCCAGCACTAGAATCGCCAATACCCCGCCAAAGCGGAGAAAAAGAAGCGCCCCAATATCCGCAGGGAGACCCCCAGGGTGAGGAGTCCCTCATTTCACCCTCCAACGCGCACGCCAATCCGCGGAACTCCTGGCGAGCTCAAATGGCGATCCCCACACATCCGCTGTATCCGCACTGCGAGGGAAGTGCCATGGAGTCAAAAACTTACGCTGGCACAAAAACGAAACCACCCGTTGAACCAGCGCATCTTTCAATAGAGGGCATTGCGAATATTTTCACAGTGGCGCTCTCGCCCGCAGGAGTATCGAGGCTATCCTGCTCGAAATCTCCGCGGCAAATTGCATTCTTGAATGGAGAACAAATGGACCTTCGTACGAAAACCTGCCTTACAGTAGTTGCTGTTCTAGCTCTCTCGCTGCCGATCTGGGCGCGCACCGATTCGGCTCAGCTCGTGGTCGATCATCCCGTTACCATTGGCACCCAGCAGCTCGAAGCCGGGACCTACGATCTCAAAGCGAACGACGCTCAGAATCAAATCAACGTCGTCCGCACCGACAATGGCAAGACCATCGCAACCATTCCGTGTGAATGGGTTCAACTTGCGCAAAAGGCTCGCCAGACAGAAGTCCTCTTCAACGCGGATCGCGTCATCGAGATAGATTTCAGCGGCAAGACCAAAGCGGTTGCAATTCGCTGATCCGCGCAAACTCCAAAATGGCCGGAGGCGGACTGCACATCCGCCTCTTTCTATTTCTTTGCAGTGCTACTGCAAGTATCTCCCGAGCCAATCCAAAAATGTCCCATACCACAACTCACTATTCTGCGGCTTCAAAACCCAATGCCCCTCGTCCGGAAAAATCACCAATTTCGACGGCACTCCCTGCACCTGCAACGCCGTGAAAAATTCCAAATCCTGATTGTAAGGCACCCGAAAATCCAGCTCGCCCCCCACCACCAAAGTCGGCGTCTTATATTTCCCCAGCATCGCCGCATACTCACTCGGTGACCACTTCCGATATAAGTCCGGCTTAGCCCAAGGTGGCCCGCCAAATTCCCAATCCGCGAACCACAATTCCTCCGTCGCTCCGTACTCGCTCACCAAATCGTAAGGCCCCGCGTGGCTGATCAGGCATTTGAACCGGTCCGTGTGCGTCGCGATCCAATCAATCATGTATCCGCCGTAGGATCCTCCCGCCGCGCCCACCCGCGCGCCGTCAATAAAAGGATACTTCGCGATCGCCGCATCCAGCCCCTTCATCAAATCCTCGTAAACTTTTCCGCCCCAGTCGCGGCTGATCTCTGCCGTGAATTTCTGCCCATAACCGGTTGACCCGCGCGGATTGATCATCACCACCACATAGCCTGCCGCGGCCATCACCTGCTGGTTCCAGCGATAACCCCAAGCGTCCATCCAAGCCCCCTGGGGCCCGCCATGAATTAAAAATAGCGTCGGATATTTTTTCGCCGCATCAAAATGCGGCGGCCGAATCAACAATCCCTCCACCTGTGTTTTTTCCGCGCCTTCGAACCAGAACGACTCCGCTGCCGGCAATTCCAACTGCGCCAGCAGCGCGCCATTCTGATGCGTCACCTGCCGCAAATTCGAACCGTCCGCATCAGCCGTGAAAATCTCAGCAGGCATCGTCAGACTCGTCCGCGCCAGCGCCAGCGTCCGCCCGTCGAGGCTCAAATTGAAATCCGCATTGTATCCGTCCGCCACTGCCTTCGGCCCGCTTCCCGCCGCGGCAGCCACCGCATACACCGGCATTTCCGCCTTATCCTCAGCAGAGAAATAAATCCGCTTGCTGTCCGGCGTCCAGGTGTACGATTCCACGCTGCGATCAAAATCCTCTGTCCGATTGATCGCCTTCCTGCTCAGCCGGTCGTACAGCATCAATCGCCAGCGATCCGCCTCATAGCCGCCCAGTAACTGCGAGCGATAAGCAATCCATTTTCCGTCCGGCGAATAGGCCGGCCCCCAATCGTTCCCCGGATTCGTCGTGATCCGCCTGGGCTCGTTCCCGCCCGCCACGTCCACCGTGAAAAGATCCCCGTTCGTGCTGAGCGCCTCGTCCTTGTCTGTATTCGCCGTGAAACACAATTCCTTCCCATCCGGCGAAAACGCAATCGCCTCGGGCGCTCCCTCATTAAAAGGCGGCACATCGTAGTTCGCCCCCGGCGTCAAATCCCGCGCCGCTCCGCCACCCTCCCCCGCCGCCACAAATAAATGACTGCGCTTGCCGTCCCACCATTCGTTCCAGTGCCGATACAAAAGTTTTTCGTAAACTCGCGCCTGCACCTTACGTTTTTCGTTCGCAGCGCTGCGCCCAGCGTTGCAAGCATCGTCCCTGCAATCCGGATAAACCGAAGAAACAAACGCCACCATCTTCCCGTCCGGCGACCACAGCTCGTTGTCCGCGCCCGTCGAAAGTGAAGTCAGCCGCGTCGCCTCGCCGCCCTCCAGCGCGATCCAATAAATCTGCGGCGTCCCCGAGCGTCCCGAAATAAATGCAAGCTTTTTGCCGTCCGGCGACCATCTTGCTCGCGTGTCACTCCCTCCACGCGTCAGTTGCCGCGCCTCGCCGCCCGCAGCCGATACTACCCAAATATCGTGCACCGAGTGATTGGCCTCCAGATCAGGCGTCGCCACGCCATAGGCGATCCATTTGCCGTCCGGCGAAATCTGCGGCTCGCTTACCCGATGCAGCGAAATCAAATCCTTAAAGGTAATCGCGCGTTTCTCCGCCGTCTGCCCCGCCGCCGTAACCACTGCCGCCAGTACCGCGATCAACGCTCCCACAACTCGCGCGCCCCGCCTCATAACTCCTCCCCCGTTGAAAACGTCACCACTTCGCTGCCGGAATCATCAAAACGTGTGATGATCACACTTTCGTTTTCCTTCTCCAAGGCAGTGCTCTAAGCCGTCTGGCGATCTTTGCCATGGCCTTTGTGAATCGCCTCACCGGGCGATTCATCCTGAGATTCGGCAGGGCCGAATCGAACGGTAGCGGTCAGCTTCAGCGGGGCGCAGTTGACATTGCTTTTGGCAGCGCCGGGGTCTCGCCGGCTGCTTGTTTCTGAATTAACTTCGCCGTTGCCACTGAATTTGCAGCGGCCATTTCAGCGTCATGGAACGGTTGGGCCGTTGTCTTTGCTTTTGGATTGACCTCAGGTTGGCATTATCCGTGTTCCTGTGCGTTCATCCGGGGGCGCCTTTGCACTCCTGGGCCACAACAAACGCGCTAAATCCGAGACCGCACCTTGCAAGTAAGAAACACCTGCCCGGCCCCCGCCAAAATCAACAACACACTAAACCCGCGCGGAAAAGTCACAATCCTCCGCGTCTCGATAATCGCTTTGCCTGCCCCCACATCTATTTCCTGCTTCTTCGCGGGCATGGCAACCTGCGGATGGATCAGCGCCGCGATCCCCGCCGCCACCAACAAAATCCCCACAATCGCAATCGGATGAAATTTCATCTCATAACCTCGCCATCTTCGGCAGCGCGTCGCGCACCACAATCGGTATGGTACGTTGCCAGCTTGTGCCGCTGAACTCTGAGTCGCTGTGCCCGCAAGGGCGGGGCCTCAGAGCTTGCCTGAGAACCACTGCTTCGCGTCAAGGCACGGCTTCAGCCTTACCGTAGCCGCAGCAGGATCGGAGCGGCTTTAGCCGCTGAGGGAATGAATCGTGAGTTCTCACACGGACTCTCGAGCCCCGCCGTCAGCCTCCGCAAAAAAAAGGCTTTAGCCCCTGAAGCCATGGGTTTCGATCGAAACAGCGGCACTCAATCCGCCGCGCCTGACGCACCCCGCAGCAGCGCATGAGTAATCTCGCCCAAATAATCCGGCCGCCCCTCCTCGCGTTCGATATGCGGATAACGCAACCCTCCGTGATAATCCACGGAAAAAGTCCGGAACTGCGCCCCATTCGCCACAATCAATTGAATCGGCTCCGTCGCCACTTTCGCCGCAGCAATCGCTCCGCGCATTGCCTCCGGCGAATACTGCGCCCCATTCACCGCCACAATCTTCATCCCTGGACCAATCCCCGCATGGTAAGCCGGCCCGCCATGAATCACGTCGCCCACCATGCCCTCATCGGAAGCCGTAAATCCCACAGTCAAAGAAAAATCCGCCCGCCGCGCCAACGCTTCTTCGATCCCGACCACTTCGTTCGGCTGTTCGTTGTACACCAGCTTCCACCCGCTCTTCTCCACCGCCTCGTTGGGAGTCCTGGTCGCCACGCCATCTAGCCGCGCGCGCAAAAATCCGGCCCAATCATACGGCGCGACGCTATTCAACGTCGCCACCACATCTTCAAACGTGTACGTCTGCAACTCCGGCTGTCCGCTCGCCCCACCATGAAAAATCCGGCAGAAATCCTCGATCGATTTTTTATCCTTTGTAATCGTCCGCAAAGTTTCATCCACGTCCAGCCACAACAATTCGCCCTCTTCGTAAAAATCCGTTCCCCTGCGCCAGTTGGACCAATCATTTGTCGCGTCGTAAAGAAACGGTGCCGCATCCGCGGTATCCTGCAAAGGACGCCAGTCGCGACCCGGCCGGTTTTCGTACTGCGCCACCAGCCCCGCAAAATCTTCACGCCATTGCTCAGGAGTCTGCAGCCCGCTGCGCGCCGTCAACACTTCGCCCAGATATTCCGTCAACCCTTCGTACACCCACAGCAGATCGTCTTTCATCGGCTGCTGGTAATCAGAAGTCGCGAGGCCCGCCGGTCGCCGATATTTTCCATTCCAGGAATGCACGTACTCGTGCGGCAGCAGTGTCGCGAACTGCACGCGCTCCGCATCGTCAATCAAGCTGCGTTCCGCCGTGCGGTCATCGCTCGATTCGTGATGCTCCAGGCCGAAGTGCGCCACGTCGTCGCTGAGCGTCAGCAGAAAATGGTAATCGCGATAATGCCGCGCGCCGAAAAGCGCGTAAGTCTCCGTCACCAGATTGTGCAATTGCAATTGCGTTTCCGGAGTCATGGCCAGAGCCGCCGCGCTGTCCGCAGCAATATCAATTTCATGCGAGGGAGTCTGTCCCGGTGTAAGCTGAATCGCCCGGTAGTAGCGCCCGGAAATCACCGGCGAATCCACCAGGGTCGTCAACGCCACGGGCGCGAACTCGATCGTTGCTCCAGCTTGTTTGGCGACCGGCAGCGCCGTCCCGAATTTCCAATCGGCGGGCAGTCGCAGGCTCGGCGCAAAGATGATGTCCTTAGCCGGCAAGCCTTTCGGATACAGCAACACCTGATTCCAGCTCAATACATCCAGCGAAGCCGTCGCGGAAGCTCCCGCCGAAAATCCCGTCGCCGGCCCCGACAGCAGAAAATCAAAATCCGCTTCTAGCGTGCTCACTCCCGCCGGCACATCCACATGGATCGAAAACATCTCCAGCAAATCGCGCCGCCAAGCAATCGGCTTTCCACCGCCGCTGAATTTCATCCCCGCCACTTGAATGATCGGCCCGTCCGGCATGTGCTCCCCGGGAATCCATTCGGGGTAATACAAAGTCAGCGGCCCGCTCGACACCGGAATTTCCATGTGCGAGTGCAAAAGTTTCTGCGGCGCCTGCGAAGCATCCACACGTAACCGGATCGGGGCCGCCGCCGTCTGCGCCAGCGCCGCAACCACGGACCCGCAAGCGAGTACCAACACCACTGCTAGTGCCAGCACTTCCGCCATCGTCCCTATCGTCGCCACCACTACCGCCCGTCCCATCGCAGCCGTCCGCATAATCCCTCGCATCCAAACCTCCAAAATTTCAAATCGCTGAAACCAAGCGCCGTAGGCGCGGCAGAAGTGAGCCCAGCGCGCAAGCGCTGGGAAACCATGCGAACACGACCTGGAGCGGGGTAGCTGCGGCACATCTTTGGCTGCGGATAGCGCAAACTCTTGCCATCCGCTCCCATCGCATCGCCTTAGTTTTCCATTTTCTTCTTTCAATCCTCGCCTTTGACGCGATCTGTGTTCCTCTGCGTTCATCCGTGGTGCCTTTGACGTGTTGCAGCAAATCTACGCCGCCTCAAAAGCCCTAGCCGCCCACCTGCCACATCAAAAATCCCAAAACCTGCGTATCCTCTTCAATCATCTTACTCACCGGACGCCCTTCGCTGTGCCCCAACTTCGAATCATACAAAAGCAAAATCGGCTTATCCCCGCCCTGTGCCGCCTGCACCGCCGCTGTCATCTTCCGCGCATGCAAAGGAGCCACCCGCGTGTCGCTGTCCCCCGTCAAAAACAACACCGCCGGATATTTCGTCCCCGGCACCACGTGGTGATAAGGCGAATAAGCAAAAAGAGCAGGGAACTGCGCCGCATCCTCCGCCGACCCGTACTCCGGCACCCAATACTTCGCTACCAGGAAATTCTGGTAACGCACCATGTCCAGCAGCGGATAGCCGCACACGATCGCGCCAAAAAGCTCCGGCCGCTGGGTCATGGCTGCCCCCATCAACAATCCGCCGTTGCTGCGCCCCGTAATCGCCAGCTTGTCGGCCCGCGTATAGCGATTGGCGATCAGCCATTCCGCCGCCGCGAAAAAATCGTCAAAAACATTCTGCTTTTTCTCCAGCATTCCCGCGCGATGCCAGTCCTCGCCGAATTCACCGCCGCCGCGCAAACTCGGCAGCGCAAACACACCGCCGTGCTCCACCCACAGCACCGCGTCATCGCGAAACAGCGGAGTCTCGCTCACGTCGAACCCGCCATAAGCCGTCATCAACGCCGGATTCGCGCCATCCAGCTGCAATCCCTTCTTGTAGAATAAGAACATCGGCACGTGCGTCTTGTCTTTCGATTCGTACCAGACCTGTTTCACCTCGAACGCACTCGCGTCAACAGGCACCGCCGGTTTCGCCCACACTTCCAGCCCCCGCGCGCCGAAATCGTAGCGATAAACCGTCACCGGTATCGCGAACGATTGAAAAGAAAAGAACACTTCGTTCGATTTCCATCTCCCCGTGATCCCCGCCACGGTTCCCAGCTGCGGCAACGCAATTCCCCCGGCTGCGCTCCCATCCGCCTGAAATATTTTCAGCTCCGACGCAGCATTGTGCGAATACTGCGCCACGATTTTCCCGCCGGCCAGGCGAAAATCTTCCATCCGCGATTCGCCCTCGGGAATGATTTCCTTCCAGTGCTCCTGCGAAGGCGTCCGCAGCGGCACGGCCACCATCCGCCATTTCGGCGCCTTCCAATTCGTCTGCAGATACAAAGTATCGTTCGCGATCGCGCCCTGAAAGCATCCATCGAGCGTGTTCACCACCGGCACAATCGGCCCGGCAATCTTCAAATCCTGAAAATAAACTTCCGATCGATCGCAAGCCGACCCGTAAAACACGGTGAACAGCAAATATCGTTGGTCCTCGGACAGATCCACGGCCAAAATCTTGTCCGGCGTATAGCCATCTCCAAAAACCTTGGTGTCTTGCGCCGGATCCGTTCCCATCGCGTGAAAATAAGCGCGCGGCCCTTCCTCCACCAGTTTCGAATAATAAAATCCGCTCTTATCTTTCCTGAACGTAGGACTGGAAATGTAGCGAGCCCGCGGCAGCACGTCCTTGTGCTCTTTATGCGTGTCGGTGTCCAAAAAATGCAGCGCAACCTCGTCCTCCCCGCCCTTGCGCACTCCATACCCCACCAATTTCCCGTCGTCGGAAACGCCTTCGAAATTCACGCTGGTGGTATGATCCGCGCTCAACGTCGCCGGATCCACCAGTACTTCCTCCTCGCCCTTCGCTCCGCGCCGCATATAAAGGACGAACAAATCCTGATTGGCCGCGCGCCTGGCGTAAAAATATCTCCCGCCGCGCTCGATCGGCAGGCGAATGGTATCCACCTGAGCAATTCTCCCAGCCGTTTCGCAATCGCATCCTGACCCGGCAGCTTGCCCAGCGCCGCCTGCGTGCAAGCATTTTCCGCGTCAATCCACGCCCGCGTCTCCGCGCTGGCCTGCTCCTCCAGCCAGCGATAGGGATCGTGCACCACCGTGCCGTGAATCGTTTCCGTCACATCCTCGATCCGCGCCGCCGGCGGACACTTCGCCTTCGTATCCTGTGCATTCACGGTCATCACGCTCGCAATCAGAAAAAATGCCGGCAGGAATAATCGCAGTAAGTTGGAATTGAAACGACGCGCCGAACCGCAGAAATCTCCCGGCGCAGCGCAGGCACCCGCCGCAAACTCAGCTTTCAATGAATCCCTCCAACGCGGGTCTTCACGTTACCGGCGTGGCCGTTTTTCGTGGCGGATTAAAAAATGGCAATTCTCTCACCGTCGCACGTACCTTATGACGCACCGCTTCCACCGTCAGTTCCATCTGTAATTCGGTCCCAGCCGCCGCGTGCTCGCGATGCAAACTCCCCAGCGCGATCATTTTCTTCAGCGTCGGCGACCAAGTCGTCGAAGTTGCCTTGCCCACCTGTAATCCTCCGCGATACACGGGCACATGCGCGCGCGAAGCGGTGCTCTGCACCTGCGGCCCCAATCCCACCGCATCGTAAAGCCGCTCCACATCCTCCCAACGCACATCCAATCCCATCAGCAGCCGTTTCGACCCGCGCTCGTTTTCCGCCGCCAGCGCCTGGCGCCCGATAAAATATTCCTTCTTCAAATCCACCATCTTGCCCAGGCCCAATTCGTACGGTGAATATTTCTGCGCTTCAATCAGCGCCCGCTTGCTGCTGGTGTAATCCACTTCCAGCATAATCAGCCCCGCCTCGATTCGCGCCACGTCCAACGCAATAATTCCCGCCGGATGCAGATCGAACGGCCGCCCATTTTCCATCAGCGTGTCCCACACCCGCGGCGCATCCTTCCACGGAATCCATATTTCGTAACCCAAATCACCGGTATATCCCGTGCGCGAAATATCCACTTCCACGCCGCCGATTTTTCCATGCGCGAATCGAAAATATTTCAGATTGGGAATATCCGCCTCCGCCACCTTCTTCAACAATCGCCCCGACGTCGGCCCCTGCAACGCCAGCGCCGCCACTTTGTCCGAAATATCCTCGATCCGCACGTCCAGCCCCAGCGCATTCTGGTGGAACCAGCGAATGCTCGGATCGGCCGCCGTCCAGCGGTAGGAATTTTCGCCCAGCCGCGAAATCGTGCCGTCGTCAATCACTTTCCCCTGTTCGTCGCACCAGCAGCAATAAATCACCTGCCCGATCGCTACCTTATTAATGTCCCGCGTGATCACCCGGTTTACGAGTTTCGTCGCGTCCTTCCCCTCGACCCGGTATTTGTACAGTGGCGTGACATCGATCAGCGCGCAAGCATTGCGAATCGCGTTGTACTCGTGGTCGTGATGCATTTCGTACACGCTCACCGCGTAATAGCCCGACCACTCGCGATAATTCAGGCTCTCGCACAATTGCAATGTTCTGTCGTGAACCGCAGTCCCAATCGGCACAGTCACTCCTATCCGCAAGAAAAATCTCAACACACGCAGCCCGCGATTATAGTGTGCGCGCTACCCCCGTCGCAATGTCTAGCCGCGGGCCACGCGTCGCTCAGCACCACTCACCAATCACGCATCACGCCTCGCTGACCGGCAGTCAGTCATCCACGCTTCTTCCTTGTGACTCCGCTCGCGCGCCTGTAAAATGCTTCGACTCCGGTGTTCATCCTTCGAACGGCTGGATCATCCGCATAATCCATGGCAAAGAAATACGACGTCATCGTAATTGGCGGCGGCCACAACGGCCTCGTGAACGCGGCCTACCTCGCCAAAGCGGGCAAAAAAGTCCTCGTCCTCGAAAAGCGTTACGTGCTCGGTGGCGCAGCCGTAACCGAAGAAATCATCCCCGGTTTTAAATTTTCAGTTTTTTCTTACGTCGTCTCGCTCCTTCGCCCAGAAATCATTCGCGATCTCGATCTGCCGCGCCACGGCCTGGAAATCCTCCCACTCGACGGCACCATGACCCCCATGCCCAACGGCGATTACCTCTGGCGCCAGAACGATCACGGCAAGACTCGCCGCGAACTCGAGCGCCACTCCAAGCTCGACGCCGAAGCCTACGAAGAATTCGGCAAGTCCATGGTGGCGATGTGCCGCTTCGTAAAACCGATTCTCGGTATGATTCCTCCGGATCCCACTTCTTTCGATCCCCGCGACCTGAAAAAACTCGCCTTCCTCGCCAAGCGTTTCCAGAATCTCGACGCCGAGGACAAATACAATCTCGTCCAGCTCATGACCATGAGCGCCGCAGATTTTCTCGACCAGTGGTTTGAGACGGACGTGCTCAAAGCCACCATGTCCGCCTCCGGCATCATCGGCACCTTTCTCGGAATTCGTTCGCCCGGCACGGCCTACGTTTTGCTGCATCATTACATGGGCGAAATCGACGGCGCCTTTCGTTCCTGGGGCTTCAGCCGCGGCGGCACCGGCGCCATTTCCAACGCCATCGCCGGCGCGGCGCTCGAAGCCGGCGTCGAAATCCGCAAAGAAGTGGCAGTCGCAAAAATTCTCATAAAAAATGGCGTCGCCCAGGGCGTGGTCCTCGAAGGCGGCGAGGAAATTCACGCCGATATCGTTTCCTCCAGCGTGGATCCCAATCTCACATTTCTAAAATTCATCGAAGCGCGCGAGCTTCCCGGCGATTTCCTCGAAGACGTTCGCCGCTACAAATATCGCGGCTCCTCCGGCAAAGTGAATCTCGCTCTCGACGGCCTCCCGGATTTCACCTGCCTCCCCGGTCCCGGCAATCATCTCCGCGGCGCGATTTCTATTTCGCCTTCCATGGAATATATGGAGCGCGCCTACGATCAGGCCAAATACGGCGAATTTTCCCGCCGCCCCTACATTGATATGGTGATTCCGTCGCTCACCGATCCTTCCGTCGCGCCGCCCGGAAAACATATCCTTTCCTGCTTCGTGCAGTACGCGCCCTATAAACTGGCTTCCGGCACATGGGACGAGCAGCGCGAAGCCTTCGGCAACACCGTCATCGACACGATTTCGCAATTCGCGCCCAACCTGAAAAATCTGATCATCGGAAAACAATTCATCACCCCGCTCGATATCGAACGCCAGACCGGCCTCACCGAAGGAAATATTTTTCAGGGAGAACTCTCGCTCGAGCAGCTTTTCTTTCTGCGTCCCGCCGCGGGCTGGGCGCGTTACCGCACGCCCATCAAAAAATTGTATATGTGCGGCTCGGCCACGCATCCCGGCGGCGGCATCATGGGCGCTCCCGGCCGCCTGGCCGCTCTGGAAATCCTGAAGGACACGGGGAGAAGTTGAGCGTGGCCGCGGAACGCGGGATCATCATTCTCGGCGGCGGCCACAACGCGCTGGTGGCGGCTTTCTATCTGGCGAAAGGCGGCCACAAGCCTCTCCTCCTCGAACGCCGCTCGATCGTCGGCGGCGCCTCCGTCACCGAAGAATTTCATCCCGGCTTCCAGTGTTCCACGGTCGCGCATTCTGGCGGACCTCCGCTTGCTGCCATCGTGCGCGACATGCAACTCGCGCGCCACGGCCTGGAAAAGCTCGAATCGCCCGTCCGAGTTTTTGCGCCCGCGCCCGATGGCCGCGCTCTCGTGTTGCATACCGAACCCTCGGCCTCCGCCCGCCAAATTGATAATTTCTCGAAAAAAGACGGCGCAAAATATTTTGAACTCTCCAAAGAAATCGCGCGCGCCGCCGCAATCGCGGGCGAACTGCTTCACCTCACTCCGCCGGTCATCGAAAAACCTTCCAACGAAGACCTCTGGAAGCTGCTGAAGATCGGACGCAAAGTCCGCGGCCTCGGAAAAAAAGAAATGATGCAGCTCATCCGCTGGGGCCCGATGGCCGTCGCGGACTTTGTCGCCGAATTTTTCGAAACCGATTTACTGCGCGCCGCCGTTGCCGCCCGCGGAATCTTTGGCGCCTCGCTCGGCCCCTGGTCCGCTGGCTCCACGGCGTTGCTACTGTTGCGCGCTGCCGCTGATCCCCATCCGGTCGGAAATTCCGCGTACCCGCGCGGCGGCATGGGCGCGCTCACCTCCGCGATGGCCGCGGCCGCAAAAGAAGCCGGCGCGGAAATTCGCACCGGCGCGGAAGTCGCGCAAATCCTGGTGAAGCATGGCGCCGTCACCGGCGTCGCGCTCGCGAGCGGCGAGGAAATCGCCGCGAAAGCCGTCGTTTCCGGCGCAGATCCGCGGCGCACCCTGCTCCGTTTGCTCGATCCCGTGCATTTGCCGCCCAGCTTCGTCGTCAAAATGCTCAACTTCCGCAGCAATGGCGTCGCCGCAAAGGTAAACGTCGCGCTCGATGGCCTCCCGTCCTTCACCGCGCTCAAGCGTTCTTCCGACGGCAATGCGGCGCTTGCCGGACGCATCCACATTGGCCCAGGAATTGACTATCTCGAGCACGCCTTCGACGATTCCAAGTACGGCGAATTTTCGCGCGCGCCCTATCTGGATATTTCCATCCCCACAATTCTCGATAATTCGCTCGCGCCCGCCGGCAAGCACGTCATGTCCATCTATATGCAATTCGCTCCGTACAAACTAAAATCCGGCGACTGGTCGCAGCAACGCGACGCCCTGCGCGACACCGTAATCAAAACTCTCGCGCAATACGCTCCCGATTTCCCGGCGAAAATTCTCGCGGTGCAAACTCTAACGCCGCAGGATCTGGAAACTACGTACGGTTTAACGGGCGGCCACCCTTTTCACGGCGAACTGGCCCTCGATCAAATTTTTACCATGCGCCCGCTCCTCGGCTGGGCGCGCTACGCCACCCCCGTGCAAGGCCTCTACCTCTGCGGCAACGGCACCCACCCCGGCAATGGCGTAACTGGCGCCTCCGGCCACAATGCCGCCCGCGAAATCCTCAAGCACCTACACTAGTCCCTCAAACGTTGTGCAGAGAGACTTTGCGTTTGGCATTGTAGCGGCCGGTTCAGTGTCAGCGAACCGGGCATGCCGTCGCTTTTGGTTTTGGCTGTCCGTAAGTCGCAGTCAAACGTGCGCTCCCCGAATCCGCGTCCAGTTTTCAAACTCACGCCGCAAGGCCCGCGTTATACTGCAATCGTGACGCCGGTAGGCGCCCGCGATCCTCGGGCCACACGCACTACGCAGAGTGAACGCGCTCCACGCGTTAGAGGGAAACGCACGTGAACCACGACCGCAGAACATTCCTGCGAACTCTAGCCGCCGCAGGTGCCGCCGCCGCGCTCCCGGGAATTCCGTTTCTGAATTATCGCGTCGCGAACGCCGCCACCAACCCTGTCGCCGGGCCACAACAGGCCGGTTCCTTCGACTTCGTCTTCTTCACCGACACTCACATCCAGCCAGAACTAGACGCCGCCCACGGCTGCGCAATGGCCTTCGCCAAAATCGCCGCAGCCAAACCCGAATTCGCCATCTGCGGCGGCGATATGGTTTTCGACGCGCTCGAAGCCAGCCGCGCGCGCGCCGACATGCTCTTCGATCTCTACCAGCGCACCGAAGCGAGCCTCCAGGCGCCGCTCTACCACACCATCGGCAATCACGACCTCTACGGCATCCTAACCAAAAGCGGCGCCGCGCCCACCGATCCCGGTTACGGCAAAAAAATGTTTGAAGACCGCATCGGCGCGCGCACCTACTATTCTTTCGATCACCGCGGCTACCATTTCGTCGTGCTCGATTCCATTTTCCCGACCTCCGATCGCCTCTGGGAAGGCCGCATTGACGACGCGCAGCTGCAATGGCTCGCGCACGACTTCGCCGCCATCCCGCCGGCCGCGCCGATCGTCGTCATCACCCACGTGCCGCTAATCACCGGCTATCTCGCCTACGGCCCCAAACCCAACGGCACCGCGCGCTACGACACGGTGTCCATCGCGAATTCCGCCGACGTGATCGCGCTTTTCCAAACGCACAACGTCCTCGCCGTCCTGCAGGGTCATCTGCACATCAATGAGCTCGTGAACTACAAGAATTGCCAGTATGCCTGCTGCGGTGCCGTCTGCGGAAATTGGTGGCATGGTCCGCGCCTGGATTTCCCCGAAGGATTCACAATCGTCAGCCTCCGCAACGGAAAAATCTCCTGGCGCTACGAAACCTACGGTTTCCAGAGCGTCGCGCCTAACCCCCGCTATAAATCCTAAATTGGCAGGCAAAATTGGTTTATCATCGCGCCGATCCAATGAACACACCGCGCGCCACTCTAACTTTCGTACTCGCCGCAGCGCTCGCATTCCTGTGCAGCGCGCCACGCAACGCGCAAGCAAAGCAGTCGCCGTCGCAACCCCAAGCGCAATCCACGCCCATCTCGCACGCGACCGTGCTCCACGCCGCGCGTCTGCTCGACGTAGAATCCGGCCACATCACTACCCCCGGCGAAATCCTGATCCAGGGCGACGCTATAAGAGAAGTCGGCGCAAAAGTCACTCGCCCCAGCAACGCCGAATTCATTGACCTGGGCGATTGCACGCTTCTACCCGGCCTCATTGACGCGCACATCCACCTCTTCCTGCACCCCGGCGCGGAAGATCTGCAAACCGTGCAGGAGTCTGTCCCGCAGCGCACCATCATGGCCACGCTCGCCGCGCGCGACGACCTCCTCGCCGGATTCACCGCCGAGCGCGACATGGGCACCGAAGGCGCCGGCTCGGCAGACACTGCCGTCCGCGACGCCATCAATCGCGGCGAAATTCCCGGCCCGCGCCTGCGCATCAGCGGCAACGCTATCAATATCCTGGGCGGCCACGAAGACGCCATCGGCTACAACCCCGAGCAGCACATTCTGCCCAACGCGACCTACGCGAACAACGCCGCCGAGCTCGTCGCCGTAATCCGCGAACAACTGAAAGAAGGCGCGGACTTCATCAAGATTTACGAAACCGGTGCGGACACCATCGCGAACGGACGGTTCTCGACGCCCTTCCAGTACAGCGAAGAAGAACTCACCGCCGCAGTCCACGAAGCCGCGCGCACTGGCAATCGTGTCGCCGTCCACGCCACCGGCGAACCCGGCACGCTCTACGCCGCGCGCGCCGGTGTCGAGTCCGTTGACCATGCCTATCAGCTCAGCGAAGAAACCATGCGCATCATGCGCGAAAAACAAATCTTCGCCGTACCCACTTTCACCATTTCCGAATATTTCGCAGAGCACGCCGCCACCGCCGAGGCCGCCGCGCGCGAACGCGCCTTGCTCGACGAGCACATCATGCAATTCAAACGGCAGCTCGCCGCGGGCGTCCCCATCGCCATGGGCTCGGACGTCGGCCCATTTCCCCACGGCACGCAAGCACGCGAATTTGTCTTGCTAGTGAAATATGGAATGTCGCCGCTCGCTGCGATGCAAGCCGGCACGCTGAACGGAGCAAAATTGCTAGGCTGGCAGGACACAATCGGCGCACTCAAGCCCGGCTACCAGGCAGACGTCATCGCAGTCCCCGGCAATCCGCTCGACGACATCGCCGCGCTCGAAAAAGTTTCCTTCGTTATGAAAGCCGGCATCATCTACCGCAAGTAATCCGGCTCCGCGTACACTCGCCCGTTCACACCTGCGCCCACATACACCCTCACGCCCGCTCGCGTTCCGGGAACTCCGAGGCCGTGTTCGCCAGCACCACGCCCTCGGAGAACCGGGAGTCCTTTTGTTCCTCGTCTTCCTATCGGGAAACCGCCTTGCCCAGCACGTGCCTCTTGAGGTCCTCGACGCTTTCCATCGCCTCGTCGGGAACTTCCAGCTCGTGGTAGCGGTGCTTGCTGCCGGGATGCGGGCGCAACTGCAGCGTGACCTTGTCCGACCGGATCACGCCGCTGCGTACTGCGCCGAGTACCTTGTTGTTCTCGTCGGTGATTACCATCAGCTTAGCCATGCTCTTCCTCCTTGGTGTTTCACTCCTGCGATCCGCAATGCTGCATCCTGCAAACTAGCTGAGCCCGCCGCCTTCCAGTGCGAAGAACGTGTCGGTTCCCGTGTTGGTCAGCTGGAATGCGTAGACCACCGCGCCATTCGGATCCAGGATCTTCTCGTGCGCGTCGGTGATCAGATTTCCACCGGGATTTTCCGGCGAGCCTTGTGCAAACTGCGCGCCAAAATCGGCTCCGCCATTAAGCACGTAGCCGACGCCGATCTTCTGCCCGGTCGCAATGAACCCCCAGTTATTCACGTTGTACGCCATGTGTTCCTCCTTGATTTTGATTTCGCTTCCTGCGTTCCGAAACGCGCCAGCGTCGGTTCACACCCGCCCTGTAGCGCGGCCGATCGATTTCCGGCCGGCGACTGCCGGATGAAAGTGAAATTTGCCTGTCGGTGTTCCTGCTTTGGGAAAGCGGGACCGGCACGGTTCGGGGTTACGTCGTTGCCGCTGCGGAGACAGCGGAACGGCTGATTTTTTTCGAGCGTTTGATTATCGCGAGGCGGTTCTGGTGGAAAGTCTGTAGGCCGGAAAGGCGGCCGAGCCAGTCCGGCGCCGAATTTCTCCCGCGCCGGCACCGGCGTCGGCCGCTCTCCGTTCGTCGTCTCCCTGAAAACGGGACGAACCGTTACAAACCCCAGCTAAATCGCCGCAGAGACCACGATAAATAAGGCAAAGTTTCATTTTCGTCAATTCGCAATTCTACGCACCCAGCCGCCCGCCGCTGCCGTAGATTCGCCACCGGCCATCGGCGCTAATCTGGATTCACCGTTCGCCGGACGAGTGCAGTCGGCGTCATCCCGAGCGCAGCGAGGGACCTGCTTTTCATGCAAATGCCGAGGAAAAAGCGGATTCCTCGGGCAAACTTCGCCCTCCGCGTGCCAACTTTCGCGTTTTTCCGCAATCATATTAGCCGCCGGAAGATGGCGCTCTCCGCGACACAACTCCGTTTATTAATTCGTTGTGTCCGCAGCAAGACGAGCATACGATGCGCCAGACAGAAGTCTGGACCGAACCTTCCGTTTACGATCGCTCTGGCGGCCAAAAAAAACAGGAGAGAAAAAACGATGATCAAGCGAATGCTGTGCCTTTCCACGCTGTCTGTGTTGCTCATTTCCATGTTCACATTTTCCGCGCCCGCCGCCCGCGCGCAACAGGCCGAGGCGCCCAAGCAGCCCGTGGTCTACACCTATGTTTCTTTCTTCGGAGTTCCCCGCGCGCAGTGGGCCGCATACGAAAAGAGCGCGGCGTCGGAGCGCAAGGTTTTCGACGGCCTCCTCGCCGACGGCACGATCCTCAGCTACGGTGACGGCGCTTTGGAAGTTCACGAAGGACTCAGCGCGCCCACGCACGTCGGTTGGTTCGCTTCGTCCTCGGTCGCGGGCTTGATGAAAGCTTTGGCGACCCTGCGCACCTCGGCTCCCCCGGCATCCGAAATCGCCTTCACCATGCACTCCGATGCCATCACCACTTCCACGATGTACAACGGCAAGGGCGGCACCACCGATAGCGGCTACGTCCTGGTACAGGATTGGACGCCGAAGCCAGGCCACGGCGAGGAGTTCAAGGATTTGATCACGAAGTATCGCAAGCCCTCGCTCGATGCCGCGGTCGCCGACGGCACGCTCTCCGGCTATTCCCTCGAGGAAGACCTGATTCACACCGACACGCCCGGCGCCTACACCCTCATCGCCGTTTTTCCAAACGCCGCAGCCATGGATAAGTTCTACGCAGAAATCGAAGCCCTGCACAAAACGCAACCGCTCTTCGGAGATGTTTACAGCTCGACAGTCGACTACGCCACGCACCGCGACCACCTGCTGCGCATCCTGTACTCGAAAAGCAAGTAAGCCAACGTGCGGAGCATTTGCGCGACGGCCTGAACTTCGCCGCGACGCTGCGCCAAGCAGCCGGCGAGCGTCGCGACTCCCCATTACGAGAGCGCGTCCGCTTCTTCGAGATTTTGCGGAGGGTGGGCGCGCTCGAATTTCGCTTCGCGGTCCGGTGCGCCCGCCCGTCTC
>Ga0210394_10002870_pt1 | contig 22813 bp, 21 predicted proteins | sample IncBWC12MmetaG_FD_160121 | JGI IMG/M metagenome (GOLD analysis project Ga0210394, IMG submission 160121) | Forest soil microbial communities from Barre Woods Harvard Forest LTER site, Petersham, Massachusetts, United States - Inc-BW-C-12-M | ecosystem: Environmental > Terrestrial > Soil >... | reverse complement strand
CCTCCCCACAGGAGACTGACGGTTAAAAATCTGCGCCACGGCAGGCCGTAGCCGAAATCGCGCTTGGTCTTGAGCTGCAAATGCCAGCACAGCCACACGAGTTCCAGGATCAGCAGCAACATTGTGATGCGGCTGGCGACGCGATGAAACGCAAAATTCGCGAAGCTCGACGTCAGCTGAAATGCGGGATAGGAGATCAGCGCGCCGATCAGTGCCGCCAGCAGCATCGCACCCAAGAACCACGCGAAGGCGCGCATATCAACCTCGCATCGAGGCGGAACCATGGTTCAGGCCGGAGAATACGCGGGCTGCTGCAGCCACGGTCGCCTCGATATCGGCCGCGGAATGCGCCGCCGACAAAAAACCCGCCTCGAAGGCGGACGGCGCAAAATAGATCCCCTCGGTGAGCATGCCGTGAAAGAACCGCTTGAAGCGCTCGACATCGCAGGCCATGACTTTGTCGTAGCGATCGACGTCTTTCTCGGCCGTGAAGAAAAATCCGAACATGCCGCAGACATGATTCGTGGCGAATGCGACGCCGGCGCCGGCAGCGGCCGCTGCCAGCTGCGCCATCAACACGTCGGTCATCGCGCCCAAGCGCCGATGAAATCCAGGCACGCTGAGAAGTTCCAGGGTGGTCAGGCCGGCAATCATCGCCACCGGATTCCCGGACAAGGTGCCCGCCTGGTACACAGGCCCGAGCGGCGCCAGCCGCTCCATGATGTCGCGCCTGCCGCCGAATGCGCCGACCGGCATGCCGCCGCCGATTATCTTGCCAAGAGTGGTGAGATCAGGCCGCACCCCGTACAGGGCCTGCGCGCCGCCCAAGGCGACGCGAAAGCCGGTCATCACCTCGTCGAAAATCAGCAGGGCGCCCGCCCGATCGCATTCGCGCCGCAGCGTTTGCAGGAAATCCGGCGCCGGCAGTATGCAGTTCATATTGCCCGCCACCGGCTCGACGATGATGCACGCGACTTGCTCGCCGATTTGGCGGAAAACTCTCTGCACCTGGTCGATATCGTTGTAATTGAGGGTTACCGTGTGGCTGGCGAGCGATTTCGGCACGCCGGGAGAGGTGGGTACGCCCAATGTCAGAGCCCCGGAGCCGGCCTTGATCAACAGCGAGTCGGAATGCCCGTGATAGCAGCCCTCGAACTTCACGATGGTGTCGCGCCCGGTGAAGCCGCGTGCCAGACGAATGGCGCTCATGGTCGCTTCGGTACCCGAGCTCACGAAGCGCACCAATTCGATGGCGGGCATGAGCTCGATGACGCGCCGGGCAAGTTGCGTCTCCAACTCGGTGGGCGCGCCGAAACTCAATCCGTCCGCGGCGACCTCCTGAACGGCCTTGATCACCTGCGGATGCGCGTGACCCACGATCATCGGGCCCCAGGAGCCCACGTAGTCGATGAAGCGGCGCCCGTCGGCCGCAAAGGTATGGGCGCCCGCGGCCTTCTTGAAGAACACGGGTTCGCCCCCGACGCCGCGAAAGGCGCGCACCGGCGAATTGACGCCGCCCGGAATGTACTTGCAGGCTTCTTGAAACAGGCTCAAATGATTCTCCGGCGAACAACGCTCCGGAGAGTATCTAAGCCAGGGCGCTTTCCGGCAAGCGAAGTCGAATTTGCAGGCCGCCGCCCGGCGCGTTCGCTGCCTGGGCCGACCCGCCGTGAGCCTTCATGACTTGGGCCGTGATGGCAAGGCCAATGCCTTCGCCGCCGCTGTCGCGATCGCGCGACTCGGCGACGCGGTAGAACGGCTCGAAGATGCGCTCCAAATCGGCCGGCGGCACGCCGGGGCCGCGATCGCGAATGAGAATTTCCAACGCGGAATCGGCGCGCAGGATCGAGACCAGGACCTGCGCGTCTTGCGGGCTGTAGCGCACGGCATTGCGCAACACGTTTTCGATGGCGCTGCGCAGCAGCTCGCGATTGCCGAGTATCGCCCCATCCGCCGCTCCTTGCAGGTCCACGCGGCAGTTCTTCACCGCTCCTTCGAAGTTGGCATCGCGCACCACCTCTTCGATCACTTCGGTAAGATCAAAGGTCTCGCGCGCCAGCAGGGCATCGGTGCCCTTGAGACGTGCGAGCTTCAACACCTGGCTGATCATCGAATCGAGGCGCTCGATCTCGCGTTCCAAGCGATCCAATTGCCGCGCAAAGTCCGCCGGCGGCTGGCGCGCCAGCCCGAGGGCGACGCGCATCCGGGCCAGCGGCGAGCGCAGTTCATGAGAAATGTCGCGCAGCAACTGGGTGGTCGCGCTGCGATTGGCGCGCAGCTGATCGGCCATGGCATCGAAGTCGCGCGCCAGCACGGCAAGTTCATCCTTGCGGTTCTCGAGGCCGGCGCTGACGCGCACATCGAGATTCTCCGAGGCCAGCGCGCGTGCGCCTTCCTGGATACGGCGAATGGGCGCCGTGAGGTGCTCCGCCAGCCACCAGCTCGTGAGTGCGCTCACCACCAGTGCAATGCAGAGGATGGTCAACGAAATCGCCGGCAGACTCAGCGCGCCAAAGATGCTTGGGCGCCGCGGCACCGAAAGTACCGTATAAAGAGTGCCGTCGGCTGCGACGATCTGCGGCGCGGCACGTGACGGCCGGAAATTTCCCGGCGGCGGGCGCGCAAAACCGCGCGGCTCGAGGCCGGCCACCGCCTCGCGGTTGACGAATTCCAGCCTGCGTGCCGCGCCTTCGGGTAAATGCCTGCCCAGAATGTCCTTGCCGTCAGGACCTACAATGAACAGGTCGCGGTCGCCCAATGAATGCTTGTTCGCATCCAGCCAGATCTTGAGCTGGCCGATGCCGCCGTGCGCGAGGACTTCCGACGCCAGTATGGCCACCGACGGGTGGCGCTGCGGCTCCTGCGGTTCGTATTCGTGCAGCGCAATCGTAAAGGTGGTGGCAATGCTGCCGCCGACGATGAGTGCCATCGCAACCCAGAAGAGCACGAAAATTCTTAAGTACAGGCTGTGCATGCGCGCGAACGCCTAAGGGTGCGCCCAGGTGAGGGTGTACCCGGATCCGCGCACGTTCTTGATTTCCGGATATCTGCCGGATGGCAGATCCAGTTTGCGGCGCAGATTGCTGATATGCGTGTCAATGCTGCGATCGTAAGCCGCAAGCTTGCGGCCGAGCGCCTGTTCGGTCATCGAGTCGCGCGAAATCACCTGGCCGGCCGAGCGCATCAGCAGTTCGAGCACGCGGAATTCCGCTCCGGTGAGGGTAACCGGCCGGGATGCGACAGTCACCTGGCGGGTGCCGGTGTTCAGGGTGATTGGCCCGACGATGAGTTCGTCCGGCATGCGGCCGGCGGCCGAGCGGTTGTTGGCGCGGCGCAAAATCGCGCGGATGCGCGCCACCAATTCCCGCGGATTGAACGGTTTGCTCAGGTAGTCGTCGGCACCCAACTCCAGGCCCACGATCCGGTCAACATCATCGCCGCGGGCGGTCAGCATCAATATCGGCGTCTCGTAGGATGCGCCAAGGGTGCGCAGTACATCGAATCCGCCGACGCTCGGCAGCATGACATCGAGAATCACGATTTCAAACTCGTTGGTGCGCAATTCCGCGAGCGCCTCGCCGCCGTCATGCACGCTTTTCACATCGAAGTGTTCCGCGGCCAGATATTCGGAGAGCATCTGGCACAACTCGCGATCATCATCGACCAGCAGCACGCGCGCCTCGCGCGCTGCCGTGGAGTCCGTGGGTGGTGAGTTGGAGCCGATCATGTTCGATACCTCATACTCTGGCACAGTCCGGCGCCGCTGTTGCTCTCAGCCATGGAATTCACAATTCTTTGCAGTACTCTGCATTCCCTCCGACACTTGTTTGCACGCCGCCGGCTTAGGATAGCGCCGTATCCTCTTCCTCGGTAATGGAGCAATGAAATGAAATCGATTCGCAATTTGCTGGCCGGAACACTCCTGGCGGCCGGAGCGCTATTGATGGCAGCCACGGGCATTTCGATCGCAACTGCGGCCGATGAGGCGGGCGCAGCCGCGCCTCCTGCAGGGGCGCATGGCTGGCACCACGGTCCCGGACACTTGTATGCGCAGTTGAACTTGACGGCGGACCAGAAGGCGCAGATGAAGGTGATCATGGCCGGCGCCGGCCCGCAGATGAAGTCCATTCACCAGCAAATGAAGGCCAACTCGCTGAAGCTGCGGCAAACGCAGCCGAACGACCCGAACTACGCCAATGTGGTCGCCGATGTGAGCCAAGCCGACGCATCGCTGCACTCGCAGATGATCACGCTGCATGCCGACGTGCGTGCTCAAGTGTTCAAGATATTGACCCCGGCGCAGCAAACGCAGCTCGCCGCACTCGAAGCGCAGATGCATAGCAGCGGACATGAGGGTTGGGGTCCGCATGGCGCCGGGCCGCACGGCGCAGGCGCGCCTCCCCCGGCGCAATAGATTTTAGCGCGCTGTCCGCCGAGATTTTGGGGTCGTCGCCGCTAGCGCTGAGTGGCGCCGATCCCGTCTTTTTTGAGCAGGTCGATCACGCTGCTCTGGCCGACCAGATGTCCGGTACCGACTATCACCAGGTAGTTCTTGTCATCATTGAGCAGCGCCTCTATTTTGGGGACCCACTTGCGGTTGCGCGCCACCAAGACGGATTGATACAGCTGTGGATCGCGCCCGAGTTCGGTCTTCAACTGCTGTTCGAACCAGCCCGTGTCGCCGCGCCGCCATGCCTGCACCATGGCATCCACCTCCTTGGGCAGATCACGGGCCTGTTCCAGGCTCGATAGCAGGTACTCGGCTTGGGCGTCCATGCTCAGCGCTTCGAACAATGAAATCTGGTCGTGCACGGTTTCCAACCCCGCCACCTTTTTGCCATCGCTGCGCGCGCGCTCCAAGAAATACATCTCGACCCCGGATTGCGGTTGAAAGCCGAGCTGCATCAATTGCAGCTGCGATATGGCTTCGGCAGCGAACCAGGGTGCGAACTGATCGAACGCCGCGAGCTCGACCCCGACTTCGCGGGCCAATGCGCCGGCGTGATCGTAGCGCTGCTTGCCCAGGATCACGGGCAGCGATTGGCCTGCGGGCAACAGCGCGCTGGCGAGCAGTTCCGACTGTATCGCCTGCGAATCGATTTCTTCCAGATTGACTTCCATGAGCAGCGATTTGGCGCTGCTGTAGGCGTCGAGCACGGCCGGCGCCAGAGGATAATCGCCCGGGCGCAGCACATGAATCGAGCCAAGGATGTACACGGTATTGTGTTTGCCGTGCAATTCCCACAGCGAATGCAGAGCGCCGTCGGCGCGGACCGCGGTGGCCAAACTCAAGCACGTGAGCGCCAGCGCGAGCAGCGGCGCGCTGAACCGGATTCGTCGCATCAAGATTTTTGAGGCCTAGCCCGCCGCGGCGTGTCGCGCGGCCACGTATTCTACCCAGTGGACTGCGGATTCGATACGGCCATCGGAGTGCAAATCGAAACTCCGATACGCCGGCGGACGCGAGTCCACCGCGTAGCGGTCGCTGCGCGGCAGAAATTGTGCCCCGGTCGACGGCGTTGCGAACAGGCGCACATCGCCGCGTTTTTCGTCGTAGACCTGGTGCACATGACCCCACACCACGGCGCGCACATTCGCGTGAGCGTCGATGACGCGCCAAAACTCGCCGCTGTCGGCGAGGCCGACGCCGTCCAGCCAGCGGCTGCCCATCGGGACCGGGTGATGATGCAGACACACCATGGCATGCTTCGGGGATCGTGCCAGCGCGGCGTCGAGACGCGCGAGTTCGCCTGTGGTCAGCCGGCCGCCGACATGGCCCGGATCGTAGCTGTCCAGCATGATGAAGTGCCAGTCGCCGATTTCGTGCGCGCCGCAAATTTCAAACGGCGCACCGATGAGTTCTTTGCGCATCGCTTCCGGCTCGTCGTGATTGCCGGGTATGCACAGCACGGGCTTCGTGAGGCTGCCGAACACGCTGCGAAATCGCAGGTAGCCGGACTTGTCGTCTTGCACCAGGTCGCCGGTGACCAGCATGGCGCGGTAGTCGGGCACGCGCGCAAATGCATCGTTGAGCACCGCATGCAAACTCGAATCGGTTTCCACGCCGCGCAATCGGCCGCTGGCGCTGCCGTACAGATGGGGATCGGTGATGTGTAGAATTTGCATCAAAAAATGCTAGCAAGGCGCGTTTGCGATGTCGGTGAACTGGGTCATGCGGATGGTCGATTCGGTTATACATAAATCGACCACGGTTCTGTGACCGCGTTCCGTCGCAAATCGCCTACTCGATCGCGTATTGCGACGGATATCACGCGGCATTGCTGGCGGGGGGCGCATGTAAGACAATGCGCGGCTTGTCTTGTTAAATGAGAAGCCTTCATGCCCAGCCGCCGCGAGCTTGCCAATGCCATTCGTGCTCTATCCATGGATGCGGTGCAAAAGGCCAATTCCGGGCATCCGGGCGCTCCCATGGGCATGGCGGACATCGCCGAAGTCCTGTTCCGGGACGTGCTTAAGTTCAATCCGGGCAATCCGACCTGGCTGGATCGCGACCGGTTCGTGCTCTCGAACGGGCATGCATCGATGCTGCTGTACTCCGTGCTGAACCTCACGGGATATCCCTTGTCGATGGATGAGATTAAAAACTTCCGGCAGTGGGGCTCCAAGACCGCAGGTCACCCGGAGCGCGAAATACATCTCGGCATCGAGACCACCACGGGACCGCTCGGCCAGGGCTTCGCCAACGCGGTCGGCATGGCATTGGCGGAGCGCTCGCTTAGCGCAACATTCAATCGGCCCGGCCACACCATCATCGATCATCATACCTACGTCTTCGTCGGCGACGGCTGCATGATGGAGGGCATTTCTCACGAAGCGGCCTCGCTCGCGGGCATGCAGCAGCTGGGCAAGCTGATTGCGATTTACGATGACAATGGCATTTCGATCGACGGCAAGGTGCGCGGCTGGTTCAACGACGATACGGCGCGGCGCTTCGAGGCATACGGCTGGCACGTGGTGCCGCACGTCGATGGCCACAGCAGCGAGGCGATTGCCGCCGCGCTGGCCGCCGCGCGCGCAGTCGCCGACAAGCCGTCGTTCATCTGCGCCAAGACCATCATCGGTTTCGGCGCACCCAAGCAAGGCACTCAGACCATGCACGGCGAGCCCATGGGCGCCGAGGATATTGCGGCCGCGCGCAAAACGCTCGGTTGGGCCTCGCCGCCATTTGAAATACCGGCCGAGATCCGCGCCGCGTGGGACCGGCGCGAGCAGGGGGCGAAAGCGGAGCAGCAGTGGCGCGCCAAGTTCGCCGCCTATGAACAGGAGTTTCCCGCGTTGGCCGCCGAACTGGAGCGGCGCATGGCCGGGGACCTGCCGGCCGGCTTCGACGAACTGCTGCGAGCCTTCGTCGGCGGCGCGCAAGCGGAGGGCAAGGCGCTGGCCACGCGCCAGTCGTCGCAGGCGACGCTGAACGCCATCGGGCCTTCGCTGCCCGAATTGCTCGGAGGCTCGGCGGATCTGACTCCCTCGAATGGCACCTGGCGCAAGGACTCGGTGACCTTGAGTCCCAGCGCGCCGGCCGGGAACTATGCGCATTACGGCGTGCGCGAGTTCGGCATGTCGGCCATCATGAACGGCATCACCGTGCATGGCGGCTTCATTCCGTACGGCGGGACGTTCCTGACGTTTTCGGACTATGCGCGCAACGCGGTGCGCATGGCGTGCTTGATGCGCATACGGGTGATTTTCGTCTATACGCACGATTCGATCGGACTCGGCGAAGATGGTCCCACGCATCAACCCATCGAGCATCTTGCAAGTTTGCGGATCATCCCGCATATCGACGTTTGGCGGCCCTGCGATGCGGTCGAGACGGCCGCCGCGTGGGGCGTGGCCCTGGAGAACCGCGACGGCCCCAGCCTGTTGGTGTTGACGCGCCAGTCCTGCGCGCACCAGGCGCGCGAGGCGGTTCAGGTGGCCAACATCAGGCGCGGCGGCTACGTGTTGATCGACACACCCGGCGCGCCCGAGGCCATCGTGATCGCCACGGGATCGGAAGTCGGAATTGCCGCCGAGGCGGTGCGCACCGTGAACGGCCAAGGGCGCAAGGTGCGGCTGGTATCGATGCCGAGCACGAACGCGTTCGACCGCCAGGACGACGCCTACAAGGAAAGCGTGCTGCCGGCAGGCGTCGTGCGCCGCGTCGCGGTCGAGGCAGGCGTGCGCGCCGCCTGGTGGCGTTACGTGGGGCCGAAAGGGCAGATTCTGGGAATCGACCACTTCGGCGCGTCGGCGCCGGCGAAGGTGCTGTTTCCGCAGTTCGGCTTCACCGCGGAAAAAGTCATCGAGGCAATCGGCAAGGCGCTGGCTACTTGAAGTGAATCAAAAGGGGTTTGAAGACGATGGCAATTAAAGTGGGCATCAATGGTTACGGGCGTATCGGCCGCAATATCCTGCGCGCGCTGTATGAGGGCAAGCACGGCGGCGCCATCAAGATCGTCGCGATCAATGATTTGGGCGACGCCAATACCAATGCGCATCTGACCCGCTACGACACCGTGCACGGGCGATTCCATGGCGATGTGCTTGTCGACGGCGATTCCATGGTGGTCAACGGCGATCGCATCCGGGTCGTCGCGCAGCGCGATCCTGCCAAATTGCCGTGGGCTGAACTCGGCGTGGATATGGTGCTCGAGTGCACCGGCTTGTTCACCAGCAAGGCCAAGGCCTCCGCCCACATTGCGGCCGGCGCGAAAAAGGTGCTGATTTCCGCGCCAGGCGGCGATGATGTGGACGCCACCATCGTCTTCGGCGTCAATCACGGCATCCTGAAATCCAGCCATACGGTGGTTTCGAATGCCTCCTGCACCACCAATTGCCTGGCGCCGCTCGCGAAAGTGTTGCACGAAAAAATCGGCATACTCTCCGGCGTGATGAACACGATCCACTCCTACACCAACGATCAGGTGCTGACCGATGTGTATCACACGGACCTGCGCCGCGCGCGCTCCGCGACCATGTCGATGATCCCGGCCAAGACCGGCGCCGCCTCGGCCGTGGGATTGGTCATGCCCGAGCTGAAGGGCAAAATCGACGGATTCGCCATTCGGGTGCCGACCATCAACGTTTCATTGGTGGATCTGAGCTTTACCGCAGCACGCAAGACCACCGTGGAAGAGATTCACGGCGCCATCAAGGCGGCGGCGGGCGGCGCGCTGAAGGGCATTTTGGCGTACAGCGATCAACCGTTGGTGTCGGTGGATTTCAATCACGATCCCGCCTCGTCCACTTATGACGCCACCCTCACCAAGGTGATCGATGGAACTCTCGTGAAGGTATGTTCCTGGTACGACAATGAGTGGGGATTCTCCAACCGCATGCTCGACACCCTGCTGGCTTGGTCGAAAGCGGCCTGAAGCTCGTGAAGATCACCAAAATGAGCGACCTGGATCTGCGCGCCAAGCGCGTGCTGATCCGCGAGGATTTGAACGTGCCGGTGCAAAGCGGTTCGGTGACCAGCGATGTGCGAATTCGCGCCGCTCTGCCCACCATTCAAAGCGCGTTGACCGCGAAGGCGCGCGTCATCGTCATGTCGCATCTCGGCCGGCCGGAAGAGGGCAAGTATGCCGAGGAGTTCTCGCTTGCGCCGGTGGCGAAGCGGCTGGCCCAGCTGCTGGGAGTTCCGGTGGCCCTGAAGAAGGATTGGCTGGGCGGCGTCGAGGTCGGCCCGGGCCAGATCGTTTTGCTGGAAAACGTGCGCTTCAACGAGGGCGAGAAGAAGGACGCCGATGATCTATCGCGCCGGATGGCGGCACTGTGCGACATCTACGTCATGGATGCTTTCGGCACGGCCCATCGCGCGGAGGCGAGCACCCACGGGGTCGCCAAGTACGCGCCGGTGGTCTGTGCGGGCCCGCTGCTGGTCAGCGAACTGTCGGCGCTGGAGACCGCACTGCTCAATCCTGCGCGCCCGTTGCTGGCGATCGTCGCGGGTTCCAAGGTATCAACCAAACTCACGGTGCTGGAATCGCTGTTGAGCAAGGTGGATCAGCTGATAGTGGGCGGCGGCATTACCAATACGTTTCTCGCGTCGTTGGGCTTCAATGTGGGCAAGTCCCTGTACGAGCCGAACATGCAGGACATCTGCAAGCGCTTGTTGGCGCAGTCCAAAAAGCGCGGCATCGTCATTCCAATGCCCACCGACGTGGTGGTGGCAACGGAGTGTTCCGCCACGGCGGAAGCGGACGTCAAGGACGTCGCCAATGTATCCGCCGAGGATATGATTCTGGATATCGGACCGGATTCGGCCGAAGCCATGGCGGCATTGGTGGGATCAGCCGGCACAATTCTGTGGAACGGCCCGGTGGGTGTGTTCGAGTTCGAACAATTTGGCGAGGGCACGCGCACGCTGGCCACCGCGATTGCACGCAGCAAAGCCTTTTCGCTGGCCGGCGGCGGCGATACCATCGCCGCCATCGAGAAGTACGGCATCGAGGACAGCATTTCCTACATATCGACGGGTGGCGGCGCATTCCTGGAGTTTGTCGAGGGCAAGAAACTCCCCGCGGTCGAGATTCTCGAGCAACGCGCCGCATGATTTCTGCGCTCAGGCGAACCAAAATTGTCGCGACCTTGGGACCCGCCACGGACGATCCGGCGGTACTGTCCGCCATGGTGCGCGCCGGGACCGACGTGGTGCGCCTGAATTTCTCGCATGGCGCGCTCGCGGATCATGCGCGCCGGATCGAACTGGTGCGCGATGCGGCGCGCCAGGCGGGCCGCTACGTGGGCGTGCTCGGCGACTTGCAGGGCCCAAAAATCCGCATCGACCGCTTCGCGGCGGGAAAAGTCCAATTGGCGGAAGGCGCGGAATTCACGCTGGACGCATCGCTCGCCGTCGATGCCGGCACCGAGAGTTCGGTCGGGATCGCCTACAAGAAGCTGCCCGCGGATGTGTTTGCGGGCGATGTGCTGCTGCTGAACGACGGACAGATCAGCCTGCAGGTGGTGGACATCGCCGGCCCGCGCATCAAGACTCGCGTACTGGTCGGCGGCGAACTCGCCAACAACAAGGGCATCAATCGCCAGGGCGGCGGCCTGTCCGCCGGAGCGTTGACGGACCGGGATCGGGAGGACATCGTCACCGCGGCGAAACTCAAGGTGGATTATCTCGGCGTGTCCTTTCCACGCAACGCCAAAGACATGACGGAAGCTCGCGGCTTGTTGCGCAGAGCCGGCGGCCATGGGCTGCTGGTGGCAAAGATCGAGCGCGCGGAAGCCATCGATAACCTGGCCGAAATCGTCGGCGCCAGCGATGGGGTGATGGTGGCCCGCGGCGACCTCGGCGTCGAGATGGGCTATGCCGAACTCGCCGGCTTGCAGAAGCAGATCATTCAGGAAGCGCGCCATCAGAACAAAGTCGTCATCATGGCGACGCAAATGATGGAATCGATGATCACCAATACGATTCCAACCCGTGCCGAAGTCTCGGATGTCGCCAATGCCGTCATGGACGGCACCGATGCGGTGATGCTGTCCGCGGAAACGGCGTCCGGCAAGCACCCGGTGAAGGTCGTGGAGGCCATGGCCCAGATCATCGTCGGCGCGGAAAAGTATCAAGTGGCGCACGTGCGCATACGGCAGCGCACCAGCGGCTATTTCGAACACACCGACGAGGCGATTGCGGCGGCGGTGATGTACACCGCGAATCACCTGCATGTCAAAGCCATCGTTGCGCTCACCGAATCCGGATCGACCTCGCTGTGGATGTCGCGAGTCCGCTCGGACATCCCGATCTATGCCTTCACCCGGCATGAAAGCACCCGCTGCCGGGTGACTCTCTATCGCGGCGTCTACCCCGTGGCCTACGATGTCACCCACATGGGCGAAGCTTTTTACTTCTCGATATTTCACCTGCTGCTCGACTTGAATCTGGTGCTGGAGGGAGACTCCATCATTCTCACCAAGGGCGAACTCAGCGGCGTATCCGGCGGCACCAATTCCATGCAAATCCTGCGCGTCACAAGAAAGTAGCCCAATGACCACTGAATTTCGCGGTACTGAACGATACATTGCCACGCCCGAGTTGATGGCCGCGGTCAACGCCGCCATCGTTCTGGCGCGGCCGCTGCTCATCAAGGGCGAACCCGGAACGGGAAAGACGCTGCTCGCCAACGAGATCGCCCGAGCTCTCGACAAGCCGTTTTTCGAGTGGCACATCAAGTCCACCACCAAGGCCTTGCAGGGGCTGTACGAATACGACGCCGTGTCGCGCCTGCGGGATTCGCAGCTTGGCGACCAGCGCGTCAAGGATATTCGCAACTACATCCTGAAAGGCAATTTGTGGGAAGCCTTCGACTGCGATGTGCAGCCCGTGCTGCTCATCGATGAAATCGACAAGGCCGATATCGAATTTCCCAATGATCTGCTGCGCGAATTGGATCGGATGGAATTCTACGTCTACGAGACGCGCGAGACCGTGCGCGCCAAGCATCGTCCCATCATCGTCATCACCAGCAACAATGAAAAGGAGCTGCCGGACGCTTTTCTAAGGCGCTGCTTCTTTCACTACATCCGCTTCCCGGATGCGGCGACGATGACGCAAATCGTCGACGTGCACTTTCCGGATCTGAAGCGCGAACTGCTGCACGAAGCGCTGACCACGTTCTTCAAAATACGCGAAACGCCGGGCTTGAAGAAGAAACCGACCACCTCCGAACTGCTGGATTGGATCAAGCTGCTGGTGACCGAGGATATTCCGCCCGAGGTCTTGCGCAGCGACGATCCGAAGAAGCTGATTCCGCCCCTGTACGGCGCGCTGCTGAAGAATGAGCAGGATGTGCATCTGTTCGAACAACTCGTGTTCCTGAATCGCCGGAATGCTCGTTAAGTTCTTTTTCCTGCTGCGCAAAAACGGCGTCCCGGTATCGATCACCGAGCTTCTCACGCTGCTCGAGGCGCTGCGTGCGGGCCTGGGCGGTTTGAGCGCCGAGCGCTTCTACTACCTGGCGCGGACCTGCCTGGTGAAGGACGAGCGCTTCTACGACCGCTACGACCGCGCTTTCGCCGCCCACTTCAAGGGAATCGAGGACTTGTTCGCGATCCTGGAGCAGAAGCTGCCGGCCGATTGGCTGGAGAAGCTGGTGGTGCGCGACTTCAGCGACGAGGAGAAGGCCGAGATCGAGGCGATGGGCGGCTGGGAGAAATTGATGGAGACGCTGAAGAAGCGTCTCGAGGAACAGAAGGAACGGCATCAGGGCGGCAGCAAATGGATAGGCACGGCCGGTACCTCGCCGTATGGCGCCTACGGATTCAATCCCGAAGGCGTGCGCATCGGTCAGGAAGCCGGGCGGAATCGCAGCGCCGTGAAAGTGTGGGACAAGCGCGAGTTCGCCAACCTCGATGATAAGGTGGAACTCGGCACGCGCAACATCAAGATTGCGCTGCGCCGGCTGCGCAAGTTCGCCCGGCAGGGCGCACCCGACGAGCTGGCATTGGCGGACACCATCGATGCCACGGCGCGCTCGGGCGGCTGGCTCGATATCAAGATGCAGGCCGAGCGGCGCAACGTCATCAAGATCCTGCTGCTGCTCGATATCGGCGGATCGATGGACGATCACGTGAAGACCTGCGAGGAATTATTCTCCGCCGCGCGCAGCGAGTTCAAGCATCTCGAGCACTATTATTTTCACAACTTCGTGTACGAAGCGCTGTGGAAGGACAATCGCCGGCGCTTCAGCGAGCATGTCGGCACCACCGAAGTGATTCGCACCTACGGCCCGGATTACAAGCTGATTTTCGTGGGCGATGCGACCATGAGCCCCTACGAGATCACCCACGCCGGCGGCAGCGTCGAGCATTGGAATCCGGAGCCCGGCAGCGTGTGGCTGCAGCGCTTGATCAAACAGTATCCTAAATTCGCCTGGATCAATCCGCAGCCGCAATCGCGCTGGCGCCAGACCGCCTCGATCGACATGACGCGCGAAATGCTCGAAGGGCGAATGTATCCGTTGACCCTGGCGGGGCTCGACCAAGCAATCGACGAGTTGACGTAACGCCGATTTGGCGGGTTTTGTGCGCTTTCATCTGCACGCGGGCCGGAATTGGCTGCGAACTTAAGCGGTATGTGCAGTAGTGCCAATGTTTTGTAAAGTCCTACAAAAACAGGCCTGCAGCTGAGGTAAATCATCGCCGGATCTTGGCTGGTGGTCTCATTTGTTGCCCCGCAATCTGAGATCTGCGGTCGATCCCGGGCGCACCGACCTCTCTATCATTTGCGGCATGAATCGACCGCTGGAAATCCCTGGCCGGGGCAGCGTCGCTGCCCGCGGTTTCACGCTGATCGAGATCCTGGTCACACTATCGGTGGCCACGATCTTGATGAGCATGGCGGTGCCCGCGTTCAACAGCTTCGTGCTCAATGACCGCGACGTCGGGCAGATCAATTCCTTGGTCACCAGTTTCAACTACGCGCGCAGCGAGGCGATCAAACGCGCCTCCGCGAACGGCATCATCGTCTGCCCCTCCGCGAACGGCACCACCTGCAGCGGAACGGCAGCATGGTCGGGCGGATGGATCGTGCTGGACTTGAACCCCGCTGATCCCCCGCCACTGGTATTGCAGACCGTTCCCGCGCTGAATGGCACCAATACGTTGACGGCCGTGGGTGCGGCCAATGGAGTCACATTTTTATCGAGCGGCCTCGTTTCGGCAGCGCTTACGATCAGAGTATGCGACAGGCGCGGCGCCAATTTTGCGCGAGACGTTGAGATCAATGTCACGGGACGAGTGGCCGCATCGCAAACCGTCGGGCAAGCGGTATCCGGGGCCGCCCTGGTATGCCCCTGAATCCCATGGCAACCAAACACTGCAATGTGCGGCGCACCGCACGCCGAGTCGGCGGATTCACGCTCATCGAGGTGCTCGTCTCGCTGGTGGTCTTGAGCATCGGCTTGCTGGGCACCGCCAAACTCATGATTTTTTCAGCCCGCTCGAACGACAGCGCGTATTTGCGCACCCAGGCGACTGCGCTGGCTTACGAGATGCTGGACAACATGCGCGCCAATCAGCAGCAGGCCATCGCGGGATCGTATACCACGGCACTGAGCGCTGCGCCGACGAATCCCGGTTTTACCTGTCTCGGCGCGACCGCCTGCACGCCGCCCAATCTCGCCTTGTACGACATCTACCAATGGAAGCTGCGCTTGAACGCGACCAGCGGAATTCCGCCGCTCGGAGCATTGCCCACCGGCCAGGGATCGGTTGCCACCACGTTGACCGGAACGCAAACCACGGTGGTCATCACGGTTAGCTGGGATGACACGGTCGCGCAATCAACCTTCGGCGCGGCCGCAACGACCCAGTCGATTACCCTGCAGACGCTCCTATGATTCGCGCGCGCGGATTTTCCCTCGTTGAACTGATGATCGCCATGACGTTGGCGCTGATTGTCAGTGCCGGTGTGGTGTCGGTGTTCGTCGGATCGCGATCGGCGTTCCTGGCCACGTCCGGTACGGCCGCCCTGACCGAGAACGGCCGGTTTGCCCTCAACTTCATTGCAAACTCGGTGCGCAATGCCGGATACATGTCCTGCACCACCGCATCGCACATGCAGGGGATATTAAACGCAGGGGTCACGCCGCTGCCGTATTCCTTCAACGAGGCGCTCGGCGGATTTGAAGCCAACAATACCGGAGTCGGAGCGGCGTACACGGTTGCGACGCCGCCGGTGGCGGCCGACGCCAACGCGGGCGATTGGATAGCGGGTCTGGACGCGGCGCTGGCCGGCTTGTCAGTCAAAAATAACGACGTCTTGGTCGTACGGTCGACGCTGCACAATGCACAGTCGGTGTACGTTTCCTCAATCGTCGACGGCGCTTCGCAGTTCACCGTCAATACTCAAGGGCTACTAGCCAACGGTCAACTCGCCGTGATTTCCGACTGCGCCAAAGGAGCGGTATTCCAAATCACCGGCATTGCACCGCCCGGCGCCAACGCGGTGATCACTCACAATGCCGGTGGATCTCCCGGCAACACCACCGCGGCGTTTCCGATTTCTTTTGCGATCGGCTCCCAGGTGACCCCGGTGGATACCGTCGTGTACTACATCGGCAAGGGCCAGGACGGCGACAGCGCGCTGTTCTCCTACGATTTGAACGCCGGCAACGCCTTCACGGCGAGCGAGTTGGTGCCCGACATCGAGGCGATGCAGATTCTCTATGGCTTGGATACCAACTCCACGCAAACCGTGAGTCAGTACGTGACCGCCGATCAAGTTCCGGATTTCAATACGGTCATGAGCGTCAAAGTCGCGCTGCTGGCGGCAAGCCCTCCGGGCTCCGCCAAGTCGGCGGTCGCGACGACCTATAACCTGCTCGGGACCACGGTCACGGCGCCCATCGACTCGCGGGAGCGCAAGGTGTTCGAAGAGACCATCGCCGTGCGGAATTCCCTGCCTTGAAAGGTTCTCTCATGCGCAATCCTACCCACTTACTCAGTCATCCATCGCGGCAAACCGGCGTGGTGCTTTTCGTCGCGCTGATCCTTTTGCTGATCTTGAGTTTGCTCGGCGTGACCGCCGCGCGCATGCAGACCGTCGAAGAAAGAATGGCGCGCAACGAGGATAGTCGCCAATTGGGTGCTCAGGCGGCGGAGGCCGGTTTGCGCGGTGCGGAGGTGGGACTGCTGACCGGCATTTATAACGACTTCGCGGCCAACACGAACGGCCTGTACGCGCCGCTGTTGTCCAATGGCAGCCCGGTATCGACTCTGGACTGGACCACGGCGCTACCCTACTCGGGACCTGCGCTCGCCTCGCTGCCGGCCGCCTCCCAGACGCCCAAGTTCGTCATTGAAAATCTCCCGTCGGTTGCCGTGGCGGGCGACGACATCTCCGTGGCTTCACTGAATCCATCATCGCCGCCCGTCACCGTGTATCGCGTGACGGCACAGGGTGTGGGTCCAGACGGGACTTCCACCACCACGCTGCAAACAATCGTGCGTTAGCAGATGAACGTCGCAACGGGTGTCAATATGCGAACCATACCATCGAAATTCATGCACGGCCGCCTGATTGCCGCCCTGCTGTCCGCCGGCGCGACCATGCTGTGGGGCTGGTCATTACCCGCCGATGCGGCAGCGCCCAGCGTAAACATCGCGCAACTACCGATGACGATTACTCTGCCCGCGCATCCGCAGATTCTTCTGGCCGTGGGGAATTCCCAATCCATGGATGGCGATTTGAGCGGAGCGATCTACACCGGCTCCGGATCGACCGTGCATACGCTGCTCGCGACCTCGAGTTCGCCGGTGAACTTCACGGTGCCCGCCGGCTTTACGCCGCCGGTCAACGCCGGTGCAGGCGGCGTCGCGCCTTACACGGTCGCCTCCGGCGGTCTGCTGCTTGATAATTCGGCCAGCCGGTTGAATGTCGCCAAAGCCGGCATTAACGCCATCCTGAATGCCTATATTGCCAGTGCGGATTTCGCGCTGATGGATTACAGCACCAGCGGCATGGGCGAATACACCACCTGGGTGTATCAGATGAGCCAGCCGGGAGGCTTCACTTTCACCTCGATCACCCCGAGCAGCGGTGAGTACGTGCCGAATCCCTGCTACGGCATCGATATCAGCGGCGCGCTGCCGGTACAGGTGGATTGTAAGGGTTTGAATCAGTTCTATAGCGGCCAAAACATCAAGACGAAACAGTGGATGGTCATCAGTGCCAGCAGCGATGACGCTGCGATCAACGACGTTTTATACGCCGGCGGGGGCATCGATCCCGTTTGCGTCGTGTACAACGGACCCAATCCGGCTACACCATTTCCGCCGCACTATAGCCTCGGCTCGTACAACACGGGCGGCGTGTTCGAGTCGTACTCGAGCGAAACCAGCGGCTGCGCCCCGGTGACCGGGCCCACCAACGCCGGCTACGTTCCGTATTCGGCGCAGGTCATGTATGAAATTCGCGGATTCGGCTTTTATACCTTTGGCGAAGCCGCGGCGAGTGCCGCGACGCTGGTACCCATGACATCCTCGGGCGCGACGCCCTCGGCTGCCTCGGTGGCGGCGGCCATAGGGCATTTCACCCCGTATCTACAGCCCGAAACGAATTCGACGAGTACCGTGGAAATGAAGGCGGCAGCGACCCAATCGCCGATGGCAGGCGTGATTGCGTCCGCGCAGGCTCTGTTCGCGGGCAATCCGCCGACCACGAATGGGTGTACCGCGCAGCGCTACGTCGTGCTCATGACCGACGGCCTGCCGACGATGGATTTGGCCGGTTTGTCGTGGCCTCCCTTGGGCAGCACTGCAGCCGCCGGTTACGGCGTGACTGCGACCTTCAGTAGTACCGACGGTTCCCTGGTGGCGACCAACGATCAGGCACTGACGGATGTGATCAGAAAATTGAAGGCGCTGAATAGCGGCGCGAATCCGGTGAAAACCTACATCATCGGTCTTGGCGCGGGAATCGATCCCACCAGCGTGGCAGGTCAGACACTCACCGCCATGGCGGTCGCGGGCGGCACAAGCGTGTATTTTCCCGCGACCACGCCGCAGGCGGTAACCGACGATTTGCAAATCATCATCACGAAGATACTTGCGCAGAGCCAGTCGACTGCTTCGGCAGCCGTGAACTCCACCGGCCTCAATGCCAATTCCGTCGTGTATCAATCGCAGTTCGTCACCTCCGACACCTATCAAGACTGGACCGGAAATTTATTCGCGTTTTCGATCAATTCCACCACCGGGGTGGTCGATACGACGACAGCGGATGCCTATTGGTCGGCGCAGACGCAATTGGATGCAGCGACTTCCCGGCTGATCGCGACCTGGGACCCGGTGGGCGGCGCCGGAATTCCGTTCGAGTGGAGCACGGGGACGACGGGCATCAGCCCCACCACGACGCTTGGGCAAGACCTCACGACATATACGCCGGATCCCAGCGGGCAGGATGTACTACAGTTTTTGCGCGGATCGACCGCCCAGGAGGTGCGCAACGGCGGCAAGTTCCGCAATCGCGCGCATATTTTGGGCGATATCGTCGACAGCAATCCGGCTTACATCGGCGCTTCCAATGAAGGCATTCAATCCACTTCCTATATCAGCTATGCGGCGAGCACCGCCGCGCGCCCGCCCATCCTTTACATCGGTGCGAACGACGGCATGCTGCACGCATTCGACATAGTCACGGGCAATGAGCGTTTCGCCTACATTCCCCGCGGCGCCTACGCAAATCTGGTCAACCTCGCGTCGCCCTATTACAACGCTCAACATCGATTCTTCGTCAACGGTTCCCCGCAAGCCGGCGACGTACAATTCAGCGATTCATCCTGGCACAGCCTGCTGGTCGGGACCGAGGCGGCGGGCGGCAATAGCGTCTACGCGCTCGATGTCACCAATCCTGCCAACTTAACTTCAGAATCGGCGCTTGCGAGCACAGTGCTGTGGGACTTCACGGACACGGACATGGGGCTGGGGTTCAGCACCCCGGTCATTGCGAACACGGCAGACGGCTGGCAGGTGTTTGTCGGTAATGGCTACAACAGCACCAATCAAAAGCCATTTCTGTACGCATTGAACCCGCAGACCGGCGCCATCACAGCGAAGCTCGATTTGTGCGCCGCCGTGGCAGGGGCTTGTAATTTGGGCGCCTCGAACGGCCTGTCCAGCCTCATTGTCGTGAACAGCGGCGGTCAAGTCGCGGGCTACGCGAATCTCATCTACGCGGGTGATCTGCAGGGCAACCTGTGGCGCATCAACATATCCAACAGCAGCCCGACGCTTTGGGCCGTGAGTGTTTTATTTCAAGCTCGCGATGCGCTCGGCAACATGCAGCCCATCACGACCAAGCCGGTTGCCAGCCTCAACCCTAGATACCCGCAAATTTTGGGTACCATGGTGATGTTCGGAACGGGGCAGTTCTTGGGTGCGCCGGATACGGCGAATCAAAAGACTCAATCGATCTATGGTGTCTATGATCCGCCTGCGGGCTATACGACGGCGCTGACCCGTACCAGCTTGCTTCAGCAAACCCTGGCCACGGCGACGATAGGGACGGTCCAGGTGCGTACCATCAGTGGAACCACGCCCACGGTACCGGCAAACAAAGGCTGGTATATCGATTTGACGCTGCTCAGCGGCGAGCGAGTGATCAATGATGCGCGCCTGGAAAGCGGCGGGGAGCTGGTACTCACGACCTACCAGCCGATTCCCCCGGCAGCGGGCTCGTGCAATGTCTCGGGTACCTCATACTTGATGGTGCTCAATTATGCGACGGGCGGCGCCTTCAGCACTCCGCAGTTCGACGCCAACGGCGATGGGAAAATCAACAGTTCGGACACCGTGACCCAGACCGTGGGCGGCGTCACCACGATTGTAAATCCGGTGGGTATGTCGCTCGGCAGCGTCTATGCGTCCGCGCCGACGATTCGTTCAGGTGCCTTTGCCACAGGTACGGGGATCGCACTCATTACCGAGTCGACCCCCGGCGTCGCGCAAGGCGGCGTTGGCGCTCCCCCCGTCATTCAGCCGGTTATCTTGAAAGGATCCTCAAAGACGCGTACAGCATGGTGGGAGATACGTCAATGATACAAGTCAGGATCGCGGTTCTACTGACCGCACTCGCAGTGCTGTTCTGTTTGGGGCCCAGCCCCGCATGGTGCACGCGCGCCTATGGTGATTTGATCAGCGGCGAAGTAACGGCGGCGCCGCTCAGCGGGGAGATTGAGATCGCGCACCACGTTTATCACGTCAAGGCGAAAAGCGCCGCGGATAAAGCCTTGAGCAGCATCTACGCCGGGGAGATGGTCGATGCAGTGCTGGACGGTCCGGCCGGCAGCGCCGCTTCCCAGGTCATTTCGATCACGCAACATGCCGGATCATGAGGGTCACGATGAAAAACGGTTTTAGCTTGATTGAATTGATGATCGCGGTGGCGGTCGTTGGCATCCTGGCCTCGATTGCCGTGCCGTCTTATAACGCCTATATCCGGAGGGCCAATCGTTCGGACGCAACGCGGACAATGACCCTCGATGCGCAGGCGCTGGAGCGCTGCTACTCGCAGAACTTCGCCTATGCCCCATGTCCCAACGCACCCGCGGGCGCCGCGCCGTCATCCCAGGGAAATTACACGGTAGTGATTGCGGTAACCGCGAATCCAGCCACTTACACGATCACGGCGACGCCCGTCTCACCGGTGCAGCTCAACGATACCGCCTGCGCGACATTCACTCTGAACAGCGCCGGCACGCAAGGCGCAACCGATAACAGCAACGCCAATAACACCCAGACCTGTTGGGGTTCAACGTAGCGATTGTGGCTGCGGGTCGAACATCGGATATCCGTTTGTAGACTGCTCGCGACTTCGCGGGTAACTTGTCAGCCATATGACGATGATGGAAAGGGCGATCGGCGAGCTACCGCAGCTCGCCTTGGTGATGACCGGCGGTGGTGCGCGCTCGGCGTACCAGGTCGGGGTTCTCAAGGGCGTCGCTGAGCTGCTGCGGCGCGGTTCGGCGTGTCCGTTTCCGATCATTACCGGAACCTCCGCCGGCGCCGTCAGCGCCATCGCGCTGGCGTCGGATGCCGCGCATTTCAGGCGCTCGGTATATGCCATTGAGCGGGTTTGGCGCGAATTTCGCGTGCACCAAGTGTTCAAAGCCGATGCCGCGAGCATGCTGAAATCCGGCGTGCATTGGTTGTGGTCGTTCCTCACCGGCGGCTGGCTCGTGCAGCCGCCGCATTCGCTGTTCGACAACACGCCGTTGTGGGAACTGCTGCGCGCGAATCTGCACTTCGACGGCATCCCGCGTGGTTTGTACAAGAAGCACCTGCACGCCATCGGCATATGCGCTACCTGCTATGCGGATGCCGACTCGGTGACTTTTTTTGCGGCGGATGCCCGGGTACAGCCGTGGGCGCGGGTGTACCGCAAGGGAGTGCGCGCGCCATTGACGCTCGATCACTTGATGGCAAGCCTGGCGCTGCCGTTCTTGTTTCGTCCCGTGCTGCTGCGCGATGCGTACTACGGTGACGGGGCCATGCGCCAAACCTCGCCCTTGAGTCCCGCGATCCATCTTGGCGCGACCCGCCTGTTGATCATCGGCGTCAACGATCCTCTGCCGACGGGCACCACGCCGAAAGCTCCCCTGGTCGAACCCACATTCGGACAAATGTTCGGATTCATGCTGGATTCCCTGTTCATGGATCAGCTCAACGCGGATCTTGAGCGCATCAACCGCTACAACCAGAACGCGGGGATGCGGCACATCGAGTCGCTGTTGATCTCGCCAACGCGGGACGTCAACGAAATCGCGCGCCGTCACGTACGCGAGCTGCCGAGAGCCTTGCGGGCGCTGCTGCGGGCGCTGGGCGCGCACAGCGCTCCCAGCACGCTGCTGCTCAGCTACCTGCTGTTCGAGCGCGGCTTTACCCGGGAGTTGATCGATTTAGGCTATGAAGATGCGCGCGCACGCGCCGCGGAGATTCGCCAGTTCCTGCGCTTGGAGCAAGCCCACCAGTTTCGAGCGACGCGCAGTTAGGAGCCTGTCTCTCAGACAGGCTCCTAATGTTTGTGCAGGGAATCGTGCCGCGTCAGAACCTGCGGGTGCGATTTGCGGAAATGTTCCGCCAGCTGCTCGGCGATGTACACCGAACGGTGCTGGCCGCCGGTGCAGCCGACGGCGATGGTCAGGTAACTGCGATTTGCCTGGGAGAATTCGCCCACCCGTTTCTCGAGGAACGCCGTGAGATCCGCAATCATGCTGCGCACGCTGGCGTAGCCCGCAAGATACTCGATGACGGCTGAATCGCGGCCCGTGAGACCGCGCAGCGCCTCCTGCCCCTAGGGATT
>Ga0210394_10002869_pt1 | contig 22818 bp, 20 predicted proteins | sample IncBWC12MmetaG_FD_160121 | JGI IMG/M metagenome (GOLD analysis project Ga0210394, IMG submission 160121) | Forest soil microbial communities from Barre Woods Harvard Forest LTER site, Petersham, Massachusetts, United States - Inc-BW-C-12-M | ecosystem: Environmental > Terrestrial > Soil >... | reverse complement strand
TGGGAGTCTCGGTCCATTGCCATTCCACGTCCTCATCTTCGGCGCAGTAAACGTTGAGTACAGTAGAACGCAGGTCGGGGTGGCTCGGCGCCGGAGCCGGCACAATTCGACGTGTTTTGGATGATTGGCCTGTCACGATATGGCGCCTCCCTGGCTGTCTGCCTCGCATTGTAAGCCCGTCATGCCATGCGCGCTACCTGGGTTATCTTAGACTTGTCAACGTGGCCGGCCGCCCCCGCGTTCATCGCACGCCGCGCCGGCAGACAATCCCGGAATTCGCGGCACGCTTCATGAGCGCGCTGTCCTTACTTACTTCCCTTGCTTCCGACCAACCCTCATTAGATAGTAGCCGCCAACCAATACGAGCAACACAGCAAACACGAGTGCAGCGGTTTGTCCTGCGGCATAAGAGCCGGACCCCTGTGGTCCGCCGCTCAAGTATGCGTTCACCAGTATCAGGCCGCCCCAAATCACGCCAATTGCGCCAAATATCCGATTTCTCCTGAAACTACTCCTTGTTTTGTCTACGTCCCGTCATTAATCCACCGGTCCCCTCCAATTACCGTGACCTCTATCGCATCGGTATGACTTCGTGCCTCGTCATCAATCCATATTCAGCTGGGTACCTTTCATGCCGAGGTTGTTGGCGCCGGCCCCAAACTTGCCGGCGCCAACAACAACCAGCCAAGTCCGACCCTTACATCGATTACCAACCACTTCTCTGCAAATTACCAATGCGCTCCCATCCGCGTTGGGGGGTCGTCGAGACGTCAATTAAAATCTCATCTGTTTGCGAAAGACCCGCTGCGCGCTCGACAGCGAAGCTGCCAGTCACCTGCTCGGGACTAAGCTTGTACATACCGCCGGAGATTGCATCTACGCCCAAGCCGATCAAACCGCCGATTGCGATATTCCCCCACACCCAGCCGCTGACGCTGCGCGTGATCGTAGTCTCGTAGGGCTGATACCCGGGCAAAACCAGTTTCACCGTGTGCGTATCTTTGCGGCGCAGTTTAGCAATTACCGGAGTCTCTCCCATCTTGACGTTGTCTACCCACACCTCTGCTCCGGCTGGAGAACTAGAGATTCCGACATCCTGACGCGTGCCGTGAATGACCGTCGCACATCCGCTCAACACAAATCCTGCCATCGCACCACACGATATGAGAATGACGGCAAGAGCTTTTCTCGATCGGCCGTATCCGGTCTCAACATTATTCATAAAGCCTCCCTGAACAAATTGATTGCATGAATTCTCTCCACGCATTCAATGTGCAGGGACGACCGAACGCTCACAACACAGCCCGCGCATGTATCGCTTCTCGAAACCGCCGGTATCTTTTTCTAATACGAACTCGATTTGAGTATTTGCGAACGTCGGCGAGCGACTCGGCCTTTTCTTAGATTTCTCTCGCCGCCTCGTTGCACCGCCGCTCATTTGCACGAGGCTAATGCCGCGTGATCCCAGGATACCGAAGCAGATGAGCGTTTCTCGCTGCCAAATAGCACTCACAGGCGGCGGCTTGCAAGGCGCGCCGATCGAGAATGGTGAGATGACCGCGGGTGTAGCCGATCAGCTTGCGCTTCCGCAGTAAAGAGGCGGCGTGGTTAACGCCTTCGCGACGCACGCCCAACGTGGCGGAGATCACTTCCTGAGTGATATAGAACTGTTCGCGGCCCGCTCGGTCGCCGGTGATCAGCAGCCAGCGGGCAAGCCGCGCGGTCACGTCATGGAAGCTGCTGCAAACGGCGGTCTGCGAAAACTGCGCCATCACCACATAGATGTAGCGGCTCAACAACCGTTGCAGCCGCGGGTTGCGTTTGAACTCACGACAAAATGACGGCGCTGCAATTCGCCAAGCCGTACCGGCCGCATTTACCAGCGCGCGCTGCGATGCGATGTTGATGCCGAATGCAACTGAGACCCCTAGCACGCCCTCATCGCCAATGACCGCTACCTCGAGACTGGTGCCTGCGGCGGTCGGGGCAACCAGCGAGATGGAGCCGCCAGCGGGGAAGTACACGTGGCGAATGCGCTGTCCTGGCTCGCGCAGCACCTCGGCGGTTTTCAGCTCGACGGGCTCGCACGCTGCAAGCAGGCGTTCGCGATCCTGACGGGGTAAAAGTTCAAGCAGGCGATTTCTCGCAACGGGACGGGGTGTTGGACGTGACACGGTCTCTCTCTTGTTGCCGAAAGGAGCTGTTCCAGATCTGTCAGCAGGACTAAAATCGCGTCCTGCGATCGGACCATCGCTCCCGGCTCATTTGCTAAGGGTTAGGATCACCCCAAGCTCGACCGTTGCAATCGTCGAATTAAATGTAGCACATCACCTTTGGATCACAAAACTGGAATTTGCGGAAATTATCAGGGTTTCCACGGTATTTTGGTTACCGCGACGATTTGAGGATTTGCCCGATATACATTGTTCACCGAGCGGTTCTGCAAGGGAGAATTCTAGTAACCAGGCGCCGTTCGCCGCGGCCCGCTGACCCATCCGTGGGTCAGCTCGGGAGTCGCCTGCGGCGGTGGCGTTCAGTTCACCTGATTGGTACTGCAGTCAACGGTAAAGGAAATCTTTCCGCCTGCGCCGCCGTTATTCGTGGTGGGCGTGAAAGTGAACGTGTACTTCGTCGCACTCAGCGTAACCTGTTCCATCACGCCGTCCGGCGTATGATCCATTTGCGCGATATCGGTGATAACGACCTCGGTTAGAGCGACGTGGTAGGACTCCACCAGAGTCCCGTTCCTGCTGGAGCTATCGAACTTGATATCGCCAGTAGCGATGTGATTGCCGATGACGACCGAACCAATCAGCTTCGGGCTCGACTTGTCGATGTTTTTCATGACGGTAATTTCACCGCATTTGACCTTCCCTGCACCACCGCCGCCTCCCGTCACGGCGCCCGCCGTATTGGAGAATGCTTGGCTGTACGAGGACAAAACAATTTCGTTTTGATGCCCTGCAGCTGTGGCGCCGCCCGCAATTCCATCGAGCCTGAGGAATATTTCCTCGGCCGCTGCAGCGGGCCCGCTAACGGCCAGCCCGGCGGCGATCAAAAGAGGGGCCAGCGCGAAGAACTGAACGACCTTTGACTTGGGTATATCTGTGCGATGACTACGCGGTTTCATGACATCACAGTGGGAACCGTGAACATTTTCAATGTTCTGAAAAAACGCCGGCCTTGAGCAGCCTCCTACGAGCGTGTACGGCGGTTAACGTCCCGATTGCTTCATTTCAGATAAGGCACCAACCAGTCATTCCAACGCTGAAAGACGTCCATTTGACGAATGGGATCAGTCGGGAAGTGGCCTCTTGTGGGGATGGCGTAGAACTCTGTCATGACATGATTGTCTTTGAGTGCGCGGTAGAGCCCGAATGATTGCGTAATCGGCACGCGGAAATCGCCCGTGTCGCACATGATGAGCATTGGCGCCGTGATCTTGGTAGCCGAGCTTGCGGGTGACTGGCGGCGGTTGATCGCCATACCCTCGCCAACGTACGGCGAGGCGCCGGTGGCCGCGGCTTGGGTGATGTTGCCATCCGACAGATCATACATTTCAACCCAATCCGTAACCGGGGCGCCAGCCACCGCCGCCTTCCATACCGGATAGTGTCCAGCCAGCCATGTAGTCATGAATCCGCCATAGGACCAGCCGGTAACCGCCATACGTGCCGGGTCGATCAGACCGCGACCCTTCAAGAAATCAACGCCGGACATTACATCCTCGCCGGGTCCTTGCCCGGCGTCCTTGTAAATCGCGGCGAAGAACGCATTGCCTAGATTGTCGCTGCCGCGGTAGTTCGGTTCGAACACGAACCAGTCGTGCGACGCTAGCACTTGCGGCATGAGATTGAATTTCTCTCGCGACGATGAGTTCGGTCCTCCATGGACGAAGAGCACGAGTGGATAGCGCCTGCCCTCGAGATAGCCAGTGGGATAGGTAAGCACGCCGTCGAGGGTGCGGCCGCCTGGACCTTTCCAGGTCACCGTTTCGGAGCGCGCGAGCGCCAACTCCGTCAGCGCGGTATTTGACTGCGTGATTGCCACCGGTGCTCCGTTGTCGGCTGCGATGATATAGAGCTCGTAGGGATCGGTTTTGGTCTGCCCGATGAACGCTATCCTATTGTTCCGATCGATATCTGCGTCGATCCAATAACCGTTGGTCGGCATGACGCCGCTGAGATTTATCGGGGTCACCGCTCCGTCCGGCTTTAGGCGCCACAATCCCACGGTGGTATCCACATTGCCGCCAACCAGCAGCCATTCGCCGTTCGGTGCCCAGAGGGTGGTGTACACGTTCTTGTCGAGCGCCACGCTAATATCACGACCCGCGCCGCCCGCGAAGGGCGCCAGCCAAACGTCTTGATAATTCCACGGATGAGCATCGCGGCTGCGCCAATACGCAATACTCTTGCCGTCCGGCGACGGTACCGGATAGCCTTCCAGCATCGTCTCGCCGGTGAGGGAGCGAATTTGGCCGCTCGAGACATCGAGCATTTGAATGCGGGCTTGAAACTGATCCCCGGTGGACGGGGTTTCCTGGCGCACGAAAATGATCGACTTACCATCCTTGGACCATGCGATCGGAGATGAGGGCGGCCCCGGCGGCAGGCTGGAGGGCAGCGACCAGGTCCCACTGGTCAATCGCTTCGACTCGCCGCCCTGCGCTGAAACCACCCAAAGATGCACCGGGCGGACCGCCTCACTCACGGTGACATCATCGTTACCGACTTTGAATGCGGTACGGAACTTATCCTCGCCCTTAAACTCGGGTTTGGCGTCGGCCATTGCATATGCGATGCTCGCCGCATCCGGGCTCCAGGCGAACTGATCGACGCCATCCTTGCTCTTGGTGAGTTGAAGCGCATCGCCGCCGGCCATCGGCATGACGAACAGTTGCATCACCTTATCGGAATCGGGCGCGAGAAACCCGATCCTGTCCCCCGTGGGAGACCAGCGCGGGGATGCGGCGTGATGCCGCGCTCGGGTCAGCGGTCTTGGCTGGCGACTCGCGACATCGACCAAAAGAATCTCCGATTGGAACTCGTCCGACTCCACGTCGGCTCGAATTTCCACGACGGCAACGGTCTTGCCATCTGGTGAAAAGCGGGGGTCGGCCAGTCGGACAGTTCGAACGAGATCGCGTACCGTGGCGGTTCGCGCGTCGCCCCAATTGGGCAACAGCGACAACAGTACAAGAGCGATCATCCCGCTGACGACACGCATGATGCAGCAACTCCGTGTTGACCCAGGTTTTCCCCCCTTCCGATACTACCGGACTTGGCGACTGTCCGCTTTACCTCCGCAGTTCGCCGGCGGCTGGTAGATGCGGCTTTTCCGATGGAACGCGCGGCTGGTGACGCTCTTGTTTTGACAGCACCAGCAACGCCGAATACGATCGCCGCGTGAAATTTCTAACACTGGTCGCAATTCCTCTCGCCTTCGGATCGGTCGCGCTCGCTCAAAATGGACCGGTCGCGGTTTCGGCAACAGCGGCGGCGACGGCAGTCGATCCGGCAAGCATCTTGGTCGGGCGCCTGGAGCTCGAGAGATATAAGTCGACGATTACAGGGCTCACGCAATTCGGCGACCGCCGGCAGGGTACCGACCGAAATCGTGCTGCGATCGACTGGATTGAAGCGCAACTCAAAAGCTACGGCTGCATGAACACGGCCCGTCTCAAATATGACTACTCGTCCAGCGCTGTACGTTCGCCGAGTGGGCCGGCGATTGCACGGACGCCAGACGCTGCGTCCGGCGGAGGGCGTTACCGCGGCGCGCGCGCACACACCGGCGTCAATGAAGATCCGCTAAAACAGCCGGACGAGAAACTTCGCGCGCTCAATAGCCAACCCAGCGTCGACGGCCCGCGCGAGGAGGTCTACTGCACCAAGATCGGGTCAACGCATCCGGACGAGATGTACATCGTAGGGGCGCACATGGACGGGATCGGATGGGGCGAGGCCGCCAACGATGATGGGTCCGGCACCGCATTGGTGATGGAACTGGCACGCATACTGTCATCTTCCGACGTGCGCACCGAGCGATCGATCCGGTTCATCCTCTGGAACAACGAAGAGACCGGCCTGAATGGTGCTCGGGCTTACGTCGCCCAGCGCGCCGCGCTGCAGGGCCAAGAGAACCCAACAGGATCCGGGCAATATCCGGAACCGAGATGGCTCGGCATGATCCAGCATGACATGGTGCTATTCGACCACGGAATGCCTCACCCCGATGGCGCCGTGCCGACACAGCAGCGACCGGAGGCGGACGTCAACATCGAATTCCAGTCAACTGCTCGGTTCGCGGACGAGGCGCAGAAGCTCGCTTGGGCGTTCTACGCTGCGAACGAAGCCTATGCCACCGACTACCCGGCGGCGGTTGGGCCGCACATGACCAACACCGACAGCACTCCGTTCATGGACTTGGTCGCCGCAATCAGCGTTCGCGAGAATGAGCGTGGCCGGGAGATCGGGGCGGGCTGGGATCCTCACTGGCACCAGCCAACCGATCGGTACGCCTCGTTCACCGACCAAGACTTCCGTCTCGGTTTGAATGCGGCGCAAACGACACTCGGCGCGGTCGCTCGACTCACCGGTGCGTCGCTGCGCCAGTAATCCACAGCGTTCGCTCGCGACGGCGCCCGCTAAATGGCGCAAGTTCCCGCCCGTGGTGGTCATTGGCGGTAATTTGAGATCGTTAGGCCTTGGATTTCGCGATCGAGGCGGCCATGACCCACGCGGATGCAATCAAGGCGAAGTTCAACACGTTCTCCGCCCAGTTCATGTGGGTGTGGGGATCGCTAAAGATCGTGGGAGCATGCACCAGAATGCCGAACACGACAAACATCGCCGTGAGCAACATGGCCGCCGGGCGTGCAGCGATTCCCGAAAGAATCGCTATACCGGCCGCAAAATCCCCGGCCGCCGTGGCGTACACCCAAAACTCTTGCCCTGGCGGGAGCCATGCGGGAACCAGCTTGGCGGTGAAGGCAAGATAGAAAAAGTGAGCCAAGCCGAACACGATTAGGCAACCGCCAAAGATGAGGCGTCCAATTTTTGATATTCGATCGGCGGCGGCGGGTTTCACATGCGCGCAGTACGCGTAAGCGACCAGACCTCCGGCCGCGAGCGCCAGCTGTTCAGCGCTCCCCTCCCAGGTGACGAACGTCGTTGGGTGCGCGATGATGCGCGGGATGTGAAACAGTATGGCCCCCAGACTGAAAAGAGCGGTCAGCCCCAACGCACCAAGTCCGGCGGTACGTCCCCATTGAATTGCCAAGCCCCCGAGCAAACAAGCGACCGCCACGGCATACGCCAACGCCGTTCGTCCGGGAAAGTCTTTTGGCACGGGCTCCAGTACTGATGCGAGATCTCCCCAAACCAGACCAACCAGCCCGAATCCAATAGCCGCCAAGCCGTAGATGCGGACGCTGATGTGCCGCGCGAATATCGTGTCCAGAGCTGCTGCCATAAGCGTTCTCCCAAGCCGGTGTTCTCGTTGGCACGAACCACTGCCTTCAGCACTTCGGGGTATCAGCGCCATAGCCCCAAACTAGGCTACATCCCGAAAACCGCCTCTACTGTTTGTAATTCTGGTCCCGAAAGGCAAGCCTTCCCCTTCCACTGCGCGCCATGTGAATCAAACCCAAAACGCCTGACGGCACGTAGACGATTGCCGGCAGCGGCGTAGGAATAGCGGTTAACAATCCAACGATGACGCCTTTAATCAAGGCCGAATCTCGATCGTCGCCATACCATTTCATCTGTGCGCGGTAGGTGATGAATCCAAGAGCGATCCCCGCGACCAGCGCAATCGGAATCAATAACCCTACCGTTAGGACCGCTCCGCTAAAAAGCATCAGGTCGATCACAAACATGAGGAACGCGATGCGCGGGTCGAGCCCGAACAATTGACTAAGTCCTCTGGATGTTCTCGCCGACTGTTCGTGGTAATTACGCATTGCTTCTCCTCATCGTACGCGCCGACTTCAAACGAAGGAATCGAGACTAACGCGAATCATGCGACGATGCCGGCGCCACTGTGATTAGGATTCGAAATCAAAATCGCATTTGCTCAGCGATACAATCCGTGTCTTGTAGCGAAGCTTGTGCCAGAGATACAGAGCCAGAAACGCCGGCAAAATGAGATAGCCGCTGATAAAATCAAACCAGGAAAAAACCGACGCTTGAAACACGCCAATGTTTGCGCCGAACAAAACAACGACAAACAACACGACTGCGAACCAAGGACCATAAGGATAGAACTTGGACCTGAACTTCAGTTCCGCCAAGCTTCGTCCTTGCGCGAGCCACGCCTTGCGGAACCGTATGTGGCACACCGCAATACCCAGCCAAATTATGAATCCGCTCAAACTGGATGCGTTGTAGAGCAACTGATAGATTTTCTGACCGCCCACGTAGTTCGACAGGAACGCGAACCCGCTCACCAAACCCGTGCCCCATAGAGCCGCCACCGGAACCCCACGCCGGTTTAGTTGGCCGAACAGCCTGGGCGCCTTGCTGCCGTGAGACATTGCATGCAGCATTCGCGACGCAACATATAAGGATGAATTACCGCACGAAAGAACGGAAGAAAGAATGACCGCGTTGATCAGGTTGGCGGCGTAATAGCCCCACGGCAGCCGCTGAAACACCATCGTAAATGGCGAAAATGCGATATGGGCTTCGTCACCGCGGAGCAAGTTCGGATCCGTATATCCGATCAACGTGCCAACGACAAAAATGGACCCAATGTAAAACAATAAAATTCGCCAGAATACGGAGCGAATCGCCTTGGGTACGTTCTTTTGGGGATTTGCGGTTTCAGCCGCAGCGATGCCGACGCCTTCCGTACCCTGAAACGAGAAACCGGCAACCAGGAAAACAGCCAGCGCGGCGGTCCACCCGCCCACAAATGGCGCATGGGTGTGCGCGCTAGGATCTGCCAAGACCCAATTGCGAAATCCGGTATGTTCGCCGGTAATCATGCCAGCGATCATCAAAACACCGACGCCGATGAAAATAATGACCGTCACTACCTTGATCCCGGCAAACCAATACTCCGCTTCGGCATAGGCTCTAACGGACAAGAGGTTCAAGATCATGACGAGGGCGAAAAATCCCATGGCGCAGAGCGACGGGTTGGCATGCGGAAACCAGAATTGAACGATGAGCGCTCCGGCCACCAATTCGGCGGCCAAGGTTACGGACCAACTGAACCAGTAATTCCAACCCACTGCGAAAGCCAGCGATGGGTCGATAAATCGCTCGGCGTAGGCCTCGAATGAACCGCGAATCGGCAGCTGCGTGGCCATCTCGCCCAGGGACTGCATCATGCAAAAGACCGCCAGTCCCATGATCGCGTACGCTAGCAGCGCGCCGCCCGGGCCCGCTTGCGCGATTGCCCCTCCACTCGCAAAGAATAAACCTGTGCCTATGGCTCCGCCGATCGCGATCATGCCCAACTGCCTGGAGTTGATGCTGCGGTGAAGATCTGCTGGCGCAGAATCTAAGTGGTTTTCTCGGGCCATTCCGTCAAAGATAACTGAACGGCTGTCGCTTGGGCCCGTTTTCTCACAGTACCGGCGCCAGGATGATGCGGCCGCTAGGTCGTCGATTGTGGTTTCCGGCGGTCGTCGTCTCCAAACGGGCAAAACGGGCCATCGGCTGACCAGAAATGCTTGTCGGTTTGCGGTGCTTCCAAATGCGAGTTATAGGTCACGGATTCCAACCAATATCATTGGCTAGTGTGGGCTCCCATAACAACTCGGGAGAGCCGCCAATCATCGCCTAGGCCGCCAGAAGGTAGTAAACAAATGAAGCGATCGACCCTTTCGTTTGCAATTGCCTTTGTCGCACTCGTGTCCAACGCGCTTGCGCAAGACACCGCAGGCCGACTTAGTTCCGTGGAACTGACCAAACGCACGCTGGAACGCCGCGCCATGGATGCCGCGATCTGGGGCATGCCGATCGTCAGCTTCGATATGATGCGGCAGGGATTCTTCCGCGATGCCAAGGCGCATTACGGCGACATCATGTATTGGTCGAGATTTTCGACGTGGAAAAATCAGACGGCCACGCCCAACACCTCTACCCGATATGTCATTTTCTTTACCAACACCAAGGATGGACCGGTTGTGGTCGACGTGCCTGCGGCGGGCGATGCCGCGCTCTTGGGGACATTGTTGGATGCGTGGCAAGTGCCGCTGATTGATGTTGGCAACACCGGCGAGGACCTGGGCAACGGCGGCAAATACTTGCTCCTTCCCCCGCGTTACAAAGGTGACACGCCGCCGGGTTATATTGCGGTGCCCTCGAATACCTATAATGGGTTCGTCGCGATGCGCGTGATCTCGAAGAGTGCACAAGCAGATGACGTTCGCGCGGCCATCAGCTACCTGAAGCAGCTGAAAACCTATCCGCTTGCGGAGGCGAATTCGCCTCCCGAGCAGCGCTATATAGACATGGCCGACAAGCTCTGGGACGGAATTGTGCGCTTCGATGAAGGTATCTATAAGAGCCTAGCCAGGATGGTAAACGAGGAGCTGACACAGGGGCGCGATTTGGAGATGCTGGGGCTGCTGCGCCCGCTTGGCATCGAGAAGGGCAAGAGGTTCAGGCCCGACGCTACCACACGTGTCGTCTTGAAACAGGCGAGCCACGAAGTCCACGAATGGTTCATGGAACGGCTGGTGAATTACGGTCAACGCTATTGGCCGGATCGCAAGTGGAACATCCCGGCGCCCCCGATCGCCTCCGAAACGGGATTCACATGGGAGGCTGCCGACTACTTCGACGTAGATGCGCGCGGCATCGGCTTCTTCAGCTTTTGCGCGCCGCCGGCCAAACTCGACGCCTCCACCTTCTATCTCGACACGTTTCTCGACGCGCAGGGCCAACGGCTGCGCGGCGAGAACACCTATCGACTGCATGTACCCGCCAACGTGCCCGCCAAACAATTCTGGGCCTTCACAGTTTACGATCACGAAACGAGCAGCTTCGTCCGCAAAACAGCGCGTACCGGCTTGGATTCCTACGACCAGCAGATGAAGCGCAACCCTGACGGCTCGGTGGATCTTTACACCGGCCCGAAGCCGCCGAAAGGTCAGGACGCGAACTGGATTCCCACGGTGGCCGGCAAAGGTTGGTTTCCATTCTTCCGGATCTACGGCCCGGACGAGGCGCTCTTCCAAAAGACATGGAAGCTGCCCGACCTCACGAAAGTGAAATGAAGCCGATCAAACGCTAGAGCGACACGAAGCGGGCGCCAAGGCGTCGGTAGGGAGCAGAGTGCGATTGGCGGCGAGGTCGAGGCGATTTCGGATAGCTGGTATAACGACGTTTAAAATATCCGGCTCCGCGAGCGATAATTACGCTGGCCTACTTCATAAGGAATGACCCACGATGCAATCGAATTGCTGGCGCTCGATTCCCATGGCTCTCGGCATCTCCCTGACGCCCTGCGCACTAGGTGTTTCGGCGGTTGACGAACCCACTTTCCCGCCTGGGATCCAGGTCGCGGGAATGGATCGAACGGTTGCTCCGGGGGCGAACTTTTTCGCCTACGCCAATGGCACTTGGCTACGCACCAACGAGATTCCCGCGGACTTAAGTTCCTACGGTTCGTGGGACGTCATTGAGCAACTCGTCGAGCGCCGGCTCGCCGACCTGATTCAGCACCCCGCCGAGGGAGCGCAACCGGAAAGATCCGAGATCCGCATGATAAAGGACTACTACTCGAGCTTCATGGATGAAGCCCGCATTGAGGCTCTGGGGCTTCGGCTGCTCAATCCCACGCTGAAGGAGATCAACTCGATTTCAAATCGCGTTGATCTCGCGCGCTTCCTTGGAGGCACGCTCCGCGCCGACGTCGATATTCTGAATTCCACAAATCTGTACACCGACAACCTCTTTGGGCTCTGGGTCGCGCAGGATTTCAACCATCCGGACCGGTACGTCCCATTCCTCCTCCAGGGCGGGCTCGGAATGCCCGATCGCAGCTACTACCTCGATGTGAATGCTGGGATGGCCGACATTCGCGCAAAGTACACGGCTCATATTGCCGCCATGTTGACGCTCGTCGGGGTTTCCGACCCCGCCGCGCGTGCGGCGCGAATCGTTGATCTCGAGCATCGGATTGCAGCCGTACACTGGAGCCGCGAGGCGACTGAGGACGTCCTCAAAGGGAACAATCACTGGCTGAGGCGCGAGTTCGATACCAGGGCACCGGGTCTTAATTGGCAGGTATTCTTTGCCTCTGCACAGCTGCCAAAAAATCAGCAAGCCTTCGTAGTCTGGCAACCGAGCGCAGTGACGGGCATCGCGGCGCTCGTTGCGAGCCAACCGCTCGCTGTATGGAAGGATTACCTGGTCCTGCACGCGGTTGAGCATCGTGCAGCGGTCCTGCCCAGGGTCGTCGTCGCGGAACATTTCGCGTTTTACGGCACCACGCTCAACGGAACGCCCGAGCTGCGCGCGCGCTGGAAGCGCGCGATCGACGCCACCAACGACGCTCTCGGTGAAGCGGTTGGCAGGCTCTACGTAGAGCGCTACTTTTCGGCACAGGCGAAGGCCAGCATCGAAGAGATGGTTGAACAGTTGCGCGCGGCATTTAGTCGGCGCATCGACAGTCTCGACTGGATGGCGCAAGAAACGAAAGCGAGCGCCAAGGCCAAGCTGGCGGCGCTGAAAGTTGGCATCGGTTATCCCGACCACTGGCGCGAATACACGGGACTAAGTGTCGTGCCCGGCGATGCGTTTGGCAACGCGGAGCGCGCCGCATCATTCGAGTATCGCCATCAGCTGGCGAAGCTCGGCCGCCCGGTAGATCGCGCCGAGTGGGTCATGACTCCGCAGATGGTCAACGCAGTCAACCTGCCGGCGATGAACGCACTGAACTTCCCCGCGGGTATGCTACAGCCGCCGTTTTTCAACCCGGGCGGTGATTCGGCCCACAACTACGGCGCGATCGGTGCGATCATCGGCCACGAGATCTCGCACAGCTTCGATGATCAAGGATCAACCTTCGACGCGACTGGCCGTCTCATGAACTGGTGGCCGCCGCAGGATCTTGCGCACTTTCGAGCTGCAGGTGCACGGCTCGTCCGACAGTTTGACGCCTATCACCCGTTCCCGGACCTCGCAGTCAAGGGACAACAAACGCTTAGCGAGAACATCGCCGATCTGGGAGGGCTTTTGGCAGCTTTGGATGCTTATCGGCAAGAGTTTCGCGGGCGTCCCGACGACATGATCGACGGGTTCAACGGTGAGCAGCGTTTGTTATTGAGCTACGCGCAGAACTGGCGCGAGAAATACCGCGATCCGGCGCTGCGGAAGCAAGTGCTGACGGACGGTCACGCGCCGGACGAGTATCGGGCCAGCACCGTGCGAAATACCGATGCATGGTACGCCGCTTTCGACATCCAGGCCGGTCAGCCGCTCTATCTTGCGCCGACAGACCGCGTGCGAGTTTGGTGATTGGACTCTGCTGTGAAGAGCGCCACACCCGAGAAACGTCTCGCAGGCTTCATCACGAAGTTCACGCCGGAAATGGCGGCGCTGATTCGCGCGGCGCGATCGAAAATGCGCAAGCGCATGCCGCAGGCGCTGGAGCTGGTGTACGACAATTATAATTTCTTCGTCATCGGCTACGGGCCAAACGCAAAGGCTGGCGATGCCATTTTTTCTCTGGCTGCTCAGGCAAAGGGCCTTAGCCTGTGCTTCTTGCAGGGCGCAGGGCTTAAGGATCCGCTCGGCCTGCTTCGCGGGAGCGGCAATGTGGTGCGAAGCATTCGCCTCGACTCCGCCGCCACACTGGAGCGCCCGGAAGTCCGAGCGCTCATTGACGCGGCACTTCAAACGGCTAAAACGCCGCTGCCGGCCGATGGCAGCCATGAACTGATCATCAAGTCGGTGTCCACAAAGCAGCGGCCGCGCCGGCGTCCCGACCCTGCGAAACGTTGAGGTTCCAGTGGCATCGCCAGAGGTTCTAGCACACGTCGACCACCTCGTTTACGCCGCTGCCGACCTTGACCGCGGCGTTGCGGAGGTCGAGCGGCTGCTCGGGGTCCGCGCGGGCGCGGGCGGGCGGCACCCAATGTGGGGGACTCGCAATGCGCTCGCAGCACTAGGAGCAAGTTCGTACCTCGAAATCATTGCGCCTGACCCGGACCACCCGCCCAACTCCGAGGGACGCCCGTTTGGACTGGACGCCTTGGAATCATCGCGTCTCGTCGGATGGGCAGCGAAGGGCCGTCATCTTGCAAACATTCGCGATGCCGCCGCACGGCACGGTGTCGAGCTCGGAGAAGTCCTCACCGGCAGCCGCAACCAACCGGAAGGCGGGGTTCTGACGTGGACCTTGACCGACTTGCGCTGCGTCGTGGCGGATGGAATCGTGCCGTTCTTCATCGATTGGGGAACCTCGCCACATCCCGCGCTGCTCGCATCGCAGGGCGCGATCCTCGTGGAACTTTTTGCCGAGCATCCCGATGCCGATCGTGTGCGCCGACTGCTTCGGATCATCGCTGTCGAGCTACCGGTTAGCGCGGGTCCCGTTCCTGCCTTGATGGCGAGAATCGACTGTCCGTGCGGTCGCGTTCTAATCAGGTAGCCACGAATCCCACTGCAAACCTGGCGACGTGTCCCGCCTCAAGGGCCGCCCGCGGCAAATGCGCGGATCTCGCACGTCCCTTCCCAGCCTGGCATGTGATCCATGTGAAGCTGCATGAACTCGACCGCTGACGCCACAGCCTCCTCCTTACTCTTGAGCTCGAACACGGCATATCCGCCAATAACTTCTTTTGTTTCCGTGAATGGGCCATCGAGCACTCTGAGCCGCCCATCAACGATGCGAACTTGCGCCCCCATGGAAATCGGCATGAGCCCGCCGTTATCGAGCATGCGGCCTGCTTTGATCTCCCGGTCCGCAAGCTTGTGCATTTCCTCCAACAGTTTGGGCGTTGGGGCCGCCGCGTGGGCGGACTTGACGATGAACATGAATTTCATTGAATCACTTCTCCTTGGTGCGAACTCAGGGCGCGGTCGTCGCTGCTCAAACTGACTCGCTAATCAACTCGACGAATGAGACCCCCGCAGATCGACATCCCTTTCAATAAAATCGCCCCATCCTCTCTAACGGTCGATTGTATTCGGCCATCACCGGCGCCGGACAACCTGCAACATCGTCCGAACAGCCCACCATCGACGTGCAACATATTCCGCACCCCTAGAGACGGTGTGCTTATTGTCCAATTGGAGCGCCTTAGCCCCTTTCGTTTCCCGCAACGAAACACCATCCCCGTCATCTCTCAAACCGTGATCGACCGTATGCCAACTGATCGGCAGTAATTTGGCGCGGAAGATGATAATTATCGCCTACCGACATCGTCTTCGCCCGGGACTCCCTATGCCCCTAGATGACATCTTGCTCCTGGTAATATTTTTGGGCATCGGGCTCAGTGTTTTGGTGGTTGGTGCTGAGTTCCTATCGTGGCGCTTGAGGTCAATTCGCAACGTTCAAAGCCGCCGCGGCCCGGCGAGTGCCCGACTCCAGAAATAGGTTGGTGAATAGAGTGTCACCTCGAGCGCTCGCTATGCGCTGAAGGGTGAAATATTACAGCGCGTTAGGGAATCCCAGCCTGTTCAGGGCTCCACTCCTGTACCGGCCCGTCCATGCCCCAGATGACCTGCCATGAACCATTCGCTGCCTTGCGTGCAACCTCGACGTATCGCAGTTCTCTCACTCCCGAATTCTCATTTGCTGCCTGCGGGTCGCGTACTTCGATTCGGCCGCGGATAAAAGCGACGTTACCCTCAACCATTACCTCGTCGGTTTGGACCGCGACGCGCAAGCCACGCTTCATGAGTTGCGCGTAGTATTGCCGGCGCTCCGCGTGCGACTGCAAGGGGTTGCGGAGATTCACGTCCACGTAGGTATCACCGTAGAATTGCATAACGCGATCCACATCGGCGTGTTTGAAGGCTTCAGTGAACTCGTGCGCAATCGCGAGCAGCTTCGCAAGATCAGGATCTGTGGCCGCATGCGACATGGTTTTCTTCGCCCTACCGTGTACTGCTTTGCGGATGTTAGTTTAAGTGCGCATGTGCTGACAACATGCGGCGGAGCTATTTTCCCCGACAGTTACTCCGGCTCTTGCGCAATTATCTCTGCCGTCCGGCACGGGCGAGTAGCGCGAAGGTCACTTCGAATACCAAGGGGATTCCCTCATTTGGCCGCTGAAGTAGTACGATAAGAGACATCGCTTCAACCTAGATTCGAGCCAGGGAACGATTGTGCGCGCTTACCTCCCCATTGCCATCGCGTTGCTTTACGCCTGTATTTGGCAGCCCGCCGCAGCTGCAGACAAGATCGCGACGTCGCTGCGCGACGCTCACAAGTTGGTCGAGTGCATGGTGGCATTTAACGGCGCTTGCGTCGTGAAACGCTCGTACAATGAATATCTATATCGACAGGGAGCGTCGGCCGACCAGATCACAAGGAACGCCAGGGACCTATACGCGCAACTGAAAGCCATGGGCGCCAAATTCACCCGCTTTGACCTTGCGCAGCCGCAGACGATCGATTCCAGTGACACCCGCGAGTTTGTTTTCATTCCCTACGAGCAGGTGCTTCAGCTCAAGGGTCGAGAACATCAATCGAAGGCGTACTTCATTGGAGTATCGGATGACCACGGCGAGTCATGGCGGTTTGTCGACGGCATGCAAATCAATGAAAAGAACATTCGGCTGATCATACCCGGCTACACGGGAACGCCACCCCTCCCGCCCATTTATTCGGAAGCGCCGAGCAGCGGATCCTAGGACTCATCGTGCAGGAGCCGCCCGGGAACCCCCACGCGCGCCCGCCCCTGCCATTTACCGATTGTTCCAGGGAAATGCCGCCGCCAGAGTCATCTCCTGATTCACCGCGAATACGCGCGGATAAAAGCCCGTCGCTTTCGCCCGACCCGTCCTAACGGCCGTCAGCGCCGCTTCCAAATCTCGCAAGTCGCTCATCGACAACCACGGCGCAGACACACCCTCCTGCTTGCGACAACAATGCGCCGTCCACAGTACGGTATCCGTCGGCAGCATATGGAGCAACATCTTCGCTGTCGTTTGATAGGCCGACAGGCTTGCACCCGGCAGGAAGGCATAGAGCGTCGTCGGATAAATAAAATCGCCGATGAATAGCCGTCGATTTGTCGCATCGAAAAGCGCCACTGATGTCGGCGTATGCCCGGGCGTAGACAGAACCTGAAGCGAACGGCCGCCAAGATCAAGGATTGCACCGGGCGCCAGCCATTCGCCGACTCGAAACGAAGGTGGCACACGTGCATCGACGAAGCCCATGTATTCGTATCGGCGCGGTTTGAACAGCCCGTCGGACACATCCGCTCGAGTATCCGGCAGATCGATCATCGCCACGTGTGCAAAGGGAGCAATTCCACCCAAATGGTCAAAGTGCAGATGTGAAACGATGACAGTGACCGGCAGATTCGTCAGACCCGCCACAACGCCACTGATATCGCGAGTACCCGAGCCAGAATCGAACAGGAGTGCCCGGGTCGCTCCGACCATCAAATAGGAATAATTTTGCTGGTAGTAGCGCGGCTCACCGATCGCGAATGTCCCCTCCCCTAAATCCTCAACGGCGAAATAGTCGTCCACCATCCGGCCCTTCGCGATTTTCACGGCTGCAGCATCAACAATTGTATGAGGCTCGAGCCATACCGCAAGCTCGCCGTCCACGTAAGGCGCATAGCATGCCGCGAAAACGAGGCCCAAGATGAACACACCAACGCCCAGCAGCATCCACTTCATTGTTAGTTTAAACTGCATCCCGACAGTATTCTCCGTCTGGCCGGCTCATGAGGGCTTCATGCCCCGGTCCGGCAGGGGCGAGGCAAAGGCGTAGCCGTATCAGTGGGTACTACACCGGCGTCCAAGCGTACATGCTGGCGTCTTCCAGTGCAGGGTTTCTCGCGGTCGTGTATTTTCATGCCGCCGATGTGGCCGTTTCGATCAAAATGCGCCAGTGAATAACAGATCCCGGATAAAAACCGCCCGCCGCGCGAATCCGATGCCGAGTCGTTTCGTGACGCCGTCAAAGCGGTAAGCAAAATGCTCTCATACCCACCTTCAACGAAACAGGATTGTTCAAGTGGGAATCGCATTGCGCGAGTCACTCGTCCCGCGATGCTCGCTCTACTGGTATTTGGCGCCACGACGCCCCCAGCGATCCCCGGTTCGATGGCCACGGCCGCTGCCGCTGCAGACTCGTTTGACCCCAAGCCCTGGCTGCAGGACTTGGATCAGGCCCGAGAAGGATTTGCTACCAAGTACGCCAATCTTGAATGGGCCGCGCTTGAGCGTGAGATAGATTTGTCGGCCTTGTTTACAGATGCAAAAGCACAACTACAGGCCGCTTCCAGTGTCATGGATGCACGGGCTGCGTTTGATAGATTGGCACGAAGACTCGGCGACGGCCATGTGCAGTTTCGATGGTTTTTAGATCATCCCCCAGAGACCCCCAACGCCAACTGCATGGCCCTTGGATACGACGCTCGCATGTTCGGCGCGCCCGCCGCGGCACTGGTGCCGGGCTATCTACCCCTAGCGGAAGCACCTGCCAACGAATTTCCGGCGGGAACTATTCGGCTCGCCGATCATAAGATCGGCGTGATTAAGATCGGCACGTTTACGCCTAAAGGGTTGCCGAAACTATGTGCCGACGCGCTAACGGCCCTCAAGCTGTCCCAAGAGATGCTGTGCGACAAAACTTGCAGCAATCGAGTCGACACCTTGGTCTCAGATCGGATGACGCGCAACTTGGAAGCGCAAATTGATGCTATTAAAGCTGCCGGCGCTGACGTGCTGCTCATCGATGTTGCGAACAATGGCGGTGGCACGGAATGGGCGGAGGCCGCTGCCCGTATGGTGACCGCAGTAAGATTAAAATCGGCGCGTCTGGGATTCGTGCGTGGGCCGCACTGGGTGAAATATTTTGCAGACACGGAAGCGGATCTACGCGCCGCCGCCCAAGGCGCTCTTGGGAACGACCGCAAGATACTCATGATGCTAGCCGCTCAGGCGCATACCTATGGACTGGAGGCCGAAACGCCATGCGACTCTCAGCTGCTGTGGTTGGGAGAAATTCCGCCCTGTAATTGGCTCGTGCATGGGTTTTACGCTTCCGGACTAATCGATTCGGCCGATCCGAATGCCATCAGGAGCAAGCTGTGGGCGACCCACATCTTCGCGCCGATTCGATATCCCTACGACGAAGGCGCGTGGCGCGGACCTCTGATCGTATTGGTTAATGGCAGCACCGGTTCGGCCGCCGAGCAATTTGTTGCGATCTTGCAGGATAATCACGCGGCGGTTGTGATGGGCGCACCGACCGTGGGCGCCGGATGTGGCCACACCAATGGTGGAGCGCCCACCGTACTCAAAAATAGCGGCGCCGTTTTGGAATTGCCGGATTGTGCACGTTTTCGTGCCGACGGCTCCAACGAGGTGATGGGTGTCCAGCCGGATGTGCTGGTGGGCCTGCGAACCCAGGACGGCCCGCATCGCCAGGGCATCCGAATAGCGGACAAATTGCCGCAGGCGGTCGGTCTCGCCTTGCAAGCGGCTGCGGCAATCCCGTGAGCGGCCCCAACATTTCCACTCGTAAGCCGGATTTCCTGTCGGTATTGACGCTCAACGTCTGGAATCGCGAAGGCCCATGGCCAAAGCGATTGCCGCTAATCAGGTCTTGGGTTGGCCGTCTCCAGCCGGACTTGATCGGATTTCAAGAAATTGTAAACGTCGCCCACGTCCAGGAAATATTGAGCGATTACCTTTCTCACAGTGAATGGATGGGCATGGATTCCGGCGTGGCCATCGCCGCGCGATGGCCGATTAATGAACGACGGGAGCTCTGGTTGCCAGGTGACGGCAAGTCGGCCGGCGGACCGGCGTTGCGCGGCATGGTGGAATCGCCCTACGGCATCATTCCATTTACGTGCGCGGCCACGGGGTTTTATATGACACATCATGGATTCAAGCGCGAACGGCAAATGCCGGCACTCAATGAGTTCGCCCGCGGGCGTGCACAGAACGATTTTCCGGCGATCTTGGTGGGCGACTTCAATGCCGATCCGGAATCTGCGGAGATTCGATATCTAAAGGGCCTGCAATCTTTGGGGGGAGGGAGCGCCTACTGGTGCGATGCATGGGACCAGGCGGGCGATGGCAGTAAAGGCACGACGTGGTTTAAGGGCAATGACTTTGCCGCATGGGCGCCCTGGCCGAACCGGCGCATCGATTACATTTTTGCCGGGCAACCGCGGCTCGATGGGGCCGGTACGATCGAGCACTGCTCGGTCGTGTGCAACGAAAAGGTCGATGGTGTGTGGCCCTCCGATCACTTTGGGGTACTTGCTCGTGTGCGGGTAACCTTACCGACTAAAGCAAACGCGCTGGTATAAATCCGTAGGCGTATGGATTTGCAAAGATTTGTTATCGAGCCTTGCAGCGAGTTCCCCGGGTGATACCGTCAGCCGGCATGCACAGCAAGCTCTTTATTGTGGCGGTACTAATTCTCGGCGCCGGGCACGGCCGCGCAGAAACCCGGCAGGCGCCTTTGTGGGAATTCGGACTCGGTATTGGTGCAGCCGCGTTTCAAGATTATCCCGGCTCGAACACGACGCGGGTGTACCCAATACCCGTCCCGTACTTCGTTTACAACGGTCCGTTCCTCAGAGCCGACAAGAATGGTCTGCGCGGTTTACTGATAAATCAGGACTGGGTGGAGCTTAATATCAGCGCGGACATTAATGCACCCGTACCGCACGATACCGCGCGTTACGGCATGCCAGAATTACGACCGACGCTGGAGCTTGGCCCCGCTGTTTATTTTCACCTTCTCAACCGCGATGAGGGTCGGCTGAAGCTGGATCTCCAAGTGCCGGTCCGGGCTGCCTTTACGATCACCGGTTCACCGCAGTCGATCGGCTGGATCGGCGATCCTCGATTTGTCCTGAAGATCAAAGATACATTTGGGATGCACGGCTGGGAGACCGATCTAGGCAGCGGTCCGATGTTTATCGACAAGAAGTACAGCGGCTATTACTACTCGGTTGCGCCGCAATACGCCACGCCGGCACGCCCGGCGTATACAGCGCCGGGCGGTTATTCGGGAACGCAGTTTGGAATCACGCTCACGAAACGGTTTTCGGGCCTTTGGTTCGCCGCTTACCTCCACTACGACACGCTTCACGGCGCGGTGTTCTTAGACAGTCCGCTGGTGCAGAGGGACTACGACTGGTCCGCGGGATTCGGCTTTGCATGGATACTCGGCAGATCTACACGCCTTGTCGAGGTCACCAACTAATGACGATGCTCAATGATGCGATCGCGCGCCCGGGTCGCTCAACTTTCTCATCGCTTCTCGTTGGCACCCGGCGGTTTACGAATAAGAACAGTGGCCGCGACGCCAAATAACCCTTCGTACAAGCGCTGTAGCCCGAGGAGACAGAAGAAAAAGATCAACACACCTGCAATCGAGCGCGGACCAAAAGGCCAACTACCCGCATAGTAAAACAGTCCGAAGGCGCTCGCCAACGTGAGAATTGGCACGCCAACTCTGAACCACCAAGCCCTTTCGATGTTCATATCATCTCCTGTATGGCAGCGCATCCTGAGCTGCGGCTTCAGGCCGCAGCAGCAGATTCATATGATACGATTCGCGGCGCGTTGGATGTCGACGCCATCATCATTTTCTACTAGCTCCTTGCGAATCCTCCAGATGAAAAACTGCCTCATCGCCTTCCTGGTTTCGTTGGTGTACCTGTTTCCGGTCACGGCGATCTCAACCGACTCCGCGGCCGCGGAGACGCTGGCGCGCGACCTGCTAAAGCAGCTGGTGGAGATTAATACCACGCACGCGCATGGTTCCACTGATGCGGCCAAGGTGCTCGCGGGCCGATTTCTTGCAGCAGGTTTCTCGCCGCAGGATGTTGCATTGCTCGCCCCCACGGATCATCCCACCAAAGGCAATCTCGTGGTGCGATTGCACGGCCGCGGCAATGGACGACCGATTCTATACATCGGTCATCTGGATGTCGTGGAAGCGAAACCGGAAGACTGGAGTTTCGATCCGTTTCGTTTGACTGAAAAGGACGGTTGGCTTTATGGGCGCGGCGTTATCGACATGAAGGGTCAAGACGTGGCCATGGCGGTAAGTCTCATGCGACTGAAACAAGAAGACTTTCATCCCGCACGCGACCTGATCGTGGCATTTACAGCTGACGAGGAGTCCGGTGGGGACGCCAATGGCGTTCAGTGGCTGATGGATTCTCATCGAGATCTCATCGACGCGCAGCTCGTGGTCAATCCGGATGGCGGCGAAGCCGGAATCAAGTCCGGTCGCAAACTCTACGTTGCCGTGCAGACGAGTGAGAAGACCTTCTTGACCTTCGCAATACAAGTTACCGATAAGGGTGGCCACAGTTCCCGACCAACCGCTGACAATCCGATCTATCGCCTGTCCGCTGCGCTCGCGCGCCTGTCGCAATTTCGCTTTCCGGTGCATTTGACGGCAACAACCAAGGAGTATTTTGCGAGACGGGCAGCGCTCGAGCAGGGACAGGTTCAGGCCGATATGCGGGCAATGAGCCTTGGCACCGCCAATCCGGCCGTGATCGAGCGGTTGTCCGCAGTCGTCGAGACGAACATTATGCTCCGCACTACCTGCACCGCGACCATGATTGAAGGCGGCCACGCCGAAAACGCCTTACCACAGCGGGCGCGAGCGATTCTCCAGTGT
>Ga0210394_10002868_pt1 | contig 22823 bp, 25 predicted proteins | sample IncBWC12MmetaG_FD_160121 | JGI IMG/M metagenome (GOLD analysis project Ga0210394, IMG submission 160121) | Forest soil microbial communities from Barre Woods Harvard Forest LTER site, Petersham, Massachusetts, United States - Inc-BW-C-12-M | ecosystem: Environmental > Terrestrial > Soil >... | reverse complement strand
GCGCTGGGCGCCGCCAGAACTCTCTTGGGCCTCAGCGCCGACTACGAGCCACCGCTTGGGCTCATCGGGAAGATCGCCGACCGGGCCCTGTTTCACCGGGTCGCAGAGGTGACCGTCAAAGACTTCCTCGAGCGGATCGGCGCGCGGCTCGAGCTGGCGAAGTAGCGTGCCATCACCAGGCGACACGATGACCGGGCCCGACTCGTTCCACACGATCATCGAGCCGTTCAAGATCAAGACCGTCGAGCCCATCCGGATGACCTCCCGCGAGGAGCGCGCCAAGTTCCTGAAGGAGGCGGGTTACAACCTCTTCCGGCTCGCCTCCGCCAACGTGCTCATCGATCTCCTGACCGACTCCGGCACCGGCGCCATGAGCTCCGAGCAGTGGGCGGGGATGATGCGCGGCGACGAGGCCTATGCGGGCTCCAGCAGCTTCTTCCGTTTCGAGAAGGCGATCAAGGAGCTGACTGGATTCAAGCACGTCATACCGACCCATCAGGGCAGGGCGGCTGAAAGGATACTGTTCTCCGTCACCTCTGGACCCGGCAAGGTCATTCCAGGCAACCATCACTTCGACACCACTCGGGCGAACATCGAAGTCACCGGGGCTGACGCTCTAGATCTCCCGTGCGAGGAGGCTGCCGACCCATCGCGGCCGGCGCCATTCAAGGGCAACATCGACCTGAAGAGGTTGGCATCCCTGCTTCAAGCCCGAGCTCGACAAGTCCCCATGTGCATCATCACGCTGACCGACAACACCGGTGGTGGACAGCCGGTGTCGCTGCGCAATCTCCACGATGCGCGGGCGTTGCTCAAACAGCACGGAGTGCCGCTGATACTCGACGCCGCCCGCTTCGCTGAGAACGCGATGTTCATCAAGATGCGCGAGCCCGGGAACGCCGGCAGGACGCCTCGAGAGATTGCCCGCGAGCAATTCTCTTGCGCCGACGGCTGCTTGATGACCGCCAAGAAGGATGGGATCGCCAACATTGGCGGCTTTCTGGCGTTGAACAATGACGACTGGGCCGACAAGGCCCGGCAGCTCCTGATCCTGACCGAAGGTTTCACGACCTACGGCGGCCTTGCGGGGCGGGATCTCGAAGCGATCGCCCAGGGCCTGGAGGAAGTCCTACATGAGGACTACCTTCGCTACCGGGTGCGCAGCGCGGAGTACTTGGGCGCGGGGATCCGGGACGCGGGCATACCGATCGTCGAACCGCCAGGCGGCCACGCCGTATATATAGACGCGCGCGCGATGCTGCGCCACGTGCCACCCGAGCACCTGCCAGGCCAGGCGTTGAGCTGTGCTCTCTATGTCGAAGGCGGCGTGCGCTCGATCGAGGTGGGGAGCGTCATGTTCGGGCATACCGACCCCGAGACGAAAAAGCAGGTGCCAGCGGACAAGGACCTCGTGCGCCTCGCCCTGCCCAGGCGTGTCTACACCCAGAGTCACGTCGACTACGTGATCGAGGTGGCGCAATTCCTGGCCCGGAACCGCAACGCGATCGGAGGCTACCGGATCGTGTCCGAACCGGCCGCGCTCCGCCATTTCACCGCCGTCTTTGAGCCAATCGGCTAAGCTAAAGTTAAGAGTGGAAACTTAGCTTCGGTGGTATTCTCCCAAAGGATCCTTTGCCATGATGGCTCGCGCAGGTCACTTCGTTCAGCAGGCCGCTGGGTTCAAGGCATTCGTACCGGCGGACTTTCCGCCACGCGACCTCGCCATTGATGCACGCCGGACTCGCCTTCTGACCGCCGCCCATCAGGCGCTCGGACGGCTCGTCGGCGTGGCCGACTTGGTTCCCAATCCTGACCTCTTCATCGCGGTCTACGTTCGCCGCGAGGCCGTGCTGAGCTCTCAGATCGAGGGGACCCAAGGAACTCTGGACGAACTCTTCCAATTCGAGGTCAGTCCCGAGGGCATGGAGCGTTCGAAAGACCTCCAGGAGATCGTCAACTACGTCCGTGCGCTCAACCGGGCGCGTGATCGTCTAGCGGATCTCCCATTGTCGATCCGCCTCATACGCGAGATACACGCCGATCTGATGGCTGGGGTCCGAGGGCGAGAACGTGAACCCGGCGAGATCAGGAGATCCCAAAACTGGATCGGCGGCACAACACTGGCGAACGCCGCCTTTGTTCCGCCACCGGTTGATGAGATGTGGCAGGCCCTCGACCAGTGGGAGAAGTATCTCCATGACGATTCCAGCGATCCCCTTATTCAGGCCGCCCTGATGCACGCGCAATTCGAAACCATTCACCCATTTCTCGACGGCAACGGCCGCGTCGGTCGCTTGCTGATACCGCTCCTTTTACAGGAGCGTGGTGTACTCGAGCGCGGCCGCGCGCTGCTGTACCCGAGCGTCTACCTAAAACTGCACCGAGACGAGTATTACCAGCGTCTAACCCGGATTCGTGCCGACGGGGACTGGGAGGGGTGGGTCGACTTCTTCTTGGAAGCCATCCGGCAGGTCGCCCACGAGGGCCAGGCGACGATTCGAGACGTCCTTCATTTGCGCGAGGAGCACCGGGCCATGGCCGCGGCCGACGGGCGGGCGGGGCCCAACATGGCTCGCGCGCTCGAAGCGCTGGTCAGAGAACCAGCGATGACGGCAGTGATCCTCGCCGGACGTCTTGATGTCAGCGAGGTCACGGCGATGTCGGTGATCAACCGGCTTTCGGCCCTCGGTCTGCTGCGCGAAACCACGGGACGGCGCCGAAACCGCGTATTCAGCTACGAACCCTACCTTGATCTCTTTAGCGAGACGTCCTTCCAGCGCCGCGTCGAGTCGGCACCGAAACTATCGGGACTGCCGACTGCACCTGAGTAGTACGGGGCACTTCAATGGCCATAGGGGACTTGACGCCCTCTCGGGTCTCTCACTAAACCACCGACTCGGCTGTGGCCGGCACCGGCAGCCAGCCCATGGGCCGAAACAGCCCGCGAAGCCAAGACGAATTGAGAGCGTAAATGCCCATCGCGACAATGAAAGCGATCCCGAGGACAACCATCAGCGGGCGCGGTTCGGTGACGTCCGCAAGGCCGCCCATTCCCCAGCCGAAGAGCGCCATCGGAGTCAGCGTGATCATCTGGTAGAAGCTGGTCGCCCGGCCCCGGAACTCGTCGCCAACTGACGATTGGATGATTGCCAGCGTCATTGACATGAACATCGCCTGCGAGCTGCCAACCAAGAAGCCAAGAATCAGCGCGTAGTTGGAGCTCGTCGTCGCACCCAGCATTGAGAGGGCCACCCCGCTGAACACGATGGCGTAAGCGAATAGGGCGGGCCGGTAGCGCGCGCCCGCGAATTGGGCTAGCCCCAAGCTGCCAATCACCGCCCCGAGACCGATCGAAGTGAGCATGGCCCCGTATGTCGCAGTGCCCGCGTGGAGATCGACCGCCACGAACATTGGCAGCATGCCTAGATAGGACATGGTCAACATGCAGTGGAGGGCGACTGCCCAAACCGCGACCCACGCCGCACCGCGCGAGCGTAGGTAACGGTAAGCGACCATGAGCCCGAATCCCGTGTCCTCGCGGCGGCCCCCGCCGCGCACCTCGCCGATGGTGATGCAGAGCGCGGCTGATGCGACGTACAACAAGGAGCAAAAGGTCCAGGCCACGGCCGGCCCGCCGGCGGCCAATATCGGGGTGGCAAGGAGGGGACCCGCGAACTGCGCTCCCTGAAGGCTGACCTGGACCAGCGATGTTGCATTCAGCAGCTCACCGCTCGGGACCAAGCTGGGAGTCAGCGTCGCCCGCACCGTCATCTGGGCGACGAAGGACAGCCCATAGATCAGAGCCAGCGCCATCCAGACGGCCAGTAGATCTGAGTGCGCCGAGCTGAGCAGTGCGAAGACAGCGGTCACCGCAGCTGACACCAGGCAGGAAACGACATTCAGCGTGCGCCGATCCATCCGGTCGGCGAGCGCGCCCGAGATGGGAGCGAGCAGGATCACCGGGCCCTGTGTGAGGAATAGTCCCAGGCCGACCCAGAAAGACGAGTGCGTCATCTGCAACAGCTGGACGCTGAGGACCAGGACCAAGGTCCAGCGGCCCGCCGAGCCGGCGAGGTTGCTGAACCAGAGCCAGCGAAACCGCGAGTAGCGGAATGAACTCAACACCGGTTAGATTCTCCCCGCAATCGATCCTTTCGTGGCTGGACAGGGTCACAGCACGGTGAGCTCAGGGACCCCAAGCGGAGCGTCTCCTTGCTCATCCGCCTCGCCGCGGTGGGCTTTATCGGTGCTGGCTGCACGGATTGCTGCCGCAGGATGCCGAGACTTGATAACGTCCGCAACCATGGAGCGTTTCCTTATCGGTGCCGACCAACTACGTGCCCGCAGCGGCGGCAAGTGGAACACGTACCCCCGCGAGGTGCTCCCCGCTTTCGTGGCGGATATGGACTTCAAAGTCGCACCCGCCGTGCAGGACGCGTTGATGAAGTTCACCGACACCCAGGACTACGGCTACGGCCAGATGACAGACACGATCCCACTGTTCGAGGCCTTTTCCAAATGGATGGCGCGCCGCCACCATTGGCAGCCGGACCCGGCCCTCACCCACGCCAACGCAACGGTCGTGCAGGGACTGGTCGCGTCGCTCCTTGCCTTTTCTGAGCCGGGCGACGGCATCATCGCGCAGACACCAATCTATCCGCCCTTCCTACTGACTATCGAGGGCACGGGCCACCGCCTCGTCGAGAACCCGCTCGTCGACAGTGGGACCCGCTTCGTGGTGGACGTCGAAGGTCTGAAACGAGCAGCCGAACAGGCCTCCATGATCCTGCTCTGCAACCCGCACAACCCGACCGGCCGCGTACTCGAACGGGCTGAGCTCGAAGCCATCGCAACGATCGCTGCCAACCACAACCTCACGATCGTGGCCGACGAAATCCACGCGGATCTCGTCTACCCGGGAGCGACGCATATCCCGATGGAGACAATCGCCGCAGCTGCCGAGCGCACGGTGACGCTGACTTCGGCCACGAAAGGGTTCAACATCGCCGGTCTGCGAACGTCGATCGCCCACTTCGGCAGCCCCGAGCTCAAGGCCAGATTCGACAAAAGGTTCCCCCCACACCTCCTCGGTATGCCAAGCCGAGTGGGTGTGGCCGCCTCCATCGCGGCCTGGAGCGAGGCTGAGGACTGGCTCAACGATGTGATGCTCTACTTGGATCACAACCGCCAACGAGTCACTGGTTGGGCCGCCCAGGCCAACCTTGGCCACTACCCGCCGGAGGCCACCTATCTCGAGTGGATGAACTGCAGGCGCTTAGACCTGCCAGCGGGCACGACGCCTCAGCAGCACTTCCTGGAGCACGCGAAGGTCGCCCTCAGCGAGGGTCTGAACTTCGGCGAACGTGGCCAAGGCCATGTCCGGCTCAACTTTGCGACCTCGGCCGAGATCCTGGAGGACATCCTTGGCCGACTTGGCGGTGCCCTCGCCTAGACCCGCGGCGCCTGAGATACCACACAATACCGGCTGCCCGCGCTCGTCAAAGTCGAGTTCCGGGAGGTGGTAGGCGCAGCCCTCGGCCCGATCTAAAGCGGGGTTATGTGGCCTCAGTTCGCGCAGGTTATGCGATTTCACGGCCGTACTGAAATTGGCGTGGCCCTTAAGTCACCTCTCGTTCTCGTGCCCGAGTGGGTCCCACGGGCGACGAGTTCATTGCAAATTGATAATCGAACCCGACCAAGAGCTTGTGGCCGTGAAGCCACCGCGCAAGTACGCCCTGCTGAGACGTTGCTAGTCTTGCACCGTGAGATCGGGATCAAGCATGAGGTCGGCATGATCAGGAACTTTGCAATCCTCAAACTGAGGTCTGATGTTCGGCCCGATCAGATCGACGAGCTATTCGAAGCGCTGGGGCGTCTTAGGGTCAACGGGATGTCCGGTCTGATCGTGCATCGGGATGCGGCATTGCGCCCCGGCAACTGCGATGTCCTCGTTGTCTCCGACCTCGAGGACGAGGAGGCGTACCGACGCTACGACTCGGATGAGGAACACAACCGGATCCGCCGCGAGCTGGTGGCACCGATCACAGAACGGGCGGAGCGCATCCAGGTCCGATTCTGACGAGCGCCAGATAGCCGACGTCGAAAATGGAAGAGACGTTGCCAACTCCCAGTTCGTGTTCAAGTGGCTGAAACGGATTACACAAGTGCCGGTCCGGCCGTCGGGGAACTGTTTCCTGACTTCGAGCTTCCCGATGCGGACGGCCATCGGCTCCGTTTCCACAACTGGCGAAATGGCAGACGCGCCCTGGTTGTCTTCTACCGAAGCGCCAGCTGGTGACCCTACTGCAAAGCGCAGCTAGTTGAGCTGCAGAAGGTCTATCCGGAGATTGCTAGCAGCCGGGTAGCGCTGGTCGGAGTCAGTTACGATTCCCAGGAGGCGCTTCGCGAATTTGCTGGCGCGAGAGGGATCGAGTTCCCCCTCCTGTCCGATGCGGGCAGCCGCGTCATCACCGAGCTTGGGCTGCTGGATCGAGATCTGGAGGCTCACCACGCAGCCTTCGGAATCAAGACGCGCGACCAGCAGCAAGGGGTCGCTTTCCCGGCCATATTTGTCTTAGACGAGTCTGGGACTGTTGTCCAAAGGCGAATCCAAGAGAACTACCGCGCCCGCGATGGCGCGCGCCAACTCGTGGAGGCCGCTACCGGCAGTGCCATCCTGGCTGCGCCAGAAAGTGCACTGCCCCTGCAAAGCGAGCACGTAACCGCCAGGGCATACACCGACTCTGACCGTTTTGTTCGCTGGGAGCGCACTCGGCTACATGTCGAGCTGGAAATCGATTCAGGCTGGCACATTTATGGCCGGCCGATCCCGAAGGGGTACACACCACTCACCGTCGAGATCGATGCCGAAGAGGGTCTGGTCGTGGGCGAGCCCGAGTACCCACGGGTCCAGCCGTTGCAGGTAGAGGGACTTGACGAACAGTTCTACGTCTCAGAAGGCAGGGTGCGCGTCGTGACTCCGTTTGCTTTCAATGTCGCTGCTGAAACCGGAGAGCGAACGCTGACCGTGCGCATCTCGTGGCAAGCCTGTAGCCAGTCGGAATGTCTGATGCCAACGATAAAGGTGATTCGCATTCCGCTACCGGAAGCCCCTCTTGGCTGATCTCGCAATCGTGTCGGATCGCCCGGGGAAGTGGGCCGATGTCGAAACGGCTGCTTATCGTTCGATGAGTTGGGCGCCCAATGCATTCGTACCCAAAGAGGTTCCGATGTCAAGGTGACACGTCCCTCTGTCCGACGTTCCGCTGTTACGATGTGGCGCCCATCCTGGGGACCGTTGTCCGATCTGGATCGGCTGTTTAGTGCCTAAAGTAACTCCAGGTGGCTTCGCCGAATCCGGAATCAGAGACAGTCGACGCAGTTGACTTCGCCTTTTCGGTCGCCACGGACAAGCTGAGCGCTCAGCTTGCCACGGCCGGTCAGGTCGATACAAAGTTGGGCGTGGTGATAGCGGCGCTGGCCTCCGTTGCAGCCCTTTACTCCGCAACATCGGTCCTGAAAGTGGCCGGCCTCTTGTTCATAGTGCCGGCCGCTATCGCATTCTTTGGGTTTCGCGCGCGCGAGTGGCAGAATCCGCCTGACCCGAACGCCCTGATTCGGAAGTACATGAACCTGGGCAAGACCGAGATGCAACTTCAAGCTTTGGCTGTGATCCTTGAGGCTTACGAGGCGAACAAAGCGCAGCTGGCGCGGAAGGCGGCTCTATTCAATTGGGCTCTTGGGTTAACGCTGGCCGCGGGTGTCCTCGTGCTGATTCTGAGTGTGGCTTTACCGAGCGGCAAATGACGTACCTACAATGTGCCCGTGACCGACCTTGAGAAGGGAAGCCAGCCGACCAACCCGACGGCGGGAACTCCAGCCAAACCGGTAACGGGACGTCCTGAGCCGTCGTTCACCATTCCAAACCCCGATCCAGAGCTTCGCCAATACGTGGAGAAGCGCTCGAAGCCATCGACTCCAGTGAGAGGCGCCTAAGCTCCAGGCAAAGGCGTCGAATATCCAATGTTTACGCACTGAATAAAACGAATATGCGATTTCAAGGATGGGGTTAACAAATGCAACACACGAGGCTTGGTCGCACGGGTTTGAAGGTCTCGCGACTCTGCCTGGGAACGATGACTTTTGGCCTGCAGATCGCCGAACCATCTGCGAGTTCCGTACTCGATCGTGCGGCTGCCGCAGGCATCACTTTCATTGACACTGCGGATGTTTACCCTCTGGGCGGTGGTGTCGAACTTGCCGGCAGGACCGAGGAGATCTTGGGGCGCTGGCTAAAGGGTAGGCGCCAGGATTTCGTCGTTGCCACGAAGTGCTACGGCCGCACCGGCCCCCAGCCTTGGGACGTCGGTAACAACCGGCGACACATCATGGACGCCGTTGATGCGTCGCTGCGGAGGCTGGGTACCGACTACATCGACCTCTATCAGCTACATCAAGACGACCCGGATACCCCGATCGATGAAACGTTACGAGCTCTGAATGACCTGGTAAGCGCCGGAAAAGTGCGCTATATCGGATGTTCCAATTTCCGCGCATATCGGCTTGCCATTTCGCTAGGTCGTAGCGAGGTGTTGGGGCTTGCGCGATTCGATTCGATGCAGCCGCGTTACAACTTGCTGTTCAGGGAGTTCGAGCGCGACTTATTTCCCCTCTGTTTGGAGGAGGGTGTAGGGGTGATTCCATACAACCCGCTGGCGGGCGGGTTGCTGTCCGGGAAGCATGCTCGCGACAAGGCTCCGGCCGAGGGAACTCGTTTCGCTATCCCCAACGCCGGCGCCATGTACCAGGAGCGCTACTGGCATCAACGCGAGTTCGACGCAGTCGACGCTTTTCAGCAGATCGCCAATGAGGCCGGAATAAAGCCCGCCACCCTGGCGGTGGCATGGGTTCTTAATCAGCCAGCGGTCACAGCACCCATCATCGGCGCCAGCCGCCCCGAGCAGCTTGACGACACCCTGGCGGCAGTCGACCTCAAGCTCGAGGCTGACCTCGTCCACAAACTCGATGAACTGACTCGCGAGTTTCGGCGTGGAGACTCTGCCCGCTGACTGGATAGGTTGTGGAGCTCTTACCGCCATGCCGAATCCCCGGGTACGGCAACGCGGGCACCAAATGCCGGACCTGGACAACGCTCGGCTGAAGACGATTACGCCCGGCCGAAGCTGTGGGCCGGAGGAAAGCGAGCGCCAAAAAGGTCGGCCGAGGCCGGGCGGGCGTATTCTTCCGACCGAACGACCATGGCAAGCCTCCGACTGACCCAACGCCAGTGGAGGATCTATCTCACCGTGTGGCTGGTGATATTGGCGGCGCTCACCGGCACTCTGATCGGGGTGCTGGTGCCGAGGCTGTTCATCAGGAACCCTTCGCCGAGCTTGGGGGGTGGCATCGTCATCAACGCGCACTCTGTCCAGGCGCCTGATTTCACGTTGCGCGATCAGAGCGGCGCCACCGTCTCCTTGGCAGGGCTTCGCGGCAGCGTGATCGCCCTCACCTTCCTGGATACGCAGTGCCTCAATCTCTGCCCTCTCCAGGCGAGTCTTTTAGGTACGGTGCAGACGGATCTCGGCTCGCGCACGCCCTTCTCGGTCGTGGTCGTGAGCGTGAAGCCTGCAGCGGACACGCCTTCCGCCATCGCCACCTTTGCCACAGCCCACGGTCTGGGCGGCCATCTCTTTTGGCTCAACGGAACGCCGTCACAGCTGGCGAACGTGTGGAACAGCTATGGCGTGGCGGTGCAGGTGGCCAACGGCGATCTCGCCCACAGCTCAGTCATCTACCTGATCGACCGCAGCGGCTTTGAGCGAGTCGGATTTGCGGATGTGCCTGATCCGGCCGCGGTTGAGAGCGACATACGGATCCTCGCGGGCTCCTGAGGATTTAGGCCACCGACGCGATCTGAGCTGCGGGTGGATGCGGCCAATTGCGGGCTCCTCGAACAGAATTTCGACCATTTACAAGCGACGAAGAGGCTGTTAACGTCCGCGTCAATGGTTGCTCAGCGGCCTCCGAATGTAGCCATGCGCCTGGTGGTACTCGTGGTTGCGGTCGGGATTCTGTCCGCCCTGGTGACCATCTTTGTGGTCGGTTTCATGCTGCATCGGCCGCCCATGTTGAACGCAGTCGCCAACTCGAATGGGGAGGGGGTGAAGATCCACCTCGAGGTTGTCGGATCGGTTAACTCCGCGATCGAATTCCCGCGTCCCACCGATCCTCATCCGACCTGGGTCAGCTATCTGCCGACGACGATACTGAAGGTCCCGGCCAACTCCCTGGTCACCATGCAAATCGACCAGGAGGACACGCCGTCGGGCCTGCGCAATCCATTTTGGGCCCAGGCGCAGGGCATCGTCGGCGGCACTTTCCACATGACCTACTTCGACAACAGTGGCAATCCGCAGTCGGGTGACTTCAGCTCCCTCGACGACCCTGCGAACGCCGCCCACACCTTCGCCATCCCAGATCTCGGTGTCTTCGTTCCGCTGGAAGGCGTGAACGCCGCTGCGCCGGCCGGGAGCATGAACGTGATTACGTTCTCGTTCATGACCGGCAAGGCCGGCACCTACCACTGGCAGTGCTTCGTCCCTTGCGGATCGGGCACCATCTACGGCAACGGCGGACCGATGCAGACCACCGGCTACATGGCCGGCTTTCTAGTCGTCCAGTAGCCAGTTGAGTCGGACAGACCGCACGCACGCGCTCCGGCTGCTGGTGGCCTGGGCGGTGCTGAGCGTGATCGGCGTCGTGATCGCGATGCAGGTGCATCTGCCGCCAGGCAACCAGTCCCAGCAGTCGACCGACACCACCTCGCTATTGCAGCTCATGCTCATCATCTCGACTCCCGTCTTTATCGGAGTCGTGCTGTTCATCCTCTACTCGGCTTTTGCATTTCGGCAGAAGGCGGGCGCGCTCGAGGACGGGCCGGCCTACCACGGCAACTTCCGGCTCCAGGTCGCCTGGGTGGCGATCACCGCCGTGATCGTGTTCATCCTCGCCGGACTTGGCATCAGCGGGCTCGCAGCGACCTCCAGCGGGACCAACTTCACATCGTCAACCCAGCCGGCCCTGGCCACCGCGTCGGTGGGCACCAGCACCGCCGACCGGCTGCAGGTACAGGTGATCGCCCAGCAGTGGTACTTCACCTACAGGTACCCGGGCTACGGCGGAGTCGAGTCCCTGCACCTGATTCTGCCGGTGGACTCCAACGTGGTCATCCACGTCACCTCCACCGACATCATCCACTCGTTCTGGGCTTACCAGCTCGGCGTCAAGGCCGACGCCAACCCAGGGGTAGACAACCTCGCCTACGTGACGACCCTTCAAACCGGCTCGTTCACGGTCCGCTGCGCTGAACTCTGCGGCATCTGGCACGGCAACATGGTCGATACCGGCGGCGCCGTCGTCAGCCAGGCCGACTTCGCGACTTGGATCGCCGGTCTCCAGAAGGCTGGGGCCACCCAGGTGCTTCCGCCGTACCAACCTTTCTACTTTCCGAGCCCGCGGGTGAAGGGGACCTAACCATGGCGATAGCGGCGATTGGAAACGGCGGCCCCTCGATTCAGACCAGTGAGCGCCAGATGGTGCTCCCCACCAACCTGCTGACCGGCATCGTGCTGGCCGCCATCGGCTACTGGGCCGGCGTCCAGCTGGGCAACAGCTTCGGGTTCAACGACGGCCTCAACACCGGCGTCCTGCTTGGGTACATGTTCGCCACGATCATGTTCCTGGTCGGGCTGGGTTTCGCCAACTACCCGCTGGCTCGCCTGTTCGGCTGGCCGGTTGCGCCACAGTCTTCATACGACGAGCATCGGGGCGCGTGGCGCTATCTCAACCTCAGCCTCGATCACAAGGTGATCGGCATCCAGTACCTGGTCGCCATGCTCATGGCGATGTTGTTCGGCGGCATCGGGGCGATGTTGATCCGCACCAGCTTGCTCTCGCCAGACCAAGCACTCGTTTCGCCCGACAACTACCTGACGTTGGTCAGCATGCACAGCGTGATGATGATCTTCGTCGCCAGCGCCGCCATCGTCGGGCCATTCGGCAACTTCTTCGTGCCGTACATGATCGGCACCAACCGCATGGCCTTCCCGCGCATCGAGGCGCTCTCGTTCTGGTTGGTGCCACCCGCGATCGTGATTTTGCTGGCGTCTCCGCTCTTTGGCGGGTTCCCGACCGGATGGACCGGCTATGCGCCGCTGTCCGAGCAGGCGGGTCAGGGCTTCGACAGCTACATCGTCGGCTTCACATTGATCGGGCTGGCAATCTGCCTGTCCGGGGTCAACATGCTCACCACCGTCATCTGCCTGCGGGCTCCGGGAATGACCTGGACGCGGCTTCCGATATTCGTCTGGGGCGTCTTCTCGACCTCCATTCTCGGCGCCTTTGCGGCACCTGTCCTCGCGTCGGCGCTGTCCATGCAGGCCCTCGACCGCACCATCAACACCTCGTTCTTCATCTCCTCGAACGGGGGCAGCAACTACCTCTGGGAGAACCTCTTCTGGTTCTTCGGCCATCCGGAGGTCTACATCTTCATCTTGCCCGCGTTCGGCATCGTGATGGAGCTGATACCGCACTTCGCGCGAAAGCCGCTGTGGGGATACCGCACCGCCGTCGTTGGCCTGCTGGGGGTGACTCTGCTCAGCTGGTTCGTCTGGCAGCACCACCTGTTCGTGAGCGGTATCGCACCCGCGCTCCGGCCGTTCTACATGCTTTCGACGGAGATGATCTCGATTCCGACCGGGATCGTGTTCCTCGTCGCCTTCGGGACGCTGTGGCGGGCGCGCATCTCGATGACGGTGCCCATGCTCTTCTGCCTGGGCTTCCTCTTCAACTTCCTGATCGGCGGCTTGTCCGGAGTCTTCCTGTCGGACACTCCGAGTGATGTCACGTTGCACGGAAGCTACTTCTCGATGGCGCACTTCCACTACACGATCGTCGGCGGCGAGATCTTCGCCATCGTGGCAGCGATCTATTACTGGTTCCCGAAGATGACCGGTCGCATGCTCAATATGACGATGGGAAAGATTCACTTCTGGTGGATGATGATCGCCTTCAATCTGGCGTTCATGCCTCTGTTCGCGGCGGGCATCCTTGACATGCCGCGACGCGTGTCTACCTACCTGCCCTCGTTGCAGGGACTGAACGACTGGGTGTCGATCTGGGCCTATGTGCTGTTCAGCTCGATGATCTTTTTGGCCATCAACGTGATCTGGTCATGGTTCTTCAACCCCAAGTTGGCACCGGCCGACCCGTGGCACGCGCGCTCCATCGAATGGCAACTGCCAACGCCGCTGCCCGAGCGCAACTTTGCCCGTATCCCGACCTTCACCAGGGCCCCTTACGACTACGGTGATCCCCAAGGCGCCCGGCCCTCGGTCGACCTGGGTCCCGAGCCGGCTCCCGCATGAGCCCGCGAGCCTATTCGGATCAGTCTCGGGGCATGCCGGCCCTGGAAGGCTTGCCTGAGTGGAAGCCGGAGGTCGACGCCCGCCTGGCTCGAGTCGGGATATGGATCTGGATCGGAGCCGAGGTAACCTTCTTCGCCGCATGGTTTTTCGCCTTCTTCTACCTGCGCGCCCTGAACAACAACAACGACTGGATGGCGGCGGGCGTCACGCACCCGACTCGCGCCATCGGCGCCGCCATCTTCCTGCTGTTTGCGATCTCGGCAGGGCTGTTCTGGGTCGGGGCGCGCTCGGTCGTCAGGCAGCGCGCGACCGCCCTCATCTTCTTCTGGCTGGCGCTGGCCGCAGGCATCGCCTGCTTTGGGGTTCAGATCTACGAGTTCCAACACCTTGGGTTCGATCCCCAGATGGGGGGTGGCTATCCGAGCGTCTTCATCGGAATGAAGGGGGCGTGGCTGGTCCAGGTCGTCGGCTCGATGTTGTGGCTGGGAAGCAACATCGCTCAAAGCAAACCGGGCGGTGACACCACCGTTCGACCGGCGTCTGTGACCTACTTCGGATACTTCCTGGTCTTCCTCGCCGGCATTGGGTTAATTTCTTACGTAGTCCTGTACTTCGTCTGAAATGCCCCCGAGCGCTGGGGCATTCCTGGCTTACTGGCCCTTCGAGCCTGACGTGCTGCTCGGCGTCGAGCTGGTGGCGGTCCTCTACCTGGTCGGGGGGGCGGGGCGCAAAAAAAATCACTCCTCGGCGACCACGCGTTGGCGCTCGATTGCTTTTTGGTTAGGCCTTGCCACGATCCTGCTGGCCCTCCAGAGCCCAATCGAGATTCTGGCGCGTCAACTCTTCTGGGTGCACATGGTCCAGCACCTTCTCCTCATGGCCGTGGCGGCGCCCCTGCTGGCCCTCGCCTCTCCATGGACGCAAATCTGGCGGGGGCTGCCACTGCGCTGGCGGCGATTCGTCGCCAAGCCGGTGTTTTTGGATCCCAGGCTGCACGCGCTCCGCTGGGCTTACCACTGGGTGTCCCGGCCCCGCGTGATCTGGGTTCTCAACGTCGCCGACCTCTTCCTTTGGCACATCCCAGCGCTTTACGACTTGTCGCTCAGGAACCACCTTGTGCACCATGTCGAGCACGGGCTGTTCTTAGGCTTGAGTCTCGCCTTCTGGGCGCAGGTGGTCGACCAGGTCCCCTTTCATGCGCGGCTCGGCTCCCTGGCGCGCGCCACTTACGTCTTCACCGCGATGATCGCGTCGTGGGTGCTGGCCGCCGTCCTGTCTTTTGCGACTGTCCCCTTCTACGCATACTCGCTGCTCGCCTATCGCCCCGGGGGCATCTCCGCGCTGACCGACCAGCAGTTGGGTGGGGGGATGATGTGGGTCCCCGGCGCCGTTCCATACTCGATTGCTTTTATCTGGTTGCTGTTCCGATGGTTGGAGGAGGAGGACGCCCGCCCGCGCCTGATCGCGGCGGAGATGAAGGTGGGTGACACAAATGGCGGTTGAAGCACAGGTTCCCGCCGCTGCGCGAGGCGGCCTAGGCGCGGGCGCGCTCCGGGTCGTGGCGGACTACGTGGGCCTGCTCAAGCCGCGCATCATCCTGCTGCTTCTCGTCACCGAGCTGGGCGCCATGATGGTCGCCGCACGGGGGTGGCCCGGAACCTGGGTCACGCTCGGTTCGCTGGCGGGAGGAGCGCTGGCCGCCGGAGGTGCCGGCGCCGTCAACTGCTGGTTTGACCGGGACATCGACGCCGTGATGCCTCGGACACGGCGCCGGCCGATCGCGGCCGGCAGGATCACGCCGGCCTCCGGCCTCGCGTTCGGAATCATCGTCGGGCTCGGCGGGGTGGCTCTCGTCGGCCTCGCCAGCAACGTTCTGGCGGCCGCGCTGGCGGCGGCGGGCGGGCTCGTCTACGTGTTTGTCTACACGATGTGGCTCAAGCGCATGACCCCTCAGAACATCGTCATCGGTGGCGCTGCGGGGGCCTTTCCGCCCCTGGTCGGCTGGGCGGCGGTCACCGGTTCGCTCAGCCCGCTGGCCTGGGTGCTCTTCGCGATCATCTTCTTTTGGACGCCGCCCCACTTCTGGGCGCTCGCACTGGTCCTGCGCAAGCAGTACGCGGCTGCCAAGGTGCCCATGCTGCCGGTCGTGGTGGGCGGGGGCCGGACGCGCCGCGCGATTGTCGCCTATACCATTCCGATGGTCGGCGTGAGCCTTTTGCCCTGGATCTGGTTGGGGCCCGTCTATGGACTTTCCGCCATCATCCTCGGTGGTGTATTTCTTGCGCTGGCCTGGCGTGCATCTCGCACCGAGACTGGCCACGCCGCCGTGACGCTGTTCCACTATTCGCTGGTCTATTTGGCCTTGCTGTTCATCGCAGCACCAATCGCGGCCGCGATTCTCGCTTTCGGCGGATGATCGAGTCGGGCGGAGCCCGAGACCTGGTTCCCGCACAGCGCCCCGTGCCCAAGTGGGCTCTGGCGCTTCCGGTGCTTGTCGTGGTGGTTGCCACCGTCACGGGCGTGGCGCTGACAACCCTCGATCGGTCCTCGGGCAAGCCCTCGGTATCGCCTGGGCTGGCCAGGGTGGGGGGTATGGCGCCTGACTTCACCTCGTGGGACCTCAGCGGCAAGAAGGTCAGCTTGGCCGACTTCAAGGGCGACCCGGTCTTGATCACGTTTTGGGCGACGTGGTGCACGGCCTGCCAGGGGGAGCTCCCGACGGTGCAGCGGATACGAGACCAGTTTTCGTCCAATGGCTTTCACGTCCTGGCCGTTAATTACCGCGAGACGAGTAGCAGTCGCATGAGTCAGTACCTAGCCGGCCTCCATGTCAATCTCGAGGCCGTTATCGACCCCGAGGGCACTATCGCCTCAGCCTACGGAGTGGATATCGGTCTGCCGATCAGCGTTTTGCTCGACCGGACAGGGACAGTGGTGCAAATCTGGATCGGTGCTGTAACTAGCGCGGCGCTGGAGACAGCGGTCGGCCAGGTGGCGACACCAGCGTCGACCTAGCCGCTCTCAAGCTTCGCCTGACGCGACCCCTACGTCTTCAGGAGATCCGGGGTGCGATGGCGCTGCGGCTCCTTTGGCCACGTTGAGCTCGCTGCCGGCGACCTCGTTCGATGAACCGCCTCAGACGCTGCCGAAAATTGATCAGACCAGGGCGACTAGGTGCCTTGAATAATCACACCCTAACGTTGAACGGGGCACCCGCCGACCAGCACAGAACTGGTCGGATCAGTAGCGAAGTTCCAGCCGTAGTACACCGACGCCAACTGGTAGGCGCTGCACTCGATGGCCTCCGAGCCATTCAGGTCGCTGGCGACCGCAGCCTCGACATCGCCCGGCGTAGCGTTCGATCCGAGAGACATCACGAGCAGGTTCAAGTCCGCGAAGTAAGTCCACGCCAGCCTGTTGACCTCGCCGTTCGAACAGAAGAGGGGAGAGGCGTTTCCATCCGCGGCATAAGACAATGGCTGCATGCAGAGTCCAACCACCGAAGGGACTTTCGCAGGCGGCAACACCTCGGGGCCAGCGCTGCCCTGACTTAAGTGGAACGTCACGACCACCGACGCCACGACGACGGCAACGCCGCCGGCAGCCAGCGCGATCCACCCAGCAGTTCGACGGTTGGCCGCGATCACTCGTTTGGAGTCGTCTGGACCTCGACCGGGGCCGGCGGCTGCCCGGTGAACCGCGGTGTCGTCGCCCTGTGAACAGCATTGTGAGCGGAAGTCAAAAGACGCCGCCGCTTCGATGTCGTTGACGCGTCGCGCTGCCGATGAAGCCGAGGGCGAGCCTTTCTACTGCGGTCCCAGAAAGGCTGCCACTATGTAATTGACGGTGTAGACGAGGATGGCGACGATGATCACCACCTGGACCCACCGTAGGTTGAAGGGCCACCAGCGACTCCTCTTCTTCGGGGCGCCGGACAAATCGGGTTTCATGCCCGCACCCCAAACGCCACGAGCTCCGCTCCAGGTGAGCGGAGCGCGGAATCATGTCGCTGCACTGGCCCGCATCTCGTCGGTGCCATGGCCGAAGCGCTGGTGACGGGCTCGAGATCGATCAGCTCCTGAGATGCGTTCCATTGGGCAGGCCGAAGTATAGATTGCGTGCGTGTGGACATCCTGTCCGCGCCCTGGTTATATTGCCCAGTCAGCTCGGCGGTGTCGGTGGTATATAACCCGACGTGAGCGGTGTGTGGGTTTGGCTGCCACTCGCCGGGCCGATCAGGATCAGCACCATCGTCGCCGCGTTGGTCATCTTCGGTGTGGTTGGCATCTGGCGCCGGCGGCCGCTCGTCGGTTTGGTTGCCATGATGGCCTGGATCTCCGCGTTTGAGATCCTCTATAACGCCGCTGGTGTCGTCGTTCTGCACACGCCATTGGGTGCGTTCGCTTGGGAGGTGGCGGCGCTTTTAGGCTGGGTGGTCGCGGCCGACCTCTTGGGCATCCGTCCGCCCTGGTGGGCGCTCGTTCCTTTCCTCCTGCTCTCCGTCATCTGGATCGTGACGGGCTTTCACTCCAACCTTCCCGCACGATCGTTCTCCCTTCGGGATGAAGTTCTGAACGAGGCGACGAAATCTGCCCTGGCCGCTGCCTATCTGATCGCCTCACTTCAGTCCCCAACGCTTCGGAGCCAGCGCCCGCTCTCCCGGTTGCCAGCCACCAAAGAAGCTTCTCTTTTGCCTCGAACGATCTAGTCAGCCGCTGGCGGCGGTGTACCAGGCGACGGGTCATGGTCGGGCGGTGCATTGGCTGCCTCTAGGCCGGCCATCTGCACATAGTGGATTCCCGCGCCGATGACGGCGCCGACCAGGGGACCGACGATGTACAGCCAAAGGCTGGACCACGAGCCGTTGGCGAATATGGCTTCGCCCAGCGTCGCCCCAAAGCCCACCGCCGGATTGAACGCTCCGCCCGAGATTGGGCCCCCGGCAAAAATGGCGCTGGCGATGACGAACCCAATCGCGAGGCCGTAAAAGGAGTTCCCCTGCGTCGCTTTGGTGGCGGCCACGTTCAACACCACCAACATGAGCGCGGCGGTGAATGCGATTTCGACCGCCAGAGCTGAGGCGACGCCGACGTTGGGACCCGGATGGATACCGGGAGTGTGGCCACTGACGAGATAGCCGAATGTAAAGGCCAGCACCGAACCGATGAGTTGAACAATCCAATAGAGCACCAGATCGGTGGCGCCGAGCTTGCGGCGTAAAAAGCAGCCAAAGGAAACGGCCGGGTTGTAATGGGCTCCTGATATATGGCCACCCATGTACACCATCACCATCAGCGCCGACCCGATGGCGAGCGGCGCCAATGAGCCGATGGGGCCGGACAACGCGATTACGGAGAGGAAAAGAAAGGTGCCGACCAGTTCAGTGAGCAGTTTTGCGATTCTGGCCATCGCCGATAGGGTAAATCCTGCGACGGCCATCTCGAGGCAGACATCAAGGAGTAAGTTGAAGGGCGATGTCCGCTGACCAGCGACTTCGGTCTACCCGCCGGCAAAGGCTGGCGCATGTCTACAGCGAATACTTCGCCGAAGATCCCCGCCGCGAGCGCCTGTTCCTGGCTTCTCTGGGCTTCTTCGCAGGCTTCGGATTAGCTCGCACGATCACCCACGCGATTCTTCACCAGGTCGGTCCATTCAGAAACGTGTCGATCGGCGGCCGGCATCTGCACCACATGGTCTTCGGAATCGGCGGCCTGCTCGGCGTGGGCTACCTGTGGCTGGTCTTGCTCGGAGTCTCCCCGAAGGGTAGGAGAATGTCGAACGCCACGGCTCTGGGCTATGGGCTGGCCTCGGCGATGACGCTCGACGAGTTCGCGCTCTGGTTAAACCTCCAGGACGTCTACTGGGCCAAGCAAGGGCGCCAGAGCGTCGATGCGGTGGCGCTCTTCGGTGGGCTTTTATCCATCGGTATCTGGGGAGGACCGTTCATGGTCGGGGTCGCCCGCGAGCTCAAGAGGCTGGTTCGTTAGGCCCAACCGCCGATCGATCACGCCATCCGGTGAATCGTTCGTAGCCTCTGCGCCTCACGGGCAAGATTGGCCGTTGACGACTGCCGATCAAGGCGTAGCGCTACTCCGAGGAGTCTTTCCAGCCGAGATGTTTCCAGCGGAACAGGCCACTGAGTCCAAGACGCTTGATGTGCATCTCGTGGAATTGCTCGTACTGCTCGGAGGCCTGGCTAGTCGACTTGAGATAGACGGCCCGCTCGGTGATCCTGTCGATGTCGCTGGCGGGTACGAGGATGTGGTGACCGAGCCGGTGGTGGGTGAATACGACACCGTGGAAGATGTCCTCTTCGGGCAGCGCGGCCACCTCGAGCACGTGGCCGACTTCGACGCCGTCGCTGGCCACCACGGGGGCATGCGCGCCGATGCCTCGCCACGAGATCACGGTTTCCGGTTGATCGCTCACCGCCTCGAACATACACCCCTGCAAAGACCGAAGGTCAGCGCCCCCGGGCCCCTGATGTCGCCAAACAACTGCAGCGTTTCGTGTGCCGGGAGATATGCGCGATGGTCAGTCGCCGTGTCCGACCTCCTCAGGCTCCGAGTACCACGCGAGGCGGTCGCCGACCTGGGAGCGCATCTTCCACTTCATCGACTTCGGCGCCGCGTCGATCGCGCCACGCAGCGCAGCGATCTGGGCCGCCGCCTCGAAGCGAGGCGCGCGCCCAAACTCGAGCTCGCCCGGTTGCAGCTGGCCGTCCGCCAGCGCGCTGAGGTTGACCAGGTTGCCGGTGATGGTGCGCCACCAGCCCCAATCGCTCGAGGTGAGGCTCGTGATCCGCTTCAGCGAGATCGCCCGACCCCCATCGTCGCCGTCCGCGAGGGGACACTCGGACAGCAGGGCCAGCAAGTCCAGCACGTCCTTGCGATTGATCTTCACGACCTGGAGCTTGGACAGGAGCATTTCCGCCGGCGGCAGGGTGACCTCGGCGATCGTGAGCCGATCCGCGAACTCGAACGTGTGGCACATCTCGAGCCGGTCAACGAGCACGTCGACCGGGCGCGATCGCGCCTCGTCGACGAAGTACAGCTGCTTGTGCCCGTAGAGGGCGTTGTAGCGCCTGTCGGCGGTGTAGCCCTCTGCAGTCATCAGCTCGCTCAGCGCCTTGCGGTCTTTGCTCCTCGTGGCGAGGTCGATGTCGCGACGGGCGCGCTCCACCAGGGCAGTCCAATCGCGGACCCGCGCGTGGAACGCCAGGCCGCCCATGAGCCGGACCTGAAGGCCGCGGGCGTCCGCGAGCTTGACCAGTCGCAGCGCCTCGCCCAGCGGGTCGGCCAGCGTAGGTCCGCCGGCATCGGGCGCTGTTTCATTGGTTACGTCCCGGTCCATCCGGCCCCAGCCTGACCCATCCTTGACAAAGAATCGTATCGGCTGTAGGTTCCGCGCGAACCAGGCCTGCGATCGGAGAGGGGAGGATTCAGCAGTGGCTGTCACAAAGACCCTGTTCACACGTCAGTCATCGGGCCTGGTGCGCGAAGTCAGCGTCGCCAACGCGCTCTTTTTCAACACCGCGGCCTTCATCGGGGGCACGTTGGGCGGGGCGTATGGCATCGCCGTCCTCGCCGGCGTGCCGGTGGTGGTCCTCGGCTTCGTCACCAACTGGTCCTACGTCGCGTTCATCGTCGGCGCGTTCTGCGTCCTCCTGGCGTTCATCTTCGCCTCGCTGACGACCGTGATGCCCCGCTCGGGCGGCGACTATGTATTCACGAGCCGCATCATCCCGAAGGTCGGCCCGTTCCTCGGCTGGCTCGAGAGCTGGATGCTCGCTTTCGCGTCGATCGCCCTCCTCCAGTTCGAGACCTCCCTGACTCTGCGCGGGGTCCAGATGGAAGGCTTGATCATCGGCATCGGCACCGGAAACAGCTTCTTCACCGGCGCCAACAGCTGGTTCACTGACGGCAAGACCGGCGACGTCACGGGCATCCCGGGCATGATCGCCGGCCTCGTGGTGCTCGGTGTCGTCGCCTTCGTCGTGCTCCAGCCGACCCGTACGTTCCACAAGATCGTGACCTGGCTCACGATTTTCGGCATCGGCGGCTGGATCGTGATGGCGATCGCCGGGCTCCTGACGTTCGACGCCGCCACCTTCGCAGCGAACCTCCCCAAGTACGCGGGCGGCGTCACCGTCGACCAGCTGGCGAAGGGGGCGAGCGACGCCGGCCTCACCAGCGGCTTCAGCTTCGGGCCGGTCGATGGCCTGACCTGGCCATTCTTCCTGATGGCGGGCGTGATGCTCTTCCAGTTCATCGGGTTCCAGTACAGCGCCTACATCTCGGGCGAGGTTCGAGGCAACGTCACGCGCGGCATCCTGCTCGCTGTTCTCGGCGCGCTCTTCCTGGCCGTCCTGATGAACTCGGTCTACGCCGAGATGCTGCCGAGGCGGCTGGGCCTCGACCCGCAGACCGGTTGGGCCGCCGCCTTCTGGGGCTACGTGACCAAGCCGGCGCTGCCGCTGGGCCAGCCCAACTACTACCAGCTGGTGGGGGCGGTGGCGCGGCCCGACCTGTGGCCGATTTGGGCGGTGGTCGGCGCTGCGTCGACCCTGTTCCCCTTCCTCCTCATGCCGGTCTACGTCGTCTTCATCAGCCGCATGGCGCTGGCGTGGAGCCTCGACCGCCAGGTGCCCGAGTGGCTCGGTGAGGTCTCGGAACGGCTGCGCGCGCCGGCCAACGCGATCGTCGCCACGCTCGCGATGGCCGTGATCTTCCTGCTCTTCTCGAACTTCGCGATCCTCAAGGCGGTGGGCCTCGAGCAGCTGGCGCCGAGCGCCGACCCCGCGCTGGACGGCAAGCTCAACCTCGTCGCCTCGGCCTGGTTCACGATCCTCGCCTCGTCGCTGAGCTGGATCAACCCCGGCATCAACGCCATCCTTGCGCGATTCACGCGGCCCGACCTCGTGAAGACCGCACCCTTCATCAAGTGGCTGCCGTGGCTGGGCATCGTGTGGCTGGCGTTCACAGTGACGCTCTACTGGTTCGCCGGCGTCGGGCCGATCATCAGCAACCTGAGGAAATCCAACCCGCTGTCCTACCTGAACAGCAGCGGCGTGACGTTCGTCGGGATCGTCCTGGTCATCGGAATCGTCTGGTACTTCGTTCGGGCGGCGACCAACCGGCGCGCGGGCGTCGAGACCGCCCTCATGTACAAATCTCTGCCGCCTGACTGAGCCCACCGCGTTGGCGGCGACGGATCACCTTTTCCGTGTCGATGCGGCCGCCCGGCCCCGGCTCGTGCGCTCAAAGCACGTGAGCGCAGTCGAGCCGGCCCGGCCCTGGGCGGCTCGCGTGCCGCCCATGTTCGCCTCAGACTAGGAGTCGATGGCCAAGCCGTTCCGCCTCTACGTCTGCAGCGACATCCACGCCTCCGAACGAA
>Ga0210394_10002867_pt1 | contig 22826 bp, 28 predicted proteins | sample IncBWC12MmetaG_FD_160121 | JGI IMG/M metagenome (GOLD analysis project Ga0210394, IMG submission 160121) | Forest soil microbial communities from Barre Woods Harvard Forest LTER site, Petersham, Massachusetts, United States - Inc-BW-C-12-M | ecosystem: Environmental > Terrestrial > Soil >... | reverse complement strand
GTTCCGAATTTACGAACTATTGAACCTTTAATGCGGAACGCCTACTCTTATGGGTGTGCGTCCCTTATTCCATCCATCGCTTGAGGACATAACGGTTGAGGGGATTCTCCATGCCTTGTCCGACCCGGTACGGGCGGCAATATACGGAGATATTGTGGCTCAGGAGTGTTCACACAACTGCTCGATGTTTCTGACAGTCAGTGACAAGGCAATTCCGAAGTCCACCCTCTCGCAACACTTCAGGGCACTGCGAGAGGCGGGGCTGATCCGTGGCGAACGGCGCGGCGTGGAGATGTACAACACCTCACGTTGCGCGGAGATCGAGGAACGCTTCCCAGGGCTGCTCCGGGCGATCGTTAACGCGCATAGCATCCAATCTAACGATGAAGCTCAAGCAAAGAAGCGTGTTGCGAAAAGATCGTCCAGGCGGTTAGTCAAGAATAAGTAAGAAGCTGCGGCCATCTGCTGAGCTGCCCACTCGTGAAGTGAATTAGTAATGTGACAGTCGTCAGTAATCGTCAAGTGAGGAGAAGCGCGCCTAGCGGAAGGGATCGCAGCTAGAGGAGCACTGGATCCGTGATCTGTGGCTGGATGACCCGCCACAAGCCCGTTTATCACGGACGGGAGCCCTGTAAGAGAATATCGACGAATTTCCGCGCCTTTGCGGGCCAGTCGTCCGCATTGCCGGCGGTGGAGAGGCCGTAGAGGGCACGCATCAAGTCTATGGGATCGACGTCCGGGCGGAGATCGCCGCTCGCTATAGCGTGGCTGGCGAGTGCGTGCGCAGCTTCTTCCATCACCTGCGTGGTCTGCTGAAACACGCGCGAAGGGCCGCCGGCCATTGCGTTTAATGCCGGCGCGATGATCTTTTTCGCGGCGATGTAGTCAATGAAGACCAATAGCCATGCCCGCAGGGCTTCGATGGGGGGGAGTTCGGCGGACAATTTTTTCTGCGCTGCCGCTAGCTTCTCGACTTCGGTGATGTAGACCGTCGCCAGCAAGTCGTCGCGTGTCGCGAAGTGGCGGTAGAGCGTACCGGGTCCGATCTTCGCGCGCCTCGCGATCTCGCCCATGCTGGCATCGGCGCCGCGACAGGTGAAGACTTGCTTCGCGACTTCCAGGATGCGCTCGCGATTGCGCTGGGCGTCAGAGCGAGGCTTGCGAACGGATTTTGGAGTGGACGGCTGTTTCATAGAACTTTCTGAAACCGGAGTACCCCTCCGGTAATCTTATCGAATAACGGAGGCCCATTCCGTTTTATTTCCGGGATGAGGCCGGTGTCAAAGAGTTTGACAGGAGAGTGCGGTATGGCAACAAGGTTTGGAGCGAAGTCAACGACGGAAGATGTCCTTGCTGGCATCGAGCTGAAGGGGAAACGGATTCTGGTGACGGGCGTTTCGGCCGGTCTTGGCGTAGAAACGGCGCGTGCGCTGGCGGCGCATGGCGGGGATGTTGTGGGGGCGGCGCGCGATCTGGAGAAGGCGAAGCGGGCAACCGCGGAACTTAGCAAGGCCGCGGCGGCGAACGGAGCGAGTTTCGAGTTGATTGAGCTCAATCTTGCGAGCTTGAAGAGTGTGCGCGCTGCTGCGGACAAGCTGGTTGCCGATGGCCGCCTGTTCGATGTGATCATCGCCAATGCCGGTGTCATGGCGACTCCGCTCGGGAAGACAGAGGATGGTTTCGAGACGCAATTCGGGACCAATCACCTCGGCCACTTCGTCTTTGTGAACCGCATCGCAAAGCTGATCAAGGACGGCGGACGCCTGGTCAACCTTGCTTCCTCAGGGCATCGTTTCAGCAATGTCGACCTGAACGATCCCAACTTTGAAACCACGCCGTACGAACCTTTCTTGGCCTACGGGCGCTCGAAGACCGCAAACATCCTCTTCGCAGTTGCTTTCGATCAACGGCATCGTGAGCGCGGGGTCCGCGCGGCGGCCGTACATCCAGGAGGCATACAGACCGAGCTTGCCCGCCACATGGACCCGGCGCAAATGGAACAGATGGTCAAACAGATGAATGAAGAGGCTGCAGCAGAGGGCAAAGAGCCGTTCCAGTTCAAAACCGTTGCCCACGGAGCCGCCACCTCAGTATGGGCAGCGGTGGTCGCGCTCGCCGAAGAGGCAGGGGGACGGTATTGCGAGAACTGCCACGTGAGTGACGTCGTCGCAGATGATGCAAGGCTCGGCCTACTTGACGAAGGTGTGCGCGGCTATGCGCTCGACCACGAGAACGCAAAGGCTCTCTGGAAGAAGAGCGAAGAGATGGTGGGGGAAATTTTCGCCTGAGAGTTGGGCACGCCCGAGGGCTGAAGGTTCCGATGATCAGCATCAAGCCCGAGGAGGCTGAGGCCACTTCGGCTGGCTTGCCCGCTTCGCCGGGCATGATATGCCGTCCTCCAGCGCTCTCACACAAGAGAAGTTGAACTGGAAGCCAACCGGGCCTGGCCTGATTGCCGACCTGGACGGCATGGGCTACACGCAGGCCTGAGTATGCAGATGGCACTCCGGTGACAGCCTGAAGATTGCAGGTGCGCGCATTGCGTTATCCGGCTTCGATAGTCGCCGATCGTCACTTGCGGATTTGGTGGGGGACTAATCCGATTCTCAACTAGGAAGGACGCATTAAGCGAGCGATGCCTGTACCTCTCGATTCGCGTCGGATCCTAGTCGGTCTATTGAGAATTTCGCGGGTCACGGTCGGCGTCGACATAATCTGTTGACGTCGGCCCAAACCCCGTAATCTGCACTACTACTGGCTCATCCCCTGTTTCAGCAAAATGAGTCTGGCCTGGCGGTTCCGTATAAAAGCTCCCTGGAGGAAGGGCTTTTAGCTTCGCCTCGTCGAAATGATCTCCGTATCCGATTCGCCAAGTGCCGGAAATCACCGTAGCGACACGGTCGTCGCGATGGGAATGGGCCGCAATTCGCGTGTGTGCGGGAACGCGAAGCATGATTGTATAGATACCAGCCTGACTCGGATCGCCCTTCAGAACAACCGTACGGATGTCCGCCACTCCCGAGCTTCCTATGCCAGGATTTTCGTGTTGCGGAAACTCATACTCCGCCGGCGAAAGGCGCTCCTCGGGCGAAGCATCAAGAAATCCGCGAATCAGCGCTACTGTCTCAACTGGGCGTTCTTCCATCAACCAGTGCCCGGAGCCAGCAACCACCGCTTCTCGAACATTGGTCGCCACATGACGCATAATGCCGGCTTGCAAAGTGCCGAAAGACTTCTCTCCGCCGACGGCAAGCACCGGCATCGTGAGCTTTTGCTGCTCGAAGATTTGATTATCCTTCGCATCCTGAGAGAAGGCGGTAAACTGCGCGAACCCGGCTCTCATCCCGCCTGGCCGTGCGTAGGTTGCTGTGAAGAAGTTCCTGGTGGCTTCATCAGGCTTTGCCGGATCGGCCGTGAAATCGTTCCAGATTCGGTTGAAATAAATGCGTTCGCGGCCCTCGACGAGCCGTTCTGCATCTGGTCCGTGAAAGTTGAAGTGCCAGACGCCGGGATTCTGCAGTATCTCGCTCCAGGGATCAATTCCGGGAATTGGAGCATCCATCACCACCAGCCGTTCAACCTTGTCTGGATAGGACGCGGCATAAGCATAAGCCACCATGTTTCCGATGTCGTGCGCTACGACGAACGTCCTGTCATACCCAAGTTCAGTCACGACAGCGCGAATGTCTGCGGCTTGGGTTTTCTTGTCGTAGCCGCCGGCCGGCCTCGACGAGCGTCCGATCCCTCGCAAGTCGGGAACAATTACGGTATGGTCCTTCATCAGGTCTGCTGCGAGTGGCGCCCAGGAATCGCTGTTCTCCGCGTATCCGTGCAGAAGAAGAACCACGGGGCCGGTGCCACCGAAGCGCACGAATATCTCCGCATTCGCCGGACTATGGATCGTCCTGGCCTGAAAACTCGAGGGGAGTGATGGTTGAGCAGAACTGAACATTGCTAGAGCGACGAAGATGGACAGAGCGAGAATGCGTCGAATCATGGGATCCTCATGTAGAGAACCCCCAATTGCCGGTCAGGGACAAACGGGGCAGTTCTCTTGCCGGTTCACCCATACTAGACTACGCGGTCCATTATGCGGGGAAATATTTTAACCATAGATTCACTCACTGGCGAGAGTACCTAATCCAGTGATGCAAGTGCGACGGTGGAAATGCTTTCCAGTTCTCTGCGATCATGGTTCAGCCGGGCCAAAGCTCGCATACCCTGTATGGTTGCAACGAAAAATTTCGCCAGTCTGACAGGGTCCTTTTCCGCTCCGATTTCGGCTCGTTGCTGAGCGTCTACGAACGCCGCGACGAAGATCTCCTCGACCTGCTTCTGGTTGTCGCGCAGGAACTTTTTGATCTCCACGTCGTCGACAGCGCGGCTCAAATTGGTATTCATCAGGAGGCAGCCTCGCTCATGCTGCGCTTTGTTTTCGCGGATCATTGCTTGGAATATCTTTGTGAATCCTTTCCTGACCGATTTCTCCTTGGCGAAAAGGCTCCGAAGAGACGCATTTGTATCGTCGCGATAGCGGCTCATCGCTCGAAAGTAGAGCGACCGCTTGTCTCCAAATGTGTCGTAGAGGCTCTGCTTAGAGATCCCCATCTCCCTCATGAGCGTTTCTAAGGAGGTATGTTCATATCCGAGACGCCAGAAGACATTCACCGCGATCTTGAGCGCCTTGTCCGGATCAAATTCCTTGGTACGAGCCATTGATACACATTAGATTCCAGGGCACCAAAAGTCGATCCCGCGAATGTCCGAACACGCTTTAGACTGCTTTGGGACCGGAAAACGCTCGCGACACTCCGTCCACGAGGGCCTCTGCGAATTCCTCGCCGGGAGTGGCGTGTCCCAATAGCCACCACCGGTAGAACAACGGTCCAACGAGCAAGCCGATCAACACAGCCAGCGTCAGAGCTATATCGAACCACGCAATCACGCCAGGATACGCTAAACGCGTCATTACGCTCTTGATATCTTGCCGACTTGCTCGAACGCGCATTCGGTTCGATCCTGGAGCACGCAGCCTGTCGACGACCCCACGAAGGTCGCCCAGGAAAAGCTGACCGCGTACATCAATCGACTTAGATAGAGCGTCAGAGACAGATCAGGCAGGAGATCGGGTCGGACCCCTCTCCTGCCTGGCAAACCGATCACGCAAAAACAGTCAAAAGCCTGGTTGCTTGTTCTCAGCGAGAAGTTGCAATTCCCAAGCATAGGCCACACCCGTGGCGCCACCATGTTCGAGAAGCAAATTGGCGAGCGCCGGTATAGTGTCTTCGCGCGCCCAATCACGTTGCCATTCTCCTAACAGAGCCATCCAGGTGATAGGGACAATGCCAGCCTGAACCATTCTGCGCACCGCCATATCGTGCGCTTCAGGCGAGACTCCCCCCGAAGCATCGGTCACAACGTAGACCTCAAATCCCTCTCCTTGGGCCTGGATCGCCGGCATTGCAAGACACATCTCCGTCCACAACGAGGCGAGGACCAACTTCTTGCGCTTGGTGGCCTTGACCGCGGTCACGACCCGCTCATCTTGCCATGTATTGATGAATGATCGATCGATGACTTCAGTGTTGGGAAAGACATCCTGAATTCCTTTGATAATCTTGCCGCCCCGCGCCCCGACAACGGTTGTCAAGATCACAGGCACGCCGAAGGCTTTCGCCGTCTTCGCCAAGCCGATGACGTTGTTAACGATCATCGTCGGCTCGTGGCTGTTGAGATTCGCAAACTGAAAAGGTTGATGATCGATCAATACCAAGACGCTGTCTTCCGGCGTCAGGAGCGCATTTAGGCCGGTTTTCAATGAACTCATTGTGTCTCTCCCTGCACGGTCGGACTTCGTAAGTACATCAGTTCAGCGCCACAGCGATGACCGCGGTACCGTCTTCACCACGAGACAACGCTCCCATGGTAAGGGCCAGTCTGACGTGCGACGACAGGCTACTTTGGCGATGCGAATCGCATCTTGTACCAAATCGCTGTTCTTGTAACAAAACGGGCTGAGCGAGTCAGAACCGATAGGCGATCCCCGTGTTCGCGGCGATAGGCCCGCGCGCGTTGATCTGATCGACCAGCGACCTTCCGGGCCGAAAGCCCATCATGTTCACAGCCACGATGAAATGTGGGGCTGGGGCCCAGCGAATTTCAAGGTCTCCAAGAGTTCCGACATAGCCCGATTGAGACGTGTTGGCGGGAGCAATGAGAATGCCGCTTCCGTAACCGTAAACCCCGTCCATTGCAGACTCCTTCCAGTACCACATCCAACCGAAGGAGCCTGTAATACTCGGCTTTATTTGAAATTGAACGAGCGGATGAACGTCTACCAAATTCTGTGGTCCCATCGTAGGCACCAGCTTATTGGTGAAGTACGCTCCTCGTGGGAAGTATGAGTTGTATGTACCGATCGCCTCATTGCCTGAGCCGTGATCCCCGCTATAGGCGTCAGCTCGGAGGACAATGCGCGGGTTGAAGTGCATTCCTCGAAATTGAAACGCCGTTTCGGTTGATATACTCCACGACAGAATCGCACTAGATCCGAGCGACCCGAATTGAATGTTTGCCTCCCAGTTGTAGTCCCAGCCTCTTGCCGGCAGACGAAATGCGCGAATGCCGATAGTATGTCGAAACTCGATGCCTGATCCCCGGCTATAGGAGGCATTCTTAGTTGAGAGGCCCAGATAATACAGGTCTGCGAATCCCCGTGCGCCGAGACGAGATGGAATCGTCAGATAGCTTCCCCAGCTCGTCTGAGTGTGGATCGGGCCATCGTCAAAGAATCCGGGGTTGTCTTCGACAGGCTTCGCCGCAAAGGCGTCCCACCGAACGATTCTGGATTGCGCAATGAACCGCACTCCATCAAAGCTCAGCTTGACATTCAAGCCTTCGTTATTGTCAAACAACTTTCCGGAACCAAGCACGATCTCCTGCCGCCCTGCACGTAGGCTGAACCCTCGCTCATGGCTCACGCGCGATCCCACTTCAAGGAACGATTGATGGACATCTCCCTTGTCTTCGTCCAATCCTGGCCGGGGGCCGCCATTACGGTACGCTTCGTAGCCGAACTGGAACTCGGTAAATAGCCGAACTTCTGTCCCGAAGTGCAAATCAAAATGCGGCATTACTCTATTCAATAGATAGCCGTTGTGGTCCTGCGGACCGGCCCCCATCGCCCAATTGTCGAAGTATTCGTACTCGCCGCGATAATCAAGACCCGAAGATAAATAACGCTGGGCCGAGTCTCCAATGGGAACGTACTTTAATTTATCCAGTGGATCGACCCGCTTCGAAGCGTCGCGCAGGAAGCTCCAGTCCTGTTCGGCGGGAAGCGGTGTCAGCGGTGGTCGGTCTTCCTGGACGACGCCATGTTCCGGCCGCGGGTCTGGAGTCTGCGCATAGGAACAGACGGCCCCCACAACTAAAAGCACCGGCAAGATGACATAGTTCTGTGACCGCATTAGAGCGGGGGAAGTCGTGTGCACCCCCCAAGGAAGTGAGTGGCCGCGAAACTTTGCAATCTTCATTCGGTCTGGCTAGGTTTCGCGCGAAATAGCACCAGGAACATATCTGGAAAGCCAAGCGCGGCCAGCACCCAAAGCACGAGAACGAATAACGCTCGCGGGATTCCACCTTGGTCCATGAAAAAGTGGAAAAACAAGATGTTCAGCACAATAGGTCCGAGCACGAAAAGCGCCAACGGCACAAAGCGATTCAACAGCAGGAGCATACCCGCGAGGACCTGTAGGCCCATGATGACGACGCTCTCGTGCGAAATAACGAGAGCACTCATAAATTGGAGTGCAACTCCGGACGGCGACGGGAGCTTGATGAATTGGAAGAAGCCGTTCAGTCCGAAGACCAGGAAGGTAAGCCCAAGCAGGATGCGTGCGACCGTCGCCGTCGTTTTCATTCGTTCACCATTTCGTCGTGAAGCAGGTCTTCCGATGAAGGGGGTCCCGAGTTGACTATTTCTTTGGCGGATCAAGGAATGTGTAAAGAGCGCCAATCTTGTCACCCTTTATCACGAGCACGTCGATGCCAGTGATAACGGCTTCCGCTCCAGCGGGACCATATCCCCAATCGAGCTTGCCGATGCCGTGAAATGCCATAATTTCGCTCCGCTCGGTAAAAATGAAGTTGGGGAACTTTTTGGCAAGCCCATCGGCCGCAAGGGCAATGCCCGAATGCCCTTCATACCGGGCGTCGTGATCGATGAACACACCATCTTCAGCCCACAGTCTTGCGATGGCCTTATGACGCTTCTCAGTGTCGGGTTCGCTAAAGACTCCATGTATGTTTTCGCGTAGCAATGTTTCGACTGTTTGTGCCATGTGGACGTCTCCCTCTCTCTGTTCGTGGATGAGCCCCGACAATGAGATGGGACTCATCGAAAGTGCCGTAGCGGCGAGGGCGGTCACAACGTCTCGCCGCGTTGGCTCGTATCGATCATCAGTTGTGCCACTCGCCAGAGCCATGCTTTCGTTGCCTAACCGTCGTTGAGGTCTGTCAGCCGCGAACCCCATTCCGCGATGGGAGTGTTCCATTCAACCTCTACTTTTTCGAGGTACTGCTTCACGTCTGCAAGATATGCTTTGCGATACGGCTTGATACCCTGTATTGCATCGAAGTCTGCGCGCGTACCGCGCCACAATTCCTGCAAGACAAATTGGTTCGGTCGTTCAAGCGACTCGAAGATGATTGCGTTGATGAATTCAGGCTCTTTTGCGCAAAGATCAATTACAGCTTTGAGCTTTGAAAGTACGGTGCCCCGGTGCCCATCCTTGATGTAGTAGTGGAGCCCTAACGATGTTGTCGCCATGAGAATGAAACTCCGAGGGATGTTGAATTGCGTTGAACGACAATTTGCGTGAGTCGTACGAGGTTTATACCCGCGCTCTTGAGCATCCACTAGATTCCCCGTCGCCTTCTTGTCACTTTTCTGCAATCTTGTTCCAATCTTGCAGTTCGTGCGCGGCGCGTATGCGTCGAAGGGAGGCAAGGAGCGCCCCTTTGGGTGGCGTCTGGCCGGATCATTAGTCTAAAATGAAACCTTTTCCTATTTGTCGCATCATTTTGTGAGCGATATGAACAGGCCGGAACCATTTGAATTTCGTTCGCCGCATGGCATCAACAGGGTCGAGCACCAATCGCGGTGCTGGAACAGAATTACGGTTCGTCACGTTGTCCAGCATCTAAATCCCGGCCGAGTGTGGCACGACATATCCTCTAAACAAACGACCGTCGCTATCCTGCTCGACCAGACCGGCGGATACTGCGAGCCCAGGCTAAATGTGAATCGGCCGACGCCACGGTGCCGCTACGACGCCGGGCATACTGTGTTTATCCCGGCGGCTATGTCAATTTGGGGCTACTCGGACAACATCAAATCGACCCGTGATCTTCGGCTTCACTTTGACTTGGATACGTTGCCCACGGTCCTCGGCGAGGATTTGAACTACTCCAAGGCGACAGCTCCTGTACTGATGCTTTACGACGAGAGAGTGACGAACTGCGCTGCGTTGCTCGCCGAAGAATGTATCAGCGGTCTCCCCGAGAATCGGATGTATGGAGAGAGTCTTACTATGGCGCTGATGGCTGCGCTGTTTGCTTCTCAAGAATCCTCAAATCGGACTGCTAACAGTGGGCTTGCGCGATGGCAACTAAGACGTGTTTTGGAATTCCTCGAAGAACATCTCGCTGAGGATATTGGCTTGGACGAACTCGCCCAACTGGTAGGTCTCTCCCAATCCCAATTTGCGCGCGCTTTCAAGGTCTCGACGGGGCTCCCGCCGTATCAATGGTGCCTCCGCAATCGAGTGAAGAGAGCACAAGAAACGCTATTGAACGGCAGTGACTCTCTCGCCGACGTCGCTATACAGAACGGTTTTGCCGATCAAAGCCACTTCACCAAAACGTTCCGTCGCGTGACGGGTGCAACCCCGGCGAATTGGAAACGAGTTCATAGGACCTAGCGCCGATATGCCGCAAGATGCTTACGCAACGCTACTCGTAGGACAGATCAGCAAAAAACAAGCACAGCGGCACAGGAGGCGACGATAGATTTCATGACTCAGGATTCAACCCTTGCAAAGAAGCACTGCAAAGAGGGCTTCGAGCGCTGTGGCGCCCGGTGGCTTAATTTCTTTGACGTCGATAATGACTGGCTAGACAGACTCCAAAGGAGTTGAACAAATGCCGAACAATTTTCCGATAAACAATCCGTCCGAACACAAGGCGTACGTTATCACCGGCCCGACCTCCGGAATAGGCAGGGCGACTGCGTTGGAAGTGGCGAAGCACGGTCAACTCGTGTTGGTCGGACGCGATCGGGATCGGGGTTTTCGGTTTTTTTTGCGGAACTCGCGGAAATGTTGTGTTTCCATCAAGAGCGAGAGACTGGGTTAGCAGTGTTTGAAGCGACGCTTATGGATTTCCAATCTTTTGATCTTGTAATCTAATGTCGAGGGTGGAATTCGAAGCTTGGCGGCAGCTCCACTGGCACCGTAAACTCGGCCTCCGCTTTCCGCGAGTGCCGCTTCAATGATCTGCCGCTCGCGGCCGAAGTCGCCGCTCGCAGGCTCAGGAACGGGCCGCCCGGACCGCGTCGTCGCGGAATCTGTGAACAACCAGGCCTCGTCAACACAAAACACGTCATCGGGGCTTAAGATAACCGACCTCTCGATGACATTCTGCAACTCGCGGACATTGCCTGGCCAATCATACGATCTAAATAATTCAATGGTATGCTTGTCGATCTTCGAGAATTTCTTACCCAGCTTTCGGCTGAGGCGCTGGACGAAGTATTCAAGCAACGTCAGAATGTCGTCTTTCCGTTCGCGTAGCGGGGGCATTTGAATTGGAAATACGTTCAACCGATAGTACAGATCCTCACGGAAGGTTCCATTTGTTATTGCAGCTCTTAAATCGCGGTTGGTGGCTGCTACCACACGGACATCTACTTGTATGGATTGCGTTCCTCCGACCCGCTGGAATTCCCGCTCCTGCAACACCCGCAAAAGGGCAATCTGCGTTTCGGGCGAGAGTTCACCGACCTCATCCAGGAAGATGGTCCCACCATCAGCGGATTCGAAGCGGCCAGTGCGCCGCTGAACCGCTCCAGTGAAGGCGCCCTTCTCGTGGCCGAAGAGTTCGGAAGCAATCAACGAAGCCGGAATCGCGGCACAATTGACTGGGATGAATGCCCTCGCTGAGCGCTTGGACACCTTGTGAATGGCACTGGCGATCAGCTCCTTTCCCGTTCCGGTCTCACCGGAAATCAGCACAGTGGAATCCGTGGGGGCCACTCTGCTAACTTGCGAAATCACCTTGCGCAATGCTTCGGAGGACCCGACGATAGCTTCGTACATCGACGAGCGATCGATCTCTTCGCGCAACGCCAAGTTTTCATTACGTATCCTCTGTTCACCCAGCTTGCGATCTTCGATGTCAGTCGCCGTAGCGAACCACCGCGCAACTCGGCCCTCTTCATTCAGCAATGGGCTATAGCGAAACAGAAACCAACGATACCGCCGATCTTTGCCAAGCACCCGCTCTTCAATCTCAAATGGAACGGCGCTTGAAAGGCCGCAGTGCCGTTCGGTCTGCGTTCTCTCGAGATCATCAGGATGAAGATCCCTTCTAACTCGCTCATCCGTTCCCACCTCTTGCATCTCTTCAAGGGTGTGGCCGGTATAGTCGAGCATCATCTGGTTCGCCTGAAGTAGAGACCCCTCTGAATCCAGTACCAGGACATGTTGAGGAAGAGAATCTATGAGCTGCCGAAGTTCCCGCTCGTCCTGCTGAAGTTTCTCCTCCACCAGCTTTCGGTCGTCAATGTCAGTGGCTAGGACATACCAACGGACAACGCGACCCTCGGCATCATACTGCGGGCGAGCTCGCGCGTGGAACCAGTGGTACACGCCGTCGGCTCGAAGGCCACGGTTCTCAAAATCCGTTGGCTGCCCAGATTCAAGCGCCCGCTTCCAGGCGTTCATGGTGCGAGGAAGGTCGTCCGGATGAAAAGTGTTGTTTGTCGCCCAATCCTTCAATTCTCCGGGAGTCTTACCGAAGTATTCGAGGATTTGGCGGTTGAGGAGTTCGACCTCACCTCCCGCGGTCATGACGGCAATTTGGCCCGGGATGCTGTCGACGATCAGGCGTAAGCTCTGTTCACTCGACCTGAGGGCCTCCTCGTCGCGCTTGCGCTCAATCGCAACTGCCGCGAGATGGGTAATCTGCCCGATGATTGTTTGATCTAGTTCATTAGGGCTGCGGGGCTCGCGCCAATAGATCGCGAAGGTGCCCAATACGAGGCCATTCGAGGCCAGTATTACTGTCGACCAGCATGCCTTCAGGCCGTGCTTCAACACGGCCGTCCGCCATCCATACTTGTCCCATCGCATGTCCGAAGCCACGTCCGACACGACCACTTGTGACCTCTGGCGCGCTGCCTCAGCGCAGGGTGCATCTCCGCGATCCACCGGTGCGCCCGGGAACCGGTCGTTATAGCTGGATGGGAGGCTCGGCGCCAGGGCTTGCTGGATTATCAAGCCACTGGGGTCGAGTAATAGGACGCTGCAGCAACATCCGTTGGAGGCCTGTTCTACCACTCGGCATATAGCTTCGAGAATAGATTCCAGCGAATTGCCCTTCGCAGTCATTTCCAGAACGCGATTCTCGCCGGAGAGCAAGCACTCCGCGCGCTTCCGATCTTCGATGTCAGTGTTCGTACCGAACCATTTGACAAGCCTTCCATTGTTGTCGTAGGACGGAATAGCGCGGAAAAGAAACCAACGATAAACACCGTCGAAACGGCGTAGGCGGGCTTCAGTTTCTCCCGGCTCGCCAGAAGCCAAAACCGATCTCCAGTAATCCACGAGTTCGCTCAAGTCGTCCGAGTGAAGGGCAACCGTCCAGCCCCAATCACGCGCCTGTTCGACGGAGAGGCCCGTATAGTCCAACCAGCACCGGTTGAAAAACTCAGCCGACCCATCGAGATCGGCCGACCAAGCCAGCGTCGGAATCGCGTCGATGATAGCCCGATTTTGGTGCTTCGGCGTATTCAATGGACTCTCCGTCAATATCCGATAACCCGAGACAGACTGCAACGGGACTCGGCTGGAAAGGGTTCGCCGAGAACATCGTCTTCCTACCCCCGGTCTAGTCCTGCTCACACAGATTATTGCATTCTTGACTCAATATGGCGTGCGCAGCCAATGCCACAAGATCGCGAGTCAAGCGCTTTGCTCTCAGTCCTTAAAGCGCTCCAATCACAAGGAAGAAGGAGATGGAATGTTGTCGAAGCCAACAGAAGATGGAGGCACAGCGCCCGGAGCGCCCATAATCCAGGCAGCGAGAAATGAGGGGAGTCCCGAAGACATTCGATTTTGGGGTCTTCGGCGAATTTCCACGAAAACGCCGACTACAACCCAGCGCCGGTCGGACGACATATCATCAGGCTGGCCGTGGATTTTCTCATCCAGCAAGTCGAAGCGGGCAAGAGCGAGACATTGACCGGCGTATCTCACCGCGATGGCGTGGTTCGACAATTACAGTTTTTGACAACATCCTTGCCATTGCGCGGCAGCGGCCCACGGCTACGCGCGTAGCGGGATTCGGCACATGGAAAGATATGGGCCGGTTCGTGAAGCGCGGCGAGAAGGGCATTCAGATTCTTGCGCCGATGATCGGCCAGCGGCGAAAGAGCGCCGACGCTGTGTCTCACATTGAGATGATTGGGGAGTTGGTGCCACGAGTCGGACTCCCGACGCGGGTTCAGCATCCGCGTACTTATGGCGTCATGCGCTCCTGCTCTTCCGAAACCCACTCGCGAAGATATGCCGGGCAATTCTTAAGTTCGATACCTTTGAGCTTACAGATAGCAAGAAAGGTGGCTGAGTCGCGATCTGCGAGTGTCACTTCTGATAGGTCGAAACATATCTTCGCCTTTTCGATCTCGACGAGTTCTCGGAGTGTGTCTACGCATTCGAAATGCACGTGCCCGGATACGCGCAACACGATTTCGTTCTCCTGCCCGACGAGGCGCTCAATTCTGAAGGTCATTGGCATTCCCCCGAGCGGTAAGTTACGGTCAGGATGCACAACCTGCGAATGCATGTCGACTACCGTTCGTAAGTGCTTGAAACAGCAGTCGTAGTAATGTGCTTGGATATTGGGGTTCTTGCGGAATTCGTGGGGATTCGCGGATTTTGTGTTTTTCATCTACAAGTGATCGGCTTTCGAAGCATTTTGAACCGTTCCCTTGAGATTTGCGGATCTTGGTAGGCGCGCAAAAAAGATAGCCTTCGTTCAGGAAACACGAAATCCCCAAACTTCCTCAAACTTCCTCGAATTCCCCAAAACACCTTAGCCTCGTTAGCGCTGCCTTTTCAGCCAGTTGCGAATGGCATCTGATTTGCATCGGTGAATGCGTATCCATGCCGCAGCGTCGACAGGGAGTGATGGCAAATTCAGGCCGGCCGCTGATTTTAATCCTCCCACGGACGTGACGCCGTAGTGGGGAAGTACACGAAAAGTCCGGCGAACCTTTGGATGTTCGCCCTTGGAGGTCACGAAGGCTGATACCGCGGCAGACGAAGGCTACTTCTAGCAAGGGCAGGCTTGAATTGGAAACTGTTGGGCAACAAATTCCTCCGGAGGTTCGAAATGAAGTCAACTGTATTTTGCCTTCTAGCTGCGATCACTACGAGCGCTCAAAATGCGACTCAACACTTTCCTTCGACGGACGTTGAAAAGATTACGGACGCGCTGAGGGCCGGACCAAACTTCATAACTGACAATGCGACGATCTTGGATTGGCCGGCCCAAAAGGGCGGCGAATTTCGCGTTCTCCGTAAAGGCAGTAGTGAATGGTCTTGCCTACCCGGTCCACCGCCCGGCGCCACGCATGACGAGCCCGGATGCTTCGACAAGGTCTTCTTTCAGTGGGCTCTGGACGGCCTTGCTGGCCGGCCGCAGCACATCGATAGACTTGGCATTGCCTACATGTATACGGGTGCTTTTGTGCCCAACTGGCCCGGCGAGACGAAACCGGAATTTCACGTGGGCCCACATATCATGATTGTTACTCCCCATCCTGATGAGCTTCAGGGCTTCAGCCGCGAAGGCTGGAACGGAACATACATAACTCATTTGCCCGGCGACAATCATGCAGACCTGTTGTTTCTGGTTATTCCGGTTCAAGCTGATCACCATTAGGGCGCGACGCGCTTTTTGTACGGCGGACTGAATTGCAAAAATCAGAGGTACATACAAATGAAAGGCACAGGTGGAGTAATCAAACTTGTCCTCGGTTTTGCCGTGATCTCCGCACTCTGCCTTGTACTACTAGCAGCAGCGGGGGAAGAAAAATCGCCCAAGCCGCAGTATGACGCGAAGGGCGATCTGCTGCGTCCGGCGAATTACCGCGATTGGGAGTTTCTCTCAGCGGGTTACGGCATGAACTACAGCCCAGCTCCCGGCAGCCACGAGATGTTCACCAACGTCTTCGTGCAGCGCTGGGCTTACAAGGAGTTTCTCAAAGGCGGTAAGTGGCCGGAGCGATCGATGTTTGTGATAGATGAACGCGACGCCGAGAGCAGAGGCTCAATTAATAAGAGCGGCCACTTTCAAACTGATCTGAAGGGCCTGCTCGTCGAAGTCAAAGACTCCACCCGCATTCCCGACCAATGGGCCTACTACGGCTTTGAGCGGATTGCCAAGGTAGCCGAGGCAATGCCGGAGGGCAACGAATGCTGGTCCTGCCATGATCAGCACGCCGCAGTCGAGCACACGTTCGTGCAGTTCTATCCCACGCTGAAGCCCGTGGCGAAGAATTTCGGCACTTACGACGAAGCCCGCGAAAGAGTCGGGAATGCTGAGTGAAGCGGCTCGAACTGGTATTGACGCTCCCAGTGGCCAAGTCCACTAAGGGCATGACGCCAGAAGGTTTTCCTCAAGATCCGTTCGGAAAAGGAAAAGGCGTGCTTTGCCGCGGAAGTACTGAAGACTTGTGGGTGGAAAGTCGATCTGATCGATCAACTGATCCGCTTGCATTCGCCGAAAGGTAATACGAAAGCTAACTTGAAACCTAAGGAGAGGTACGTTCAAATGAAAAGCACAGAAAATGCAGCGGAAGTCTCCCCACTGACGACTAGGACCAACTACGATGCGGTCCTGCTCACCATACGGTCGCGCAAGTCCTTCTTTGAGGTAACTCAAGCGATCGAGAGCAGCATGCAGCGCTTCCACACACCCAAACTGATGGAATATGTGACGCACGGCAACCGCGCGGGCGTCGAAGCTTACGTCGACTCCACTTCCAAGCCAATGGCAATCTTCTGGGACTTCGAGCAGGGCTCAACAATGCGCCTCGCTGGGATTCCCATCGAGTCGAAATTCTACCTTGTCGGAAATGCTGTCATTGCGCGAGGTTTGTTCCAATACACGGGTGCCGCAGGTTTGGGCGCTCCCGTGCGTATCTGCGTGTCCCAGCGGGACGGCGAGGAGACACGGATCGACATGGACCTACCGTCGGCATTCTTCACCAAATTCCCGGAGACTCAACCATCGACTGTGCCCGCTCTGCTCGACGAGACATTGATAAAGCTCTTCGAGGATGCCGCTGCATAGCACAGACGATGAGATCGCGTCTGCGGCCTGTGGCTGGGAGATCCTCCGCGCTCCGGATAGTACTGATCGCTTTCGGAGATCGGCCACCCCGCGGGCGCGGTTCTGTCGGTGCTGTTCGGTCAGGCTATGTTGGTGACACTCTTCTATAAAGACCGCGGGCCAACCGATGGTGTTCCGCCATGCGCGATTGATCGACACGGATTTGCTCGGCGTCATCAAAGTCTTAGCGATCAAGAGTTTTCTAACGGGAGTGCGTTTGCAGCCCGGGAGCGATAACGATGAAGCACCGTGAGATAGAGGTGAACGGAATAACCCTTCATTTCGTAGAGGCGGGTGAAGGCTCTGCGGTCCTCTTTTACCATGGCTTCCTGGCAGTCTGGTCGAGTTGGAAATCTCAGATGAAATTGGTAGCTGCCGCAGGATTTAACGCCATCGCGCTCGATGCAACAGCCATCAGATTCGCCGTGGAGGAGGCTGTCGCCACGCCGGGCTCGCTGGACATTCTTGTAAACAATGCTGGCATCGCCATCCCAAAGAAGTTCGAAGACACCACTCTAGAAGAATTTGAAGGGGTCATTAACATTAACCTGCGTAGTGTCTTCGTCACCACGCAGGTCGTGCTGGAGCATTTGAATGATAACGGTCGCATCATCAACATCGGCTCTTGTGTTGGTGAGCGTGCGACGATGCTCGGCCTCGCGGCGTATGCGTCTACCAAGGGCGCTGTCAAGATGTTCGCGCAGGCCCTTTCGCGCGAAGTCGGCAGCCGTGGCATCACCGTCAACAATATTCAGCCCGGTCCAATTGACACCGATCTGAATCCCGCCGCTGGAGATCGGGCGTCGGGTTGGAAAACCTCGACCGCGCTCGACCGCTATGGCAAAGTTGACGAGGTGGCCGCTCTGATTGCCTCTGTTGCAGGCCCTGAGTCCTCGTATATCACTGGCGCGAACCTCACGGTCGGCGGCGGCACCGATGCGTAGACCGCCTTTAATCAGTGTGTGGACTCCACGCGTGACAAAGGGAACAGAGTGAACGTGAGAAGTTGATAGTGTCCATCGATATAAGCGAAGCCGCGTTTCTCTGAGCAAAGGCCTCTGAAGGTATTTAAGAGAAGGAGAACTTTGATGACTGAAGGCGATGTCATGAAAGGAGATCACGCGCAACGGATGTTAGAGCATCTTGACAACCCGATCTGGTTCGCATTGACGACAGAACACCGACTTCTTGCCCGCTCGCACGGCCTTGCACGGCGATATCCTCCGGATGTTTCGCCGCTGGCGGCTTTACTTCATCCCTGGAATGACGCATTCGCCGATTTACGACGCCTGGTGGGTCCCGGCGAGCACGTCGCCTTATTTACCGCTAGTCCCCTCGAAGTTCCCGGCGACTGGCAAGTTGACCGCTCTCGGTGGATCAACCAGATGATTTGTGAGGCTTCACTGGCTCTCCCGCCTGTGGCGCCGCTTCAGCTCGGGACGACGGACGTTCCCGAAATGTTGGAACTCACGGCTGCCACCCAGCCAGGCCCATTCCTGCCCCAAACCATCCAGATGGGAAGGTATTTCGGAATACGCGCGATCGATGGAAGGTTGGTCGCAATGGCCGGCGAGCGATTACAATCCACCGCGTTTGCGGAAATCAGCGCGGTATGCACTCTTCCCGAATTTCGCGGCCGCGGATATGCGCAGGCTCTCACGACCTTCCTCGCAGCCCAGATTCTGGCGGAGGGAAAGACTCCTTTTCTTCACGTCAAGTCTGAGAACGGGGCAAAAGTGGTCTATCAAAAAATTGGATTCCGTTTACGTGCGGCAATCTACCTAACGGTGGTGTTCTCCCTTCGCTGAAGGTGTGGTGAGTTACTAAACTGCACTATGTGAAATGAATGAGGTGAACCCTTATGAGCAGCAATGAGAAAGAATTCAAATTCAACGTCGCGCAAGACATGCCTCCCATCAATGGACTGGTGGATGGGATTCCGGTGTCAGCGATGTCTCGCCGCGTCTTCCTCGCCGGTGGGACCGCTGTTGGTGCGAGCCTTCTGCTGGGTCGAATGGCCCTGGCCGAGAACCTTGGCGGAATTGACGGCTCTCCTCTCAAGGAATACGACATCGCAACGAATGGCATTTCCTTGCACGTGACTGAGCAAGGCGAAGGGCCAGCCGTTCTTTTCTGCCACGGGTTTCCGGACACTTCTTATACCTGGCGCCGACAGATGAAAGCCATCGCTTCAGCGGGATATCGAGCAATTGCTCCCGATATGCGCGGCTATGGACGGAGCTTAGCTCCCGCGGACGCAACCTTGTACACGCCGTTACAAACGGCCGGTGATCTAGTCGGTTTGCTTGATGCGCTGAACGTCTCCAGCGCTGCCCTTGTGGGCCATGACTGGGGTGCAGCTCATGCGTGGAACGCTGCGCTGATGCGTCCTGATCGATTTAAAGCGGTGCTGTGCATTAGCGTGCCGTACGTTCCGCGCGGGGATGTCAGCACTTTCGAGCGCATGCGGAAGTCCGGACACCAAAACGATTTCTACATGTTCGAACAGATGAAACCAGAGGCCGATGAGATTTGGGCCGACGCCGCCGTTACCATTCCAGGGATTCTGTATTGGGCATCGGGTTCTGCGCCCATCGAAACACGGTGGAACCCCATGGACCCTGCACGAAGCCTGCATCGCCCGGCACCTGGGCCACTGCCGTCCTGGGTTGAACGCGATTATGTCACTCATAACATTGCTGAATTCCAGCGCACCGGCTTTCATGGCGCGCTGAACTACTACCGCGCCGCCGAACCGTACTTCTATCTGTCCGGAGCTTGGAAAGGCGCGAAGGTCACCCAGCCTTCGCTTTACATTACGGGAAAAGCGGATGGCTTGGAGGCACTCTACCCACCCTTCGAAAAGCTCCGCTCCGGCCTTCCCGGCCTGGTGGGGAACCTCGAAATCGACAATGTAGGCCACTGGGTACAACACGAAGCCTCTACCGAGGTCAGTGACCAGCTCGTGAAGTTCCTGCGCACAGTAAGGCATCTTCTCGAAAATCGCGGACTGGAGGAATGAGCATCGATGGCAACCCGAAGAGAGTTTCTTGCGACGACGATACCCGCTGCTTCTTTATTAACTGGCTCTGGCCAAACTGCCGTTCTATCCGAACTGTCCACATTGAATGATTCCGGACGGAAAGATACACTGCCCAATAGCCCAACTCCAGGAGGTCAAAATATGACTGGCAAAGCAGAAGATCCACGAGTTACGAGAGTCCGGCTCTCTGGGCCTGAACAGATGACCAAAGATGCGACCGTTGCCGAAATTTCTGCCGATGGCACCATGATCGTTTTGGTCAAGGGAACGAACGAGTGGGTTGTACACCGGGAGACGAAAACAAAATCGGGCGCCCACCCATGTGCATGAACCCCATGGGCATGCAATGGATGACGGACGCCATGAAGGGAAAGCCAAGGCCGACGAACACAGCGCCCGGGATGATCTACATGCTCTGCGGCGCCACGCAGAGGAGCAACGCCGATCCTTCGGATAAGACGAGCCCCGCTATTCCCATAGGACCGCATTGGATGGTCACATGGCCTTTCGATGCTCCGGCAAATGGCCTTCCGACCACAGTTCGTGACAAAGGCGCTTGGGTGATGTTTGCAGGAACGCCCTACGCGTACCTGCACGTCTGCGGCGACCCTTGGGAAGGCAACGAAAACCACCAGGGCGATAAGGCGGTATGGACCATGTCTTACGTTCGCCAATAAGTGCCAAGAACAATGGAGAGGCGATGTGGATCACGGTCAATGAGTGAACGGGTTCGCGAGCAATGAAGAGGCCAAGCGCCCGGAGTTCAAGGTGTGCAAGTTCACCACCGACGCCATCATCACCGAGGGCAGCGATGTGGGCGCCGTCCACAAGGTGTGCGCCAATCCGACCTGCCCCGTGCATCACGCGAAGAAGCCAACCAGCGCCAGCGCGAACGATGCACAATTCAAGGCGCAGCAGGAGAAGCAGCGTCGCGAGCAAGCGATTGCCACTTCCATCGGCATTCGTACACTCGCCGCCATCTCCGCCGCCGTCCCCGTGAGACTGATGAAGCGCGATCTGCTGTTTGTTACGGAGCGGCTTGCCACGTTGGTGGACGAGCGGCGCTTGGGGATCGTAGCCAAGCAGCGCGGCATCAAGCGCGAAAAAGACAGCGGCTCCGTTGGCAAGCCGTTTGGCGCATACCTGCGCCGTGCCGAGGAAGGCGCGTTGGGGAGCGTCTTGGTTGAACTGACCATCCTGCTCACCGCTGCCCGGCAGCAGACGGCGCAGGTGCTGAAGGATGCCGCCGTCTACAAAGTGGACACCGACGCCATCGCAGCGAGAGTGAAGCAGGAGTTCGCGGCGAAGCACCCGGCAAAGACCGCAAAGAAGGCCGCACCCAAGCCGCCTGCAAAAGTGCCATCCAAACCAGTCAAAAAAGCAGCTGCATAACCTTCAACCACCCTCACTTTGCGGAGCCGCAACGACGGCTCCGCATTTTTTACGCCTGCCTGCCCGTCTTGCCTACCCTCGTGCGTGTCTCCTGCCGTTCGGAAGGAGCGGCGACACTGGTACACCCAGACGGGCACCGCATGTCAATTTCGTTCCAGAATGGAACGAAATTGACATCCCTTTCCGATCTCCGAATGAGATGGAAGTCGATTCTTTGAAAAGACGCTCGATTACGCGTGCGTCCGGTTTGACCAGGGACCACCGGACGGCCAATACGCAGTGGTATCGGTCGGGGTCATCAGAGGCACCAGGAATCTACGCAGGTGATCAAGGACTTGGCCCAAATCGTCGGGTGCGGCACTCATGTGCTCTCGTTTCAGAGACGCTTTCCACCGCGTATCCCACTCTTCCGCGTAGAGCCTTGTCAGCCCTGTCGGTACATCCGTTGGTATCAGGGTTTGCCGGCGCTCAAAGGTTCGCTGCACCGCTGCGGACAATGCGACTCCCTCAAGTTCAAAGGTTCGAGAGATCAGCCAAAGGTCATAGAAGTCCTTGAGACGGCTGTTGGCAATTCCCAGCATCACGATCGCGCGAAACTTCTCCGCCACAACGGTTTCGACCGGATACGCGCGAAGATGCGGCGCGGGAGAGTCGAGGAGAACCGGGTATTCAATCTCGACCGGTCCCGGCGTGATGATGTCCCCAAAGCCTATGTCGACCTGAATGGGAATGCGTGCTCCGTCAATGACGGCGTAGGTCTGGACTCGAACCCCGCCATATTCAAGGCCGTTGATGTCGAAGATCACACCATCCTCTGGAACCGCCGTCGAGCATATGGCCCGGAAGGCATCGGTCATCGCCTCGCCGTTGTTCGCTCCGTAACCCAGAAGGTCCAAATCTCGCGTCGGCCGGAACGGATCGTCGAGCCAGGTGACAAAGAGCAATGCGCCTTTCAGGATGAAGCGGTCGCGATGGACAGAGACACTGAGCCGATAGAGCAGTCTTTCGAGCGCGTGGCGGGTCAAGAGAATCTGATAATCGGTGTTTTCCGCTCGTGCGCGCGCAAGAAGCCCGGCTCGCACCGATGCGCCTACGTTGCGAACTTCACGCGGCATTGGCCACCACCGACTCGACATAGGGACGCATGATGGTCCAGGAGCGCGCCTTCTTTGCATAGCGCCAGAGCTCATCCGGTGTGCATTTGCGCTTCCGGATTCCTTCGCGCAGCCCTTCCATTGCCACGTCGATACCGATCTTGTTGCGATACCGGAAGCAGTCCACGATGGTGCGCGCCGGATTGGTAATGGGAAGTTTGCGAGAGTGAACCGGGTACCGCTCGACGCCCTCGGTCATGGCCCATCCGCTGAACCGGAAAAACCGGACGGGAGGGTAGCTGATTGTCGGCTTCCATGCCGTGCGTTCGATAGCCATCCACACCGCGGACGGCATCTGCAGCGTGAGCCCATGGAATTGCAGAGCGGAGATGAGGCAGACGATGCCTTTGGGCACAAGAGCGGCGGCCTCGGCGAGGACATGGGTTGCGTCCACCGGAGCGTCCGAAAGCTGGTAGAGCCCACGCGCGGGGCGAACTACCTGGCCACTGCGGACCAGGCGCGCCAGCGTCTCGGGCTCGATGTCCTTGGCGATGAAATCCTTCAGGCGAAGCATTCCCTTCGTCCTGAGAAGGCGGAGAGCGCGTTTCTTCTGGGTA